>ENA-UEOI01000457-UEOI01000457.1-human-gut-metagenome-genome-assembly--contig:-NODE-457-length-45178-cov-10.281723_pt1 | contig 45178 bp, 45 predicted proteins | sample MGYA00242883_ERZ507882 | MGnify/ENA primary metagenome ERZ507882 (study PRJEB26167, sample SAMN06115502) | human gut metagenome | host: Homo sapiens | place: China:Chongqing | collected 2015-07-29...
TTTGACGATGTCCGTGTCCGCCAGGCTATCGCTTATGCACTGGATATTGACGGTGCATGGGAGGTCTGCATGGACGGCGTCGGTCAGCCCGCGGAAGGCCTGCTGCCCAGCAATATTCCTGATTCCATCGCGGATGTGGACTCTCCCTATCATGTGGATTATCCGGTCTATGAATATAATCTTGAGAAGGCCAAAGAACTGCTGGCAGAGGCCGGTTACCCCGACGGGTTCTCCTGCAGATATCACGTGGGCCACATGGCTGTGCGTCAGGCCTATGGTGAGTTCTTTGCCAATGCACTGGGGCAGATCGGTATTGATGTGGAGATCGTTGCTTTGGACGCTGCCACAAACTCTCAGGCTTTGAAGGTGGAGCACAACTTCGATATTTATACCTGGGGCATCTCTGCCACCAACGGCGATATTGACTATGCGAACCGATTCTTCTACACCGATAACGCCAACAACATCTTCGGATACAGCGATCCTGAGATGGATGCCCTGATTGATGCTGCTGCTATGGAGGCGGACTCTGCAAAGCGCAGCGAACTGAATGCAGAAATCCAGCAGAAGGTGCTGGATGAATGTGTCATCGTTCCCATCTATCAGCAGGAGGATATCCACTGCTACACCAGCGATCTGCAGGGCTTCCGCAATGGCGCATTCCAGGCTCCGCTGCTGAAGTATTGCTACTTCGCGTAAAATGATTCTCCGGATTAAGGGTTTGATTTGATCCAAGGGATGGGTGGATAATACAACAATTATTCACCCATCCTATTTTTTTACATGACAGTACAAAAAAGCGGTGGCCTCCGGGGCGCCGCGCTGGTTGAGTGAGGAAAACGAACCATGCTGAAATACATTATCAAGCGAATCTTATGGATCATTCCCATATTGATCGGTGTAACCATTGTTGTTTTTACAATTCTCTATTTTTCTCCTGGTGATCCTGCTTATCTGGCCTTGGGAGATAACGCCACGCCGGAAGCTGTTGAGGCATACCGCATTGAGATGGGGATCAACGGGACCTACTGGGAGCGGCTGGGAAGGACACTGCTGGGCCTGTTTCAGGGGGACCTTGGAATCTCCTACCGCTCCAGAACTCCGGTTTTGAACGAACTTCTCGTGCGCTTCTCTGTAACATTCAATATCTCCGCATGGAGCATTGTTCTGGGCATTATACTTGGAATATTCTTCGGAATCGTAGCTGCTCTGAAACAGAACACCATTCTGGACTCTCTGTGCACAGGGTGCGCTTTATTTGGAATTTCCATGCCGATGTTCTGGCAGGGCCTGATGCTGATTCTGATTTTCTCCGTTGGACTGGGCTGGCTTCCGGCTTCGGGCTACGGGAATAGCTGGACGCAGATGATCATGCCGGTGGTTGCGCTGGGCGTGAATTCCTCTGCCACTATCATGCGGACAACCCGCAGCTCCATGCTGGAGGTTATGCGGCAGGACTATATCCGCACGGCCAAGGCAAAGGGCCAGACTTATTGGATGGTAATCCTGAGCCATGCATTGAAAAATGCTATGATCCCCATTGTCACCGTAATCGGGCTGCAGCTAGGTGTTCTGCTGGCCGGCTCCATTGTCACAGAGGTGATTTTCTCCATCAATGGCGTGGGAAAGTACCTGGTGGATTCCATGAATGCCCGAGACTATGCTGCCGTGCAGGGATGTGTGCTGCTGATCGCGTTTGTCTCGGCCATTTTGAACCTGATTGTAGATATCATCTACACGTTTATTGACCCCCGCATGAAGACCATGTATGAGAGCTCCAAGAGCGGGTTCTTCTGTTTCAAGAAGAGAGGAGAGAAGAAGGCGGCATGAAAAATCACAGTATGCTCTCCGAAATCTGGAGACGTTTTAAAAAGAACAAGCAGGCGCTGGTGGGACTGATCGTTTTGATCCTTTTCGTTCTCATCGCAATTTTCGCCGATCAGATCGCACCATACGGATATGATGATCAGGATGCCAGCCGTGCCATGATCGCGCCCTGCGCAGAGCATATTTTCGGCACAGACAACCTTGGCCGGGACCAGTTGAGCCGCCTGATCTATGGCAGCCGTTATTCTCTGGCCATCGGCTTCCTGGCGGTTGGAATTTCTGTCATTACAGGCGGAATTTTGGGTGTCCTGGCAGCCTACTATCCCAAGCTGGACAATATCATTATGCGCTGTATGGATCTGTTCATGGCCATTCCCCAGATGCTGCTGGCCATGTGCATTGTCACGGCACTGGGTTCCAGCTTGTTCAACCTGATGCTGGCGGTGGGCCTGTCTTCTACGCCAAAATTCGCGCGCGTGGTGCGGGCAGCAGTTATGTCAACACGGGAACAGGAGTTTGTCGAGGCGGCCCGAGCCATCGGCGCCAATAACTGGCGTATCATTGTCCACCACATTCTTCCCAATTCTATTTCCTCTCTGATCGTGCAGGCCACACTGGCCATGGCGGGCGCCATCATTTCCGCTTCTGCTCTGAGTTTCCTGGGATTTGGCATTCAGGCTCCGCTGCCGGAGTGGGGCGCAATGCTGTCCACCGGCCGGCGGTACATCCGGACAGAACCTTACCTCACGGTCATTCCCGGCCTTGCCATCATGGTGGTGGTCTATGCACTCAACGTTGTAGGAGATGGCCTGCGGGACTGCCTGGACCCCAGATTGAAGAAGTGAGCGGTGAAAGGAGTACGGTATGGCTGAAAATATATTGGAAGTGCACGACCTTGAAATCCGTTATGTGACAGACGAGGAAACTGTGCAGGCGGTGAATGACATCACCTTTTCTCTGGAGAGGGGCGAAAGTATCGGCCTGGTGGGGGAGACCGGTGCCGGAAAGACCACCACGGCCCTTGGAATCATGGGGCTGGTGCCGGATCCGCCAGGAGAGATCGTAAAGGGATCGATCCTGTTTGAGGGAGAGGATCTGCTGAAACTCTCAGAAAAGCAGATGCGCCGGATCCGCGGCGGAAAGATCTCCATGATCTTCCAGGATCCCATGACTTCCCTGAACCCGGTGACACGGGTAGGAGATCAGATTGCAGAAGTGATCCTGCTGCACAACAAGATCTCGAAGGCCGAGGCCCGGAAGCGTGCTATGGAGATGCTGGAGCAGGTGGGTATCCCCGGCGCCCGTTGCGACGACTACCCCCACCAGTTTTCCGGCGGCATGAAGCAGCGGGTGATGATCGCTATCGCCCTGGCCTGCAGCCCAGAGCTGCTGATCGCGGACGAGCCTACCACAGCCTTGGACGTGACGATCCAGGCGCAGGTGCTGGAGCTGATGAAAAAATTGAAGCAGGAGTATCAGACCTCCCTGATCCTCATCACTCATGATCTGGGCGTTGTGGCGAAGATCTGCGACAAGGTCGCGGTGGTGTACGCCGGGGAGATCGTGGAATCCGGAACCCTCAAGGAAATTTATACAGATAAGCGGCATCCGTATACCATCGGTCTGTTTGACTCTCTGCCGGATATTGAGAACGACGCATCTACGCTGAAAGTGATTCAGGGCATGGTACCGGACCCCGCAAACCTTCCGGATGGATGCAAGTTCCACCCCAGATGTCCCTATGCGACAGAAGCCTGCCAGACCGGAAAAATCAAGCCGGTGAAGCTTTCGGACTCTCACATGGTCCGCTGCAACCGTTTTTCTGACACGGAGGTTTGAGTATGGCTGAGATTTTAAGAGTAGAAGACCTGACAAAGTATTTTGCCACCAAAAAGGGGACACTCCATGCAGTGGATGGCGTCACCTTCGGTCTGCGGGAGGGACAGACGCTGGGGATCGTGGGAGAATCCGGCTGCGGAAAGTCTACACTGGGCCGGGTGATCCTGCACCTGCATCAGAGAACAGGCGGCCGGATTATCTTTCAGGGAAAGGATATCTCGGACGTGACCAAGGCGCAGCTGAAAGAGCTTCGCAAGGATATGCAGATCATTTTCCAGGATCCCTACGCATCTCTGAACCCCAGAATGTCCATCGGAGATATCATCGCAGAGCCTTTGAAGATCTATAAGCTCTGCAATTCCAAAGAGGAGCAGCAGAAAAAAGTCCGTGAGATCATGGATGTGGTGGGACTGGCAGAGAGAACCTATGGCCTGTATCCGCATGAACTGGATGGTGGACGCCGCCAGCGGGTAGGTATCGCCCGGGCGCTGATTCTGGATCCCAAGCTGGTGGTCTGCGATGAGCCGGTCTCTGCTTTGGACGTGTCCATTCAGGCACAGATTCTGAACCTGATGATGGAGCTCCAGAAGGAGCGGAATCTCACATATCTGTTTATCACCCACAACCTGTCCGTGGTCAAGCATATCTCCGATGATATCACGGTGATGTATCTGGGACAGATGGTAGAGAAGGCTGGATCCGCAGAGATCTTTGCCCACCAATATCATCCCTATACAAAGGCATTGATTTCTGCGATCCCGCTGCCCAAGTACAATGCGCCGGATAATCAGATCATTTTGAAGGGTGAGATCACTTCGCCTATCAACGTGACAAAGTCCTGCCGCTTCGCCCCCAGATGTGTATATGCGAAGCCGGAATGTTTTGAAAATGAGCCCCAGCTGGAAGAGATCGAAAAGGATCATTTTGTCAAATGCCATTTTGTGAGGGAGATTAATGGCCTGTGATAAATCCCGATTTAGGATCAGAAAGAGGTAAGGATGGAAAAAACGTTTGACTTTGACCACTTTGAAAGCCGCCTGCCGTGGGGGCAGGTTAAGTGGGAGCCAGCTGAACTGGAAAAGACTTTTGGAACCCAAGACGTTCTGCCCGCCTGGATTGCAGATATGGATCTGAAGACGCTTCCGGAGGTTCAGGAAGCCATCATTGAGGCAGCTAAGAACGGCATGTATGGATATACCAAAGTCACTGATGAGGTTATTGCGTCCTATCTGCGCTGGCAGCAACGGAGAAATGGCTGGAATGCGGCGGCGGACTGGTTCCGTTTTACCCCCGGTGTCGTGACAGCCATCAATCTCCTGCTGCTGTCAGAGACGGAGGAAGGCGATGAGGTCCTGATCCAGAGACCGGTGTATTATCCCTTCGCTGATTCGATACAGCAGCAGAAACGGGTTGTTGTAAACAGTCCGTTACAGCTCAGGGATGGGCGCTATGAGATCGACTTTGCAGATTTTGAGAGGAAAGCGGCATCCCCCAGATGCAGGGCCTTCGTTTTAAGCAACCCGCACAATCCGGTGGGCCGTGTTTATACGGAGGAGGAGCTCCGCAGAGTGGGCGAGATCTGCCGCAGGCATCATGTGTTTGTAATCGCAGATGAGATCCACAGCGATCTGATCTTCCCGGGCCACCAGCATATCGTGTTTGCCTCGCTGGGCCAGGACTATGCGGAAAACTGTGCCGTTTGCCATGCTCCATCCAAAACATTCAATCTGGCGGGGCTTTCTTTTTCCTGCATTATGATCCCCAATGAGGAACGCCGGAAACGATTTGACCAGATGTTCGCACGGTATTGTCGTGCCCATCCGAACTTTTTTGCCCCCGTTGCTGCAAAGGCTGCCTGGGACCACGGGGAAGCCTGGCTGGATTCATGCCTGGCTTATATTCAGAAAAATGACCAGTTCGTTCGGGAGTTTGCGGAAGATACTTGGAATGGAGACGTCAAGATCTCCCCTCTGGAGGGGACCTATCTCCAATGGATTGACTTCCGGAGACTGGAGCCGGATGCCGAAAAACTGCGCCAAAAGATGCTGTATCAGGCCCATGTGGCGATGGACGAAGGCAGTATGTTCGGCCCAGAGGGAAATGGATTTGAACGATTGAACCTGGCTGCACCCCGAAATCTGATCGAGGAGATCATGGATCGCATCGCCGCAGTATTACGGTAAGAGAACACCAATCCTAAATTACTGGAGGAGTAAACAGGAATGAAAATTTACAAAAAAAGCATGCTGATTGAGGAGAGCGACAACGTCGCAGTTGCCGTAGAGCCTATCCAGGCGGGTGAGTGCACACTAGTGGCTGGTGAGGAGATCACGGCCAACGAATATATCAAAGAGGGGCACAAAATCGCCCGCACTGATATCGAAAAAGGAGCCGAGATCATCAAGTATGGTGTACATATCGGCGTGGCCACCCAGTTCATCAAAAAGGGAGACTGGGTACATGAGCACAATGTTTACGATGACTTTGAGGAAATCAACCGGGAACAGCGTGCTTACTATCGCTCCATGGCACCGGATGCCATGGATTACACGATCTACCATAAATACAAAAAGGAAGAGTTGGGCCTGCCGGAGACGATCATGGGCTATAAGCGGGCAGACGGTTCCTTTGGGATCCGGAACCAGGTGGTGGTGATCTCTCTGGTTCAGTGCTCCAACAATGCGGCGCAGCGGATCTCTGCTGCCTGCAATGTCCCCGCCACGTTTGTCGATGCGGCTTGCGGTGAGTTTCCGGATCGCTTTGAGCGGACCCGCAGAGGATTCATCACAACCGGCACGCACCCGAACACCTTTGGCGTGGTACTGCTGTCCCTGGGGTGCCAGCAGACAGATCCTGAAGATGTGGCGGAGGAGATCCGTAAGACTGGCCGGCCGGTGGTGAATATCAGCATCCAGGCGGACGGCGGTGTCACCAAGGCCATCCAGGACGGGATTGCAGCTGTGGAGGATCTGAAGCGGCAGGCAGAGGCCCAGAAGCGCGAACCCTGCCCCCTCAGCGGACTGATTATCGGCGGCTATAACGGCGGATCTGACTGGACCAGCGGCCTGTCCGCCAATCCGGTGGTGGGTGAGGCAATCGATATGCACCTGTCCGCCGGCGGAAGAGCGGTGGAGGTTTGTGGCCGCGGCGGCTATCCCACCACAGCGGCTTCTTATGAGATCGGCATGCGCCTGATGGATATCGGAGATTTCTTCAATGAGGACTGCACCCGCAGAGGCGGTAAGGGCCTCTCCCAGGTCAATCCCACTCCCGGCAATAAGGCGGGCGGACTGACCACTATGACCGAGAAGAACCTGGGCAGCTTCAAAACCCAGGGACATCGCCGGATCCTGGGGATCCTGGACTGCGGTGATCCGGTCCCCGGCGCGGGAGCCTGGGGCATCAACCAGGCACAGGGCGCCAATGATGCCTATGCGTCCACCACGCTGGCCATGAGCGGATGCCATATCTGCCTCTTCACCACTGGGCGGGGCAACCCCATCGGCAACGCATGTATGACGACCATCAAGATCACAGGCAACCCCCAGACTGCGACGGCGCTGGAGGACATGATCGACTACTCCGCAGCTCCCATGCTGTATGGGGAACTGAGCCTGCAAGAAAGCGGCCGCGAGCTTTACGAGCTGCTTCTGCGTGTGGCCAACGGCGAGGAGACAAAGGCGGAAAAGCTGGGAGATTATAGCTGGACAACGCCCCACGGAACCAGTTACAACGGCGACTATTGATTTCTGCTGCGCAGGCCCCGGGTGGGATCGGAACAGACGACCGGAAGTGTATTCCGGTCGTCTGCGCTGATTTCCCGTGCAGACGGCCACGCTGTATGTTGCCATATAAAAGGAGAGACTGATTACGAAAAACAAAAAAACCAAAGCTATATATTTGATGCTGGTCTCATCGCTGTCCTTTTCCATCATGCAGGTATTTGTCAAATTGAGCTCTGAAGAGGTGGGGACATTTGAGCAGACCTTCTTCCGCAATCTTGTCAGCCTGATTATTGCAGCTGTTATGGTCCGACGGGAAAACCTGCAGGTTTTTCAGGAGATCAAACGAGGAGGCTGGGCGCTTTGGGGAAGGTCGTTCTTCGGCTTTCTGGGGATCGTGCTCTTCTTCTATGCGGCCGGTCACGCCCGCCAAGCGGATGTAGCTATGCTGAACCGGGCATCTCCGGTATTTGTCACACTGCTCGCCGGTATTTTCCTGAAGGAGAAGATCACTCCCGTCAAGATCGCCTCAACGATCCTGTGTCTTGTGGGCGCATATATCGCCATGCAGCCGTCCTTCGACTCCAACCCGTTCCCGCTTCTGGCGGCTTTGCTGGCAGCGGTGGTATCCGGCATGGCTTACACCATGTTGTCCTACTGTAAAAATTTCACGCACCCATCTGCGATTATCTTCCACTTTTCCGCACTGAGTACGGTCTGCGCAGGACTGATGATGCTGCCGAATCTGGTGATTCCGTCTCCAAAGGTATTCGTGATGCTTTTGCTGATCGGCGTCTTTGCGGCAGGGGGACAGTTCTTCCTGACATACGCTTATCAGCAGGCCCCGGCCTCTGAGGTCAGCATCTATCAGTATTCCGGTGTTGTGTTCACTGCCGTGTTCAGCTATGCCTTTTTGGGAGAGACCCTGAGCAAAAGCTCCATAATTGGTGGGATTGTGATTCTGGGCGCTATATTCTGGGTGTTTGAAAACACCAGGAAAGAAAAGAACACATGATTTGAAAATCTTGTGATCACATAAGCTGCAGTTCCCTACGGAATTCCAGGCTATTCACCAATAAGCAGGGAACGTCATGGCCGTGTTCAATTTTACTGAAATGACATTTACTCTTTGCATTTTGACCTGGTCTGTACATACAGAACCCGGCGCCGGGAATTCCCGGCGCCGGGTTTTTGTGCGGATTTGGTCCCTTCACGCTTGACCGGAGGGCTGCCTTTGCCTGGGGCTCTGCCGCCGGACTCCGGGACATGCCCGTGCAGCCTTGGACGGGGCGCTTTCCGCGTTCACAGCTTTTTGACGAACAGCGCACGGATGGCGTTGAGCACTGCCAGGATCATCACACCCACATCGGCGAAGATGGCCAGCCACATATTGGCGAACCCCAGGGCCACAAGCACCAGACACGCCAGCTTGATGCCGATGGCAAAGACGATGTTTTCATAGACGATCCGCAGGCACTTGCGGGAGATCCGAATGGCCTTTGCGATTTTGGCGGGATCGTCATCCATCAGGACCACGTCGGCGGCCTCGATGGCGGCATCGGAGCCCATGGCGCCCATGGCAATACCGATATCCGCCCGGCTGAGGACCGGGGCGTCGTTGATGCCGTCCCCCACGAAGGCCAGCTTTCCCCGCTCAGAGTTGTCCAGCAGCAGTTCTTCCACCTTTTCCACCTTTCCGGCGGGGAGCAACTCGGCGTAAACCTGATCGATGCCCAGGGACTGGGCCACCTGGTCTGCCACCGGCTTGGCGTCGCCGGTGAGCATGACGGTCCTATGAACACCGGCGGACCGCAGCGCCTGGACAGCCTCCCGGGCGTGGGGCTTCACCACGTCGGAGATGACGATATGTCCGGCATACTTCCCGCCGACGGCCATGTGGATGATGGTGCCTACGCTGTGACAGGGGATGTACGGCACGCCCAGCCGGTCCATCAGCTTGTCGTTGCCGGCGGCTACCTCCACGCCGTCCACTTTGGCGATGACGCCGCTGCCGCTGATCTCCTGAACATCCGTCACCCGGCTGCGGTCGATCTCCCGGCCATAGGCCCGCTGCAGGCTTTTGCTGATGGGGTGGCTGGAAGCGCTCTCCGCCAGAGCGGCGTACTCCACCAGCTTCTCGTTCTCCATCTCATGATGGTGGATGCCGTTGACCTCAAACACGCCCTGGGTCAGAGTGCCGGTCTTGTCAAAGACCACCGTTTTGGTTTGGGACAGAGTCTCCAGATAGTTAGAGCCCTTCACCAGCACGCCGGCGTTGCTGGCCCCGCCGATGCCGGCAAAGAAGCTGAGAGGGATGCTGATGACCAGAGCGCAGGGACAGCTGGCCACCAGGAAGGTGAGGGCCCGGTAGACCCAGACGCTCCAGCCGGCGGGCAGGCCCAGAAGGAGCGTCCGGGCCAGAGGGACCAGGATGGCCAGGGCCAGGGCGGCGAAACACACGGCGGGGGTATACACCCGGGCGAACCGGGAGATGAAGTCCTCCGACCGAGACTTGCGGGAGGAGGCGTTCTCCACCAGGTCCAGGATCTTGGACACCGTGGACTCGCCGAATTCCCGGGTGGTACGGATTTTCAGCAGCCCGGTCATGTTGACGCAGCCGCTGATGATCTCGTCCCCCTCCCGGACCTCCCGGGGCAGGGACTCGCCGGTGAGGGCGGCGGTATTCAGGGTGGAGGCGCCCTCCACCACAGTGCCGTCGATAGGAACCTTCTCGCCGGGCTGGACCACAATAACGGTGCCGATGGACACCTCGTCCGGGTCTACCTGCTCCAGCTTCCCGTCCTGCTCCACGTTGGCGTAGTCCGGGCGGATGTCCATCAGCTCACTGATGTTCCGGCGGCTCCGGCCTACTGCATAGCTCTGGAACCACTCGCCGATCTGATAGAACAGCATGACGGCGATGGCCTCGGTGTAATCCCCGCTCCGCTCGTACAGGGCCAGGGCAATGGCGCCCACAGTGGCCACGGCCATCAGGAAGTTCTCGTCGAACACCTGGCGGTTTTGGATGCCCTTCAGGGCCTTTCGCAGGATGTCGTAACCTGCGATCAGATAGGGGATCAGGTACAGCCCAAACCGCATCCAGCCTGTGACGGGGAGAACATGCAGGACAGCCAGCAGGGCCGCCGCTGTCAGAATGCGGATCAGCATGATTTTCTGCTTTTTATTCATGAGGTTCACTTCCGATCTGAGCCGCTCCGTGCGGCTGATAATTCAATAAACGTTTAATTGTTTTGGGAAAGAAAACACCCCGCCTCCGGAGGGGGTGCTTTCCTGAAAAACGCGCTTACAGGTAGATTTCGCAGTCGTCCTCCACCTTTTTGCAATTTCTGCGGACCTGCTCCATCACGGCCTTGGGGTCCTGCCCCTCCGCGAATTCCACGATCATCTTCAGCGCCATGAAGTTCACGGTGGCGCTCTGGACGCCTTCGGTCTTCCGGGCGGCCTCCTCCATCTTGTTGGCGCAATTGGCGCAGTCCACATCGATCTTATAGGTTTTTTTCATATAAAAGTCTCCCTTCAGCAATTGAGCAAAACGATTAAGCAATTATTTAATCTATGGTCTTATCATACACGGGGCGGCCCCCCAAGTCAACGGGGGAGGGAGAGAATCTTCCGATTGGGCAAAAACTCCTTCCGATTGGGCCAATGCGGGGCGGCATATTTTCGCTCTTCCAGAATGGCGCGGGGTGTGGTAGAATACAAAACCAGAAGGAGGGACGACCGATGGAAGAAAAGAAGCTGCCCCACGACCATGGACAGTCCATGGAGCGGGAGCTGGAACAGATGCCCAGCGTGGACGATTTCCAGACAGTGGCTGACATCTTCAAACAGCTGGGGGACGGCAGCCGCATCCGGATTTTTTGGCTGCTGTGCCACTGTGAAGAGTGCGTCATCAACCTCTCCTCCATGGTGGAGATGAGCTCCCCGGCGGTGTCCCACCACCTGAAGCAGCTGAAGGCCGGCGGCCTGATCGTCAGCCGGCGGGACGGGAAAGAGGTCTACTATAAGGCTGCCGAGACGGAGCGGGCCCAGCTGCTGCACCACATGATTGAGGCGATGGTGGAGATTGCCTGCCCCTCGGCGTGAGGTGGGAAGGAGCGGCGGAATGAAGCAAGCGGATTGCCTGCGGATGGCTCTGGCGGAGCTGCCGCAGGGGACTATGGAGATCGTGGGGCGCCCTGCGGCCGAACCTGGGGTTTTGTTCACCGGGACATTTCAGGGAGAGACGGATGGACGGGGACGGATGGAGGTCTACCCGGTCTTTCCGGGGGTGGAGGCGTCCTTCAACACGGTCCTGGGCACCTATGCCGCCTTCCGGCACGAGGCGGCCCGGTCCACGCTGGAGATCAACCACTGCCGCCTGGGCCGGGTGGGCTGGGACCTGCGGGACGGCATGTCGGTCTATCTGGGGGAGGGCGATCTGTCCCTCCACAGTGCGGACTGCTGCGCGGATTCTGTGATGCACTTCCCGGCGGAGATGTACGCGGGGCTGATGATCTGCGTGGATTTGACCCATCTGGCGGAGTCGCCGCCCCCCATCTTGGCGGAGGCGGACTTCCAGGCCGAGAGGCTGGCGGAAAAATTCTGCGGAGGCGGGACCTTCGCCCTTCCGGCGGGACCGGAGCTGGAGGAGATCTTCCGGCCCCTGTACCGGCAGCCGGAGATGCGGCGGCTACCCTATCTCCGGCTGAAGCTCCAGGAGCTGCTGCTGTATTTGGAGGGGCTGGAGTCCGGCGGGCGGGAGCTGACCCGGTACGGCTCCCAGCAGACGGCGCGTATCCAGGAGATCCACGCATTGCTGACCGAGCACCTGGACCGGCGGTACACCATTGAGGAGCTCTCCCACAGGTATCTGCTGAACACCTCCACCTTGAAGGAGGTGTTCAAGGCGGTGTACGGCCTGCCCATCGCCACCTATATGAAGGAGTACCGGGTGCGCAGGGCCATGGAGCTGCTGCGGGAGAGCGGCGGGAGCATCGCCGCCATCGCGGCCGCCGTGGGCTACGAGAGCCAGGGGAAATTCACCCGGGCATTCAAGGATGTGACGGGACAGCTCCCCACGGAGTACCGGCGGGAGCACCGGGGCTGACCCCGGAGTGAGATAGACGACCGGTTCCGCCGGTCGCCGGAGAGGAGGAGCGGAAGATGGCAGCAGACAGCGGGACTCGGACACTGGTCCGGCCCAGAAGGCGGATCGCCTCCCTGGATGCCCTGCGGGGCCTGACGCTGGTGAGCATGATCGCCTATCACGCCTGCTGGGACTTGGTGTATCTGTTCCACGCGGACTGGGATTGGTACCGGGGCACCGGCGCGTACATCTGGCAGCAGAGCATCTGCTGGACCTTTATCCTCCTCTCCGGATTTTGCTTCAGCCTGGGGCGGCGGCCCCTCCGGAGGGGACTGACGGTGTTCGGCTGCGGCTGGGTGGTGACGCTGGTGACGGTGCTCTTCATGCCGGAGGAGCAGATCTGGTTCGGCGTGCTGACGCTGATCGGCTCCTGCATGCTGCTGATGGTCCCACTGGAAAAACTGCTGCGGCACGTACCTGTGGGGGTGGGCCTCGCCGCCAGCGCGGCCCTGTTCACCCTGCTGCGGAACGTGAACCAGGGGACGCTGGGATTTGAGGACTGGACGCTGGGAACGGTACCGGAGGGACTTTACCGTAATCTGCTGACGGCGTACATAGGATTTCCGCCGCCGGACTTTTTCTCCACGGATTATTTCTCCCTGCTGCCCTGGCTGTTCCTGTTCCTGGCGGGGCATTTTCTCCGCCGCCTGCTGGCCGGGCCGATGGAGCGGCTGGATCCGGACGCGCTCCGGTGTCCGCCCCTGTGTGCCTTGGGCAGGCAGTCCCTGCCGGTATATATGCTCCACCAGCCGATAGTCTATGGGGTGCTGCTGGGCGGGGCTGCCCTGCTGGGACGGTGATATGGGACAGAATTTAGATGATGTCCTATACCGCTCCTCCGGGTGGGGGAGCGGTTTTTCTTGACGGGCCTCTGGGAGCGTCATATAGTAAACAAATGAAGAATGCCGGAGGCGAACTCCGGCACGGGAGGTTTGACAGGCATCGCGGGAAAGGACAGGTCATGCTGGAGAAAGCGGGAAAAAACAGCGGAGACAACAGGCGGGACAACCGCGGATTGGTCCTGCGCATGGTTGCCACCGGCGCATGCCGGACCCGGCGGGATCTGGTGGTGAGAACGGGCTTGAGCAAAATGACCATCTCCAATATCGTGGGTGAGATGATCGACGGGGATGTCCTGCGAGAGAGCGAGGTGGTGTGCAGCGAGGAGCCGGGGCGGAACCCCGTGCGCCTCCGGCTCTCACCCGAAGCGCCGAAGGCAGCGGGCGTGGCGTTCCTCCCGGGCCGTTGTGAGAGTGTTCTGTGCGGGCTGGACCTCCGGGTATTCCGGCGGGCTGGCACGGACCTGCCGAAGGACGCTCCGGAGGCGGTGCGGCGGGAGACCGCTCTCAGGCTGTTGGACAAGATGCTGTCCGGGACGGCTGGTGTACGGGCCATCGGCTTGGCGGCGGACCTGCCCTGGCGGCCCGGCGGGGAGCAGATGTGTCCCTCGGAATCCGTGCGTCCGGCAGTCCGGGAGCGGTACGGCCTCCCGGTATTCCTGGAGGACACCTGCCAGAGCGCTCTGCTGGTGGAGAGCCTGTTCGGCAGGGCCCGGAACTGCCGGGACGTGCTGTTTGTCAGCCTGGGGGACCGGGTGGGCAGCGCGGTCCTCAGCGGCGGGCAACTGTGCAGGGGCCGGGGAGGACGGCCCCTGGGGCTGGGCCATGTCACCATCTGCGCCGGTGGCCGTCCCTGCCGGTGCGGCGGCCGTGGCTGCCTGGAGCTGTACGTTCGTTCGCCGGAGGTGCTGAAAAAACTGTATCATCGAACGGGACTGGAGGCTTCCTACGCCGATTTCTGCCGGATAACCGGCAGCGGGGAAGTAGACCGGGTGTTCCGGGAGACCGTGGACTTTCTGGCTGCAGGGATCGCCAGCGCCCTGAATCTGCTGAACAGCGAACTGGTGTTGCTGGGCGGCGACGGACTCTGCTGGACCGACCGGCACGTGGCGGATCTGGAATCCGCCATCGCCCGCCTGCGCCCAGCGGATGGGGGCGGCAGAGTCCTGGTGAGAAAGCCGCGCTTCCTGGGGGAGGGAGCGCTTCTGGGGGCGGCCTGCGGCGGGATCGCCCGGATCTTCTCGGGGGAGCTACCTCTTCAAAACGGGTGATTTCCCGGGGCGGCTTGCCGCAATATCGGAAATCCCACAAAAAGTACATTTTTCTCCTATAAAAACATCAGCTAAACGATTGACATTGAACGCTGGAAATGGTTTAATAATCGATGCGAATGATTGCAAAACCACCTCAGACAAGGAGGACCACTGGTGGACCTTTACAGCGTTGGCGAGATGCTAGTTGACTTTTTGCCGGGCAGTGAGCCCGGAAGCTATATTCGAAACGCCGGGGGCGCCCCTGCAAATGTGGCCATCGCCGCCGCCCGGAACGGGTTGGAGGCGGCCATGTGCTGCTCTGTGGGGGATGACGACTTCGGGCGGTACCTGCTGGGCACCCTCCGGGAAAACAGGGTGCGCTGTATCCGGCGGGAGCCCTGCCGGGAGGCGGTCACCACCATGGCGTTTGTCTCTTTGACGGAGGAAGGGGAGCGGAGCTTCACCTTTGTCCGCAAGCCTGGAGCGGATATGTTCCTTCGGGAGGAGGACGTACGGGAGGCGGACATCCGGGACACGGTGATCGTCCACGCCGGGTCGTGTTCTCTCTCCGCCTCCCCAGCGGCAGAGGCCACAGCCAAGGCCCTGCACCTGGGTCGGGAGATGGGCAGGCTGGTGAGCTTTGATGTGAATTACCGGGACATGATGTGGAACGGCAGTCAGGAGGCCTGCGCCGCAAAGGTGCGGGAGATCCTGCCGGACGTGGATCTGCTGAAGATCTCAGAGGAGGAGGCCGATATGCTGGGGGGCGAGGCGGAGCTGCCCGCCCTTATGGAGCGGTACGGATTGACGCTGGTGGTGCTGACCCTGGGCGGTCAGGGTGCCAGAGGATATTTCCGGGGGCGGCGCCTCGCTGTCCCGGGTCGGCGGGCCCACTGCGCGGATGCAACCGGCGCCGGAGACGCCTTCTGGGGCGGAATGCTGTCTCAGATGCGATTCCGGGGTGTCACCCAGGCGGAGCAGCTGACGGAGCCGCTGGTGCAGGAGGCGCTGGAGTACGGCAACGTCAGCGGATGGCTCTGTGTTCAGGGCAGAGGGGCGATCCCCTCCCTGCCCACCCGGCAGGAGATCGAGCGGCATCTGGTGTAAATGCGGGATTTTTACCGAAAACCGGGAAAAATTTATTGACAAAAAGAAGACGGGCTTTTATAATAAAACGTGCAAGGGAGCTTCCGCGAGGAGGCTGAGATGAGGGGCCGGTCCCTCGACCTGACCTGATGTGGGTAATGCCAACGTAGGGACGCAGCACAAGCTATTCGTGCGGAGTCTCTTCCGCACGGAAGAGATAGGATTGGAGCGAAGGCGGGGTGTCCCAAAGGGGACCCCGCCTTTTTGCATGGGGGCGGACCGGCCATTGGATAGGAGGAATACGAATGAGAACGACACAGCGGCTGTACGAGGCCGCCCATCCCATCTGGGAGCAGTGCCATGACCATCCCTTTGTCCGGGGGATTGGAGACGGCAGCCTGGACCTGGAGAAGTTCCGGTGGTTCCTGCTGCAGGACTATCTGTACCTGTTCGACTACGCCCGGGTGTTCGCCTACGGTGTGGTGAAGGCCCGGGATCCCGGCCTGATGCGGACCTTCTCCGCCAATGTGGACGCAATTCTGGGCGGGGAGATGAAGGTCCACCGGGCCTACATGGCCCGGTTGGGCATCACGGAGGAGCAGGTGTTTTCTGTCCAGCCGGCCCTCTCCAATTTGTCCTATACCCACTACATGCTCTCCTGTGCCGCCGCGGGCGGGCCGGCGGAGATCATCGCCGCCATCCTCTCTTGCTCCTGGAGCTATGCGGAGATCGGCACGCGCTTGGCGGCCATCCCCGGCGCGGCGGACCACCCCTTCTACGGCGAGTGGATCCGCAGCTACGCGGGGGAGGACTACCAGAAAACCAACGACGCACTGGTGGAGCTGATGGACACCCTGGCGGAGAGCTGCACGGAGGCGGAATACCAGCGGCTGGAGGAGATCTTCATCAACTGCAGCCGGTATGAGCTGGGCTTCTGGGAGATGGCCTGGACGCTGGAGCGATGACCATGCTGGAATTTCAGAACGTCTCCTATCAGTACCCCAGCGAGGACTTCGATATCATCGACCACCTGAGCTTTGCCGTGGAACCCGGCTCCTTCCACTGCATCATCGGCATCAGCGGCTGCGGAAAGAGCACCATCTTCCGCATGACCAACGGACTGCTAAAGCCCAAGGCGGGGACCATTCTGGTGGAGGGGAAGTCCATTGTGGGACGCAAGCACTACTGCGGCTATATGCCCCAGAAGGACCTGCTGTTCCCCTGGCGAACCGTGGGAGAAAATGTGGCGCTGCCCTTGGAGATCCAGGGGGAGCTGACCCGTGCGGAGCGCCGGGACCGGGCGGAGGCGGCGCTGGCCGACGTGGGACTTGCCGGCTGCGGCAGCAAGATGCCAGACGAGCTCTCTGGCGGGATGCGGCAGCGGGCGGCCTTTGCCCGCACCATGCTGACGGGCTGCGACCTGCTGCTGCTGGACGAGCCCTTCTCCGCCCTGGACTTCCTCACCCGGATCTCCATGCAGGAGTGGCTGCTGGACCAGTGGCAGCGGCACAAGAGGACCATCCTCTTCATCACCCACGACGTGGAGGAGGCGCTGTTCCTCTCCTCCAGCGTGCTGGTGGTGGAGCGCACCCCCATCCGGGAGCTGGCGGAGATTCCGGTCCCCGCGTCCTTCCCACGGGACCGCTCCTGCCTCAAACTGCCGGAGATGGTGGAGCTGAAGGAGCATCTCATCGACCTTCTGCGAAAGCAGGTGACCCCATGAAAAAGGCCTGTAAAGCAAATCTACCTGCCATGATTTTTCTCTTCGCCCTGTTGATTCTCTGGCAGGCGGGGGCCATGGGATTAGACGCGGCCTATATCCTGCCGTCTCCCACCCAGATCCTGGCGAAGCTGTGGGAGCTGCGGGATGTCCTCTTCACTGTTCATCTGCCCGCCACCATGCTGGTGACGGCCATCGGCCTGGGGATCTCTCTGGTGCTGGGCCTGGCCCTGGCGGTGGTGATGGACGAGAGCGACCTGGTCCGCAAGATGATCTATCCCATCGTGGTGGTGTCCCAGACCATTCCCACCACCGCCATCGCACCGCTCTTTGTGCTGTGGTTCGGCTACGGCATCTGGAGCAAGGTGCTGGTGACAGTGCTCATCACCTTTTTCCCCATCACCATCACAGTGTACGACGGGCTCCGCTCCGCCAAGACGGAGATGGCGGAGCTGCTGGAGACTTACGGTGCCACGAAGAAGGACATCTTTTTGAAGATCAAGGTGCCCTGCGCCCTGCCATACTTCTTCTCCGCCGTCAAGATGGCGGTGCCCATGAGCATCATCGGCGCGGCCATCGGCGAGTGGTTGGGGGCCAAGAGCGGCCTGGGCTACTTCTCCCGCCGCATGATGACCCAGTTGGACGGCGCCGGGGTGTTCGCCCCTATTGTGCTGCTGTCCGCGGCGGCCATCCTGGCGGTGGCCGTTGTGAACCTGCTGGAAAAGCGGTTCGTCCGCTGGAGGGGAGAGTCCTGAAACCTGCGGGGCGGGCCCCGCAGGAATCACCTGGATCCAGTTTATAAAGAAAGGAAGATTGATGATGAAACAGAAACTTGCGCTGTTGCTGACGGCGCTTCTGCTGCTCACCGGCTGCTCCTCCGGCGGAAGCGGGGACACGGCGGACGGGCAGGACGATGGAGAGCTGGAGACCATCGACGTGGTGCTGGACTGGTATCCCAACGCCGTCCATGCTTTCCTCTACGAGGCGGAGGAGAAGGGCTACTTTGCGGAGGAGGGCCTGCAGGTGAATATCCTGTTCCCCTCTAACGCCAGCGATCCCCTGACCATGACGGCGGCGGGCCGGGCGGATATCGGCTTCTACTATCAGGAGGACACCATCATCGCCAGGGCCAATGAGGACGTGCCGGTGAAGGTGCTGGGAGCTGTGGTCCAGCAGCCCATCAGCATCGTCTGTGCCCTGGCGGAGAAAAACATCAAGACCCCGGAGGACCTGATCGGCAAGACCATCGGCTACTCCGGCACCCGCTTCGGCGAGGTGGCGGTGGGCCAGATGTTGGAGACTGTGGGCGCCACGCTGGATGACGTGGAGTTGATCGACGTGGGCTTTGACCTGATGAGCGCCATGACCACCGGAAATGTGGACGCCACCTTCGGCTGCTTCATCAACCACGAGGTTCCTGCACTGGAGGAGGAGGGCTTCGCCGTGGACTACATGGAGGTCATGGACTACGGCGTACCCAACTACTACGCGCTGATGCTGGTGACCGGCGAGGACCAGCTGGAGGCCAACCGGGACAAGTACACTCGGTTCCTGCGGGCCTGTCAGAAGGGCTTTGCCGATATGCAGGCGGACCCGGAGGAGGCGTTGGGGCTCCTGTTGGCCAACCAGGACGAGGAGAACTTCCCCTTGACGGAGTCCGTGGAACGGCGAAGCTTTGATGTGCTGCTGCCCATCATGGAGACGGCCGACGCGCCCTTCCTGTCCCAGGACGTGTCCGTGTGGCAGGAGAACATCGACTGGCTCCAGAAGGTGGGCATGATCGACGCCGCCTTCGATCCGGCGGAGGTCATGGTGGACCTGCTGGCGGAGTGAGGCACGGCCGATGGAGGACGCCAAGAGACAGACACTGGCCCGGATCGTCCGGGCCGGGGCGGAGGAGATGCTGCCCCGCCAGCTGGCGCTGCTGGAACAGATCTGCGCCATCGACAGCGGCACCGGCAATGAGGCGGGCAACGCCGCCGTGACCGGGCTGCTGGAGCCGGTGCTCTCCGAGCTGGGGGCCCGGACAGAGCGGGTGAGGGAGCCTGGTCTGGGGACCCATCTGGTGGCCCGGGTGCGGCCGGAACAGCCCCGGGGAAAGGTGCTGCTGGCCGCCCACCTGGACACGGTGTTCGGCCCCGGCTTTGCGGAAAAGCACCCCTTTCATATTGAAGGGGAGTGGGCCCACGGCCTGGGGGCCGGGGACTGCAAGAGCGGCGTCCTTATCTCCCTGTTCGGGGCGCTGATTTTGAAAAAGGCGGGCCTGCTGCCCCCCTGGGAGCTGACGTACCTTTTCACCTGTGACGAGGAGACCGGCTCCCGGTCCGGCCGCAAGGTCTACGCCCGGGAGGCGCAGGACGCGGCTCTGGCCCTGGTGTTCGAGGGCGGCCGGGAGCGGGACGGACGTCCCCGGTTTGTCACATCCCGCCGGGGGGTGATTCTGGGAACCGTCGACGTGGCGGGGCGGGAGGCCCATGCGGGCAAGGCGTATCTGGAGGGCCGCAGCGCCGTGCTGGAGCTGGCTCACCAGATCATCCGGCTATACAGCTTCAACGACTATGAGAAGGGCATCTACTACAATGTGGCGCCCATCTCCGGCGGACGGCCCAACGGCGTGGTGGCCGGAGAGGCCCGGGGGGAGTTCTGCGTGGCCGGGATTCCGGAAAACGCGGACTTCCCGGTGATCCAGGCCAGTCTGGACAGCATGGCGGACCAGGTGACGGTGGAGGGCTGCCGGGTGCAGGTCACCTACCGGACGCTGTTCCCCGCCATGGAGCGGAACGCCGCCAATCACAGCGCCTATCTCCGGGCGGCAGAGGCGGCGGAGCTGCTGGGTTGGGAGCCGGAGGAGATCGCGGACCCCGCCGCCACCGACGGGGCCTATCTCTCCACTTACGGCGTCCCCACGGTGGACGCCCTCTCCGCCATCGCAGAACAGATCCACACCACGGAAGAGCGGGTGCGCATCCCCTCCATCCGGGACAGGACGGCCCTGTGTGCGGCGATGCTGGGCCTGCTGGGATAACGCCCCGCAAAGCGGGCAAGTGCAAGAGACTGGGAAGGGAGCCCCTTCCCGGTCTCTTTTTCGGCGGGGGCAGACGATTCCCAAAGACGCATATCCCGCCCGGTCGGCGCATAGAGTTTGGAATAGATTCCGACAGGGGAGGGAGCGTCATGGCGGCACGGCACGTTGGGCGGCGGATCGGCACCGTCTCGTCCCAGCATCGGGCGGCGGAAAGGCGGCGGCGGAGTACCCCGGCTGCGCCGCACAGGGTCCAGCGGGGAAAACGGGAAACTCTGACTCCGGGAGAGCGGCGGCATCTGATCCAGCTGGTGGCCTGCGGCAGCATCTTTGTGCTGCTGGTGGCGGTGAAGCTCCTGCTGCCGGGACGCATGGCCCAGGTGAATGCCAAGCTCACCGGAATGCTGGAACAGAACATCGATGTGCAGGCCGTGTTCTCCGCTGTGGGGCGGGCCGTGAGCGGCGAAGCGGATGTGGACGTGGCCCTTCAGGATATGTATCAGGCGGTGTTCGACCCTCAGGAGGATTCCGCCGTGGAGGTGTCAGCCCCGGCAGGGGGAGAGGCGGTGTCTCTCCAGCTTCCTGCGGCCATCGCGCCCCTGCGGGCCTTCCGGACCGGGACCGGCAGCAGCGACGGCTGGCTGGATCTGCCCGCAGCAGCAGCCCAGACGGCAGAGACCGCGCAGACAGCAGAGGCCGATCAGACAGCGGAGACTGCGGAAACCGCATCCCAGGGCGCGGCGGAGGCGTCTACCCTGGCCTACGTCCTCTACTCCGACCAGAACCTGCCGGACAACGTGTGCCTGGAACAGGCCCTGCTGGGCTTTGATTACTGCACCCCGGTGATGGGCACCCTCACCTCTGATTTCGGCTACCGGGAGCACCCGGTGGAGGGAGAGGAGCGGTTCCACTATGGTATTGACATCGGCGCCGCCGCCGGGACGGAGATCGGCTGCTTTGCCGACGGTACCGTCACCGCCGTGGGGGAGAGCAGCAGCTACGGCAAGTACATCACCGTTGCCCACGAGGGGGGCTACTCCACCCTGTATGCCCATTGCAGCCGGATTATCGCCTCCTCAGGCGCCTCTGTGAAGGAGGGGGACGTGATCGCAGAGGTGGGGGAGACCGGCGTGGCCACCGGGCCTCATCTGCACTTCGAGCTCCATGAGGGCAGCCAGTACCTAAATCCCATCTACTATGTCTCGCTGGCGTGACCGGATTCGGATTTCCGGCGGCTTCTGGCTGCTGGCGGCCTGGTTCACACTGGTGAACGGCTGGCAGCTGCTGGCGGTGATCCTCTCGGCCGCGGCGCTCCACGAGCTGGGACACCTGCTGGTGCTGCGGCTGCTGGGGGCCCGGGTGCGGGAGCTGCGGGTCAGCGTCTTTGGGGCGGAGCTGATGACTTCCGCCGCCCGCCTGTCCTATCCGGGGGAGATCGCGGCGGTGCTGGCGGGGCCAGCAGTGAATCTGCTGTGCGCGCTGGTTCTGGGGGGCGCCCACGCCTGGGTGGCGGCGGGAGCCCATCTGTCACTGTGCCTCTTCAACCTGCTGCCGGTGCGGCCCCTGGACGGCGGCCGGGCGCTGTATCTCGCGGCCGCATGGCTGGCGGGTCCCTCCGCCGCGGAGCGCATCGCCTGCTGGGCGGGGGGCACGACGGCGCTGGCCCTGGGCGGCCTGGTGCTGTGGCTGATCGGGCGGACCGGCGGGAGCCTGTGGCTGCTGCCGGCTGCATTCGGCCTGCTGGCGGCGGCTCTTCGGGAACTGCACGGCAGAAAGGCGGATTTTTTGTAAAAAATACTTGCATTTTCCTCCTGGCCGTGGTATCCTATTACGGCTACAAAGGGTGGTCCTCTGCCGTGCACACGCCGGAGTGCGTTGATGTGCCTTTGAGAGAAGCGGCATGAACACCTATTATTTAGGAGGAACATCCATGGATCTGATTAAGGAACTGAACAAAGAGCGTCTGGAAGCGGAAGTGACCCCCGTCAAGGTGGGCGACACGGTCCGGGTGCACGTGAAGGTCAAGGAAGGCTCCCGTGAGCGTATCCAGGTCTTCGAGGGCACCGTCATCGCCAAGAAGCACGGCGGCATCACCGAGACCATCACCGTGCGCCGCATCTCCTACGGTGTCGGTGTGGAGAAGGTCTTCCCCGTGCACTCTCCCTCCATCGACAAGATCGAGGTGGTCCGCAACGGTGCTGTGCGGCGTGCCAAGCTGTACTATCTGCGCGGCCGCGTGGGCAAGGGCGCCAAGGTCAAGGAAAAGCTGTGATCCAAGACGAAAGAGAGGCGAAAGCCTCTCTTTTTTCTTGTCACACAAAATTTCCCCGGCATCTTGTGATTTTGACGGTTCTTTGATATACTAGCATACGTTATTGTGAAAAACTGCGGTGCTGGAGGAGGCGGTCACGTGCGGGGAGGAAAACGGCTCAACAGGGACGCGCTTTCCCTCCGCGGGCTGTACGAGTGGGTGCAGGTGCTGGTGTGCGCCGTGACAGCAACGGTGCTGCTGTTCACCTTTGCGGCGCGGGTGGTGCTGGTGTCCGGCCCCTCCATGCGGGAGACGCTCCAGCATCAGGACTGCCTGCTGGTGATGAACGCCCACCTGTGCGGTGGATTTGAGGCCGGGGACATCGTCATCATCCGGAAGGAGAGCTTCAAGGACGGGGAGCCCATCGTGAAGCGGGTGATCGCCACAGAGGGCCAGACGGTGGACATCGACTTTACCGCCGGTGCCGTCTATGTGGATGGGCAGCTGCTGGAGGAGGACTACATCCGCCAGCCCACCTATCTGGAGGAGGGGCTGGAGTTCCCTGTCACCGTGCCGGAGGGCTGCGTCTTTGTTATGGGCGACAACCGCAACGACAGCGATGACAGCCGGGATCCGGAGCTGGGGCCGGTGGATACCCGGCAGATTTTGGGCCGGGCGGTGTTCCTGTTGTTCCCAGGCGTGACGGCGGACACCGACAAGCGGGACTTCGGCAGGATCGGCCCGCTGACATAAGAGCAAGGAGACCTCCGGCGGGGGGCTTTCCATCAACAGGGGCGAAAGCGCCCGCGGAGGTTTTGCAGACATGTGGAAGAAAGAGAAGAAGCAGGAGACGCAGGAGGTGTCTCCGGAAAAGGAGGAGGGCCGGGACCTGTATGAGTGGGCCCAGGCGCTGGTGTGCTCCGTGCTGGCGGTGGTGCTGCTGTTTACCTTCGTCATCCGGCTCATCGGCGTGGATGGACACTCTATGGTGCCCACCCTGCAGGACGGAGACCGGCTGCTGGTGCTGAACGCCATGCTGGACAACGACTATGAGTACGGCGACATCGTGGTGCTGCGGAAGGACACCTTTCTGGAGGAGCCCATCGTGAAGCGGGTGATCGCCACGGAGGGCCAGACGGTGGACATCGACTTTGTCTCCGGCGCCGTCTATGTGGACGGGGAGCTGCTGGAGGAGGACTATATCAACGAGCCCACCTATGTGGAGGAGGGGACGGAATTTCCCCTAACGGTGCCGGAGGGCTCCATTTTCGTCATGGGCGACAACCGAAACCACTCCAGCGACAGCCGCAGCAGCGACCTTGGCACGGTGGACACCCGGTATGTCATCGGCAAGGCGGTGTTCCTGCTGTTTCCCGGCGCGGACGAGGCCACCGGGCAGCGGGACTTCGGCCGCATCGGCCCCATTGCGGGGATCGACTGAGCCACGGGGACAGCTTCCTGAGAAGAATTGATTGGGCGCCGCCCGCCGGGGCGGCGTGAGGTAGGACTATGAATATTCAATGGTATCCCGGTCACATGACCAAAACCCGGCGGATGATCGCCGAGCAGATCAAACATGTGGATGCAGTGTGCGAAATCGTGGACGCCCGGATTCCTGTGTCCAGCCGGAACCCGGATGTGGACGAACTGACGGCGGGGAAGCCCCGGCTGGTGGTGCTGAACCGGGTGGACCAGGCGGACCCAGACGCCACGAAGCGGTGGGCGGCCTGGTTCCGGGCAAAGGGGTACGCGGTGATGGAGTCCGACGCCAAGAGCGGCGCCGGGACAAAGCAGTTTGCCGCTGCTGTCAAGACGCTTCTTGCGGACAAGCTGCGCGCCTATGCGGAAAAGGGGCAGAACCGGGTGGTCCGGGTGATGATTTTGGGCGTGCCCAACGTGGGCAAGTCCACCTTTATCAACAGGATCGCCGGCCGCAAGACTGCCAAAACCGAGGACCGGCCCGGTGTCACCCGGGCCAAGCAGTGGGTGCCCATCGACCGCGGGCTGGAACTGCTGGATACCCCCGGCATTCTGTGGCCCAAGTTTGAGGACCAGAGCGTGGGGCTGAACCTGGCCTACACCGGCGCGGTGAAGGACGAGATCCTGGACATGGAGACCCTGGGCTGCCACCTGATGGCGTACCTGGGCACCAACTATCCGGAGGCCCTGAGGACCGGCTACAAGCTCCCGTCCCTGCCGGAGCGTCAGGACGGCGAGGAGGACGTGGCCTGGGGCTACCGCCTGCTGGAGGCCGTCGGGAAAAAGCGGGGCTTTCTGATCTCCGGCGGCGAGGTGGACACGGAGCGGATGGCCAAAATCCTGTTGGACGAGTACAGAGCTGGCAAGCTGGGACGCTTCACACTGGAAATGCCGGAGGAGACGGAACAGCCTGCAGCGTCAGAATGAGGGAAGCGCGCCTATGAATTGCCCGTCTTGCGGAAAAGAGATGGAGCGGGGGAGCCTTTATACGGAGCTGGGGCGGGGCCTTTTCTTCCTGCCGCCCGGCGGAAAAGTGGGATTCTGGGATACGAAGCGCAGTGTGGAACAGCACGGCGGGATTGTTTTGGATGGCCCGCATCATATACGGGGGAGCGACCGCGCAACTGTACATGGCTATGTCTGCCGCGCCTGCAAAAAGATCCTTCTGGAGTATTGACATCACTTGGCGGGAATCGCGGAAAGCGAAGGAACCTGCCCTGCGAGGAGGGAGGCATATCCATGAACTGCCCTGTCTGCGGAAAAGAGATGGAAAAGGGCCATGTCATCACCAAGAACAGCATCGGTCTTTTTTTCATGCCGGGAGAGAAAGACCTCCGCACGTTTTATACGAGGCGGAACATCGAGGCAGATGGCGGCATTGTGCTGGACGGACCGATGACGTTCCGCTACAACCGGACATGGCTTCCCGCCTGGGTCTGCCGTGGCTGTAAGAAGATCGTCATGGAGTATTGGTAGGATGGAAATGGACCTCTGGACCTATGAGCGTGAACAATGGAATAGTGGTCTCACGGCCCTCTGCGGAGTGGACGAGGCAGGAGCCGGGCCCCTGGCGGGGCCGGTGTACGCCGCTGCCGTCATTCTGCCCCGGGAGATCGGTTTTCCTGGCCTCAACGACTCCAAAAAGCTGACGGCGAAGAAGCGGAATGTCCTGTTCGACCAGATCACCGCCACGGCAGAGGCGTACAGCATCGCCTTTGTGACGGCGGAGGAGATCGACAGTTTGGATATCCTCAACGCCCGGATGCTGGCTATGAACCGGGCCATTGAGGGGTTATCCATTCGGCCGGACCTGTGCCTCATTGACGGCAACCGGGACCATGGCAGCAGCGTCTCCATCACGGCGCCCCACATGTGCCTGGTAGGCGGGGACGGGAAGAGTGCCTCCATTGCGGCGGCCTCCATCCTGGCCAAGGTCAGCCGGGACCGGTATGTGACCGGCGTGCTGGACCGGGAGTATCCCCAGTACCAGTTTGCCAAACACAAGGGCTATGGGACGAAGCTCCACTATGAAATGCTGGATCGGTACGGCCCCTGCCCTGCCCACCGGCGGACTTTTCTGAAGAAGTGGGAGGCCCGGCGCACATGAATACCACCAAGGCCCTGGGGGACCGGGGCGAGGCCGCAGCGGCACAGTACCTGCGGAAGAGGGGCTGCCAGTTGCTGGCAAGCCAATGGCGCTGCCGGTACGGAGAGCTGGATCTGGTGGCCCGGGACAGAGACGGCACCATCTGCTTTGTGGAAGTAAAGCTGCGCAGCGGCAGCTTCGCGGGCCTGCCGCGGGAGGCGGTGGACCGGCGGAAGCAGGAACGGCTCCGGGCCGCAGCGGCCTGCTATCTCAGTCAGCACGACCTGGACGCTCCCGCCCGGTTCGATGTGGCGGAGGTTTATACGGATGGGGTTCACCGCCCCCTCCGGCTGGAATATTTGGAAAATGCGTTTTGAAAAACAGTCAGAAGGAGAGAGCGACATGAAGTATTACAGCACACGGGACGCCGCCGTCCGCATGGACGCAGCGGAGGCCATCAAGATGGGCCTGAGCCGGGACGGCGGCCTGCTGACCCCCTGCGGGATCCCGCAGATCGACCGGGCTTTTTTGGAGAGCCTGGTGAATGTCCGGTACCAGGAGCGGGCTGCCAAGGTCATGGGCCTGTACCTGACCGACTACACCTATGAGGAGCTGTCCGGATTTGCGGAGAACGCCTACGGCCCTGAGAAGTTCGACTGCGACGCCGTGGCCCCTGTCCGCACGGTGGACGAGACCACCCACTGCCTGGAGCTGTGGCACGGCCCCACCAGCGCCTTCAAGGACATGGCCCTGCAGATGCTGCCCCAGCTGCTCTCCGCCGCCCTCCGCAAGACCGGAGAGTCCAAGACGGTATGCATCCTGGTGGCTACTTCCGGCGACACCGGCAAGGCTGCGATGGAGGGCTTTGCCGACGTGCCGCAGACGAAGATCCTGGTATTCTACCCCAAGGACGGCGTGTCCAAGGTCCAGGAGACCCAGATGGTCACTCAGGACGGCGCCAATGTGGGCGTCTGCGCCGTGGAGGGCAACTTCGACGACGCCCAGGCCGGTGTAAAGCGCATTTTCTCCGATGAGGCCATCCGGGCCACCCTGGCGGACCGGGGTTACTTCCTGTCCTCCGCCAACTCCATCAACTGGGGCCGCATCCTGCCCCAGGTGGTCTACTATATCTCCGCCTACTGCGACCTGGTCCGGGACGGGAAGCTCAGCATGGGCGACAAGGTGAACTTCTGTGTGCCCACCGGCAACTTCGGCGACATCCTGGCGGCCTACTACGCAAAGCGCATGGGACTGCCGGTTGGGAAGCTGATCTGCGCCTCCAACTGCAACGATGTGCTGACGGACTTCCTCCGCACCGGCGTGTACGACAAGAACCGTCCGTTCCATACCACCATGAGTCCCTCTATGGACATTCTGGTGTCCAGCAACCTGGAGCGGCTGCTGTTCGACCTCTCCGGCGAAAACGATGCGGAGGTGAAGGGCTACATGGATGCCCTCGCCAAGACCGGCAAGTACGAAGTGTCCGACGCCATCAAGGCGGCTCTGGCGGACCAGTTCTGGGGCGGCTTCTGCGGCGAGGCGGGCACCTCCGCTGCCATCGCCAAGTATTACAAGGAGAACGGGTATCTGATCGATACCCACACCGCCGTGGCCGCCAGCGTCATGGAACAGTACCGCAAGGCCACCGGCGACAAGACGGTGACGGTGTTCGTCTCCACCGCCTCCCCCTACAAGTTCTGCGACCACGTGCTGCGGGCCATCGGGGAGACCCCGGCGGGCGACGGCGTGGAGCTGCTGGACCAGCTGCATGAAACCACCGGCACGGCGATTCCCCGGCGCCTGGCGGCCCTGAAGGGCAAGGCCCGGCGGTTCGACCTCACCTGTGAGAAGCCCGGTATGGACAGCGTGGTGCTGGAGTTTTTGAAGTAAATCGCGCTGCAACAAAGCAACGCGGGAAACGGCTTAATGCGGCAGACTGTAAATCTGTTGCCTTTGGATTTTGGAAACCCGAAAGAGGGCAGGGAGGCTATTGCGTGAAGCCTTTGAGCCGGGCATTTGCCCGATTGGTGCTGCTGTTCTTTGCTTTGGGAATTTTCTTCCTGGCTGTCAACGAGCTGATTCCCTACCGGACCCTGGGAGACCGGTACCGGGTGATGGACACGGCCTATTGGATCAAAAACACCCTGCGGATCACAGGAATCGTGCTGCTGGTCAACGGAGGCATCCAGTGGGTCCGAAACCTCCGCTGCCCATACTGCGGCCGTGGGTATGCCATGCCATGGTGGCGGAAGGGGGAAAAGCACTTCTGTGACAGGTGCGGCAGGGAAATTGTCTTTGATGACCCGGAGGACCCAACCGAAAAACGCAAAGGGGAGTAGAGCACCATAGCACAGGAGCGGCGCTGTCCCTATTGCGGCGGCGAATTGGCGCCGGGCGGATCCGGGGCGAAGGCTACAAAGGGTCCCTCTGGCTCCCGGAGGGCAGCAAGCTGCCCGGCATTCTGCTGACCAAGACAGGCGTCCGGAAGGTGGGCGGACGCGTTTGGGGAAAGGTCAGCAGCGTGAAAATCGAGATGGACACAGATCAAGATAGATCAACAGAGTTCCGGGGAGTTGGAGCCGCCGAAGAGGACGGCTGACTCCGCCTCACGGGACACAGAGAAAGGAGGGGTGCCGCATGGCCCTCTACGCCATCGGGGACCTGCACCTCTCCCTGACAGCGGACAAGCCTATGGAGGTGTTCGGCCCCGCCTGGGAGAATTACACGGAGCGCATCGGCGATGCTTTGAGCCGGCTGACCGCCGGCGATGTGCTGGTCCTGGCGGGGGACACCTCCTGGGGCATCGACCTGAATGAGGCGGAGGCGGACTTCCGCTTTCTGGACCAGTTCCCCTGCAAAAAGTATCTGGTGAAGGGGAACCACGACTACTGGTGGTCCACGGTGTCCAAAATGAAGAACTTCTTCACGGAGAAGGGCCTTACCACCCTGGACTTTCTCCATAACAACTGCGCCCTGTATGGAGACTACGCCCTGTGCGGGACCCGGGGATGGTTCTTTGAGGAGGACCAGAAGCCCCACAACGCCAAGGTCCTCAACCGGGAGGTGGGAAGACTGGAGACTTCCCTGAAGGCGGCGGAGGGACGGTCCATCTTCTGCTTCCTTCACTATCCGCCGCTGTATCAGGGCTACGAGTGCCCGGAGATCCTGCGGCTGCTCTCGGCCTACCCCGTGGAGCGGTGCTGCTACGGCCACCTCCACGGCTACGCCATCAAACGGCGGCTGGAGGGCGGGTGGAATGGGACGGACTTCTCCCTGATCTCCGCCGACTATCTGGGATTTGTTCCAAAAAAAATTTGTGAATAACGGAAAAAAGTATAGCATTTTCAGGTTTTGTATGGTAAAATACCATTTCGCACCGGCTTATGACCGGCGATGAACGGAGGAATAAACAAGATGAGTGTGAAAAGCTGCGAAAAGATCGAAAAGAGCCAGGTCGTTCTGACCATCGAGGTCGGTGCACCGGAGTTTGAAGCTGCCATCGAAAAGGCATATCAGAAGATGCGCAAGAAGATCAACGTGCCGGGCTTCCGCCCTGGCAAGGCCCCCCGGAAGATCATCGAGGGGATGTACGGCGCAGAGGTGTTTTTCGAAGAGGCAATCAATATCGCGTTCCCCGAGGCCTATGAGGCTGCCGTGAAGGAGCAGGAGCTCCAGGTGGTGGGCTATCCCTCTGTGGAGATCGAGGGCCAGGTGACCCGCGACGGCTTCACCTTCAAGGCCACCGCCCCTGTGTATCCCGAAGTGACCCTGGGCCAGTACAAGGGACTGTCCGCCCCCAAGGAGGAGGTCAAGGTCTCCGCTGCGGATGTGGACGAGCGCCTGAAGGCTCTGACCGACCGCAACACCCGTCTGGTGAGCGTGGACCGGGAGGCCAAGGAGGGCGACACGGTCGTCATCGACTTCGAGGGCTTCCTGGAGGGCAAGCCTTTTGAGGGCGGCAAGGGCGAGAATTTCAGCCTGGAGCTGGGTTCCCACACCTTTGTGCCCGGCTTTGAGGAGCAGCTTGTCGGCGTGAAGGCCGGCGATGAGAAGGACCTGGACATCACATTCCCGGAGGACTATCACAAGGACCTGGCCGGCAAGGCAGTGGTGTTCAAGGTGAAGGTCCATGAGGTGAAGGAGAAGGAGATCCCCGCCCTGGACGATGAGTTCGCCAAGGACGTCAGCGAGTTCGACACTCTGAAGGACCTGAAGGCTGATCTGAAGAAGAAGATCACCGCCGAGCGGGAGGAGACCGTGAAGCGCGCCTTCGAGGACGCCCTGATGGAGCAGGTGGCTGAGAACATCACCGCCGATGTGCCCGACGCCATGGTGGAGGCCCAGTCCCGCCAGTTCCTGGACAACTTCAAGATGCAGCTGGCCCAGCAGGGTCTCCAGTACGACCAGTACATGAAGGCCACCGGCATGGATGAGGCCCAGCTGCTGGCCGACGCCAAGGAGCCCGCTCTCAAGCAGGTCCGCATGGATCTGGCCATGGCCGCCATCATCAAGGAGGAGAACATCGACGCCACCGATGAAGAGGTGGAGGCCGAGTTCCAGCGGATGGCCGACCAGTACGGCATGGATCTGGAGACCGTGAAGAAGTATCTCCAGGCTGAGCAGGTAAAGGACCAGCTGAAGAGCCAGAAGGCCATCGCCGTGGTGGTGGACAGCGCCACCGCCGTGAAGGCGGAGAAGAAGCCCGCCAAGAAGACTGCCAAGAAGGCAGAGGACGCCGAGGGTGAGGAGGCCGCTGAGGAAAAGCCTGCCAAGAAGACCACCCGCAAGAAGGCGGACGAGGACGGCGAGGAGAAGAAGCCTGCCAAGAAGGCCACCAAGAAGGCTGCGGCAAAAAAAGAAGAGGAGACGCCTGCTGAATCCAAATAATTCCGGGTATACTAGGAATTGACGGCCCCGGCGGAGCGGTGTGTTTTTCCGCCGGCGGAAGGCGCTCTACATCGATTTGACAGATTCCCGCATGGCGTCTATATTAAGATAGGCGTGTGCGTTGGCAGAGGCGCGGCGGCCCGCAGGCGGGCCGGGCGCTTTTGCCTTACCTGCCCCACCGGGGCGGGGAAGACGCATCGGGTTTGGGAGGAACAGATCTGTCATCTGTGCCGGTCCCCGGTGCGGAAATCAAGGAGGTTTTACCAATGAGCTTAGTCCCTTATGTAGTCGAGCAGACCAATCGCGGCGAACGGTCCTATGATATCTTCTCCCGTCTGCTGAACGACCGGATCGTCTTTCTGGGGGAAGAGGTCAACGCCACCACCGCCAGCCTTGTGGTTGCCCAGCTGCTGTATCTGGAGGCCCAAGACCCCGACAAGGACATCCAGCTGTATATCAACAGCCCCGGCGGCTCCGTCACTGACGGCATGGCCATCTACGACACCATGCAGTACGTGAAGTGCGACGTATCCACCATCTGCATCGGCATGGCCGCCAGCATGGGCGCGTTTCTGCTGTCCTCCGGCGCCAAGGGCAAGCGCATTGCTCTGCCCAACGCGGAGATCATGATCCATCAGCCCTCCGCCGGTACCAAGGGCAAGGTGACAGACATGGAGATCGACGTGGAGCACTTCCTGCGGATCAAGAAGAACTTGAATGAGATCCTGGCGAACAACACCGGCAAGACGGCAGGGGAGATCAAGGCGGCCTCGGAGCGGGACCACTGGATGACAGCCCAGGAGGCTTTGGACTTCGGCCTCATCGACAAGATCATCACCAGCAAGAAATAAGCACCAAATTCCAAAACTGAGGTAATACCATGAGTGACGAGAGCAAGAAGGGCCTGCGGTGCTCCTTCTGCGGCAAGCATGAGAGCCAGGTCCACCGGATGATCCAGGGACCCGGTGTGCGCATCTGTGATGAGTGCGTCCAGCTGTGCATGAGCATTTTGAACGATGGGTTTGAGGACACCTCTTCCAGCGCGCTGGAGGACCTGCCTGATCAGCTGCCCACGCCCCGCGAGATCAAGGACGTGCTGGACCAGTACGTCATCGGCCAGGACGAGGCCAAGGTGGCCCTGTCCGTGGCGGTGTACAACCACTACAAACGGATCTACTTCGGCGGGGACGAGGATGTGGAGCTGCAGAAGAGCAACATCCTGCTGCTGGGGCCCACCGGTTCCGGCAAGACGCTGTTCGCCCAGACGCTGGCCCGGATTCTGAAGGTGCCCTTCGCCATTGCGGACGCCACCACCTTGACGGAGGCCGGCTATGTGGGCGACGATGTGGAGAATATCCTGCTGCGGCTGCTCCAGGCCGCGGACTTCGACGTGGAGCGGGCGGAGCACGGCATCATCTATGTGGATGAGATCGACAAGATCGCCCGGAAGAGCGAGAACACCTCCATCACCCGGGACGTATCCGGCGAGGGTGTCCAACAGGCTCTGCTGAAGATCGTGGAGGGGACCGTTGCCAACGTGCCGCCCCAGGGAGGCCGGAAGCATCCCCACCAGGAGTTCATCCAGGTGAACACGAAGAATATTCTCTTCATCTGCGGCGGTGCCTTCGACGGGCTGGAGAAGATTATCGAGCGGCGGCTGGACCAGAAGTCCATCGGCTTCGGCGCCAACGTCCAGGGAAAGAAGGACAAGGACATCAGCAAGATCCTGCACGAGGTCCAGCCCCACGACCTGCTGAAATTCGGCATCATCCCGGAGTTGGTGGGCCGCCTGCCGGTGATCGCGTCTTTGAATGCGTTGAAGCGGGAGGATCTGGTCCGCATCCTGACGGAGCCCAAGAACGCCCTGGTGAAGCAGTACAAGAAGCTGATGGAGTACGACGAGGTGGAGCTGGAGTTCCAGCCGGAGGCCCTGGAGGCCATCGCCGACAAGGCCATCGAGCGGAACATCGGCGCCCGGGGCCTGCGGGCCGTCATGGAGGGTATCCTGACTCCCATGATGTACGACATCCCCTCCGACCCCACTGTGGTGAAAGCAGTCATCACAAAGGACTGTGTGGAGGGCAGGAGCGGTCCCGAGCTGACCCACGACCCCAAGAAGATCAACTATTCTGTGAAATTGAACACCGGCAAGGGAGAGGGCAGGCCGGCTTCCGGCTCCTCGACCCCCGCGTCGGCGTCTTAATGAAGAGAGGGAGGGACGCTGCCGCGCCCCTCTCTCCTGTTTTACCATCCCCTCAGAAAGGAACAAGCACATGGAACTGACCACTTGGAATCTGCCCGTTCTGGCCCTCCGGGGCCTGACGGTGTTTCCACACATGACACTGACCTTTGACGTGGAGCGGCCGATCTCCATCGCGGCCCTGGAGCGGGCCATGGAGGAGGACCAGGAGATTTTCCTGGTGACTCAGCGGGAGATCGGCGTCAATCTGCCGGAGGAAAAAGATTTGTACGCTGTGGGCACGGTGTCCCACATCAGCCAGATCCTGCGGCTCTCATCCACCTCCGTCCGCTGCGTGGTGGAGGGCCGCCAGCGGGCCCGGCTCAAGCGGCTGTGGCAGGTGGAGCCCTACCTCCAGGCCAACGTGGAGGCGCTGCCGGAGGAGGAACCCTCCGAGGCCTTCCGCAAGAGTCCCCGCACCGAGGCGCTGCTGCGCCAGACTTACCATCTTTTCAGCGAGTACGCTGAAATGGCCGGCGGCATTGCCGAGGAGGTCCTCACCACCGTGATGGACAGCCGGGACCCCGGTTTCCTGGCGGACTACATCGCCCAGAATGTGGCGCTGCGCTTTACCGATAAGCAGGAGATCTTGGAGGAGATCTCTCCCTTTGCCCGGCTGCGCAAGCTCAACAGCTTCCTGTCCCGGGAAAACAATGTCCTGGGCTTTGAGCATGAGCTGGAGGGCAAAGTCCGGGACCAGCTGGTCAGCAGCCAGCGGGAGCAGATCCTGCGCACCCAGATCCGGGTACTGCAAAACGAGCTGGGTGAGACGGACGATGACGATGAGGTGGAGACCTACCGCCAGAAGATCGTGGCGCTGGAGCTGGACGAGGATACGGAAAAGCACCTGCTCAAAGAGGTGAACAAACTGGCCAAGCAGCCCTTCGGCAGTGCCGAGGGAGCTGTGATCCGCAACTATCTGGACGTGTGCCTGGAGATGCCCTGGAAGGAGACCACCAAGGAACGGGTCAGTGTGGAGGCTGCCCGCAAGGTGCTGGAACGGGACCACTACGGCCTGGAGAAGGTGAAGGAGCGGATTCTGGAGACCATTGCCGTCCGGCAGATGAATCCGGAGGGGAAGGGGCAGATCCTCTGCCTGGTAGGCCCTCCGGGCGTGGGCAAGACGTCCATCGCCATCTCGGTGGCAAAGGCCCTGAACCGGAAACTGGCCCGCATCTCCCTGGGCGGCGTCCGGGACGAGGCGGACATTCGCGGCCACCGCAAGACCTACATAGGCGCTATGCCCGGACGCATCATCGAGGCCATCAGCCGCAGCGGCTCCATGAATCCGCTGCTTCTTCTGGACGAGATCGACAAGATGGGCAGCGACTATCGGGGCGACCCTGCCGCCGCGCTGCTGGAGGTGCTGGACAGCGAGCAGAACCACGCCTTCCGGGACCACTTCCTGGAGATCCCCGTTGATCTGACGAAGGTGCTCTTCATCACCACCGCCAATACCACCGAGACCATCCCCCGGCCCCTGCTGGACCGGATGGAGGTGATCCAGCTCTCCAGCTACACCGATGAGGAGAAGGTGCAGATCGCCCGGCGCCATCTGCTGCCCAAGCAGCTGGAAGAACACGGACTCAAGAAGGGGAGCCTGCGCATCGGGGACGACGTGCTGCGGACCGTCATCCGGGACTATACCCGGGAGGCCGGTGTCCGGCAGCTGGAGCGGCGCCTGGCGGCCATCTGTCGGAAGGCGGATATGCGCCTGTTGACAGGATCTGTAAAGCGGATTACCGTTACAGAAAAAGACCTGCCCGTTCTGCTGGACTGCCAGCCCTTCCCCCCGGCGCTCCACACGGAGAAGGAGGAAATCGGCGTGGTCAACGGCCTTGCCTGGACTGAGGCAGGCGGCGAGATCTTGGAAGTGGAAGTCAACGTCATGGAGGGTTCCGGCAAGCTGGAGCTGACCGGTAATCTGGGCGACGTGATGAAGGAGTCTGCCCAGGCGGCCCTGAGCTGCCTGCGTAGCCGGGCGGCGGTGCTGGGCATCGAGGAGGACTTCTACAAGACCAAGGACATCCATGTCCACTTCCCGGAGGGCGCGGTGCCCAAGGACGGCCCGTCCGCCGGCATCGCGGTGACCACCGCCATGCTCTCCGCCCTGACGGGGCGGAAGATCCGGGCGGGCATTGCCATGACCGGCGAGGTCACGCTGCGGGGCCGGGTGCTGCCCATCGGCGGACTGAAGGAAAAGACCATGGCCGCCCTGCGCAACGGCATCGGCACCGTGCTGATTCCCAAGGACAACGTGCGGGACCTGGAGGAGATCGACCAGACCGTCCGGGCGGCGCTGCATTTCGTGCCGGTGGAGACGGTGGACCAGGTGTTTGCCGCCGCACTGGTGGGGATGGAGACCGCCCCTGCCCGGAAGGAGACGGCGGAGCCGGTGGCGGCGTTTGCACCCGCCCGGGAAAAGACCGAAGCGGCCCTGCGGCAGTGAAGGAGGCCCTATGGCACTGAATTTTCAAAAAGCGGAGTTTGTCCGCTCCGCCGCGGACAAGGCCCACTTCCTGCGGGACGGTCTGCCCCAGTTCGCCTTTGCGGGGCGGTCCAACGTGGGCAAGTCCTCGGTGATCAACCGCCTGCTGGGCCGGAAGAACCTGGCCTATGTGGGCGCTTCTCCGGGAAAGACCACCCAGATCAACTACTTTCTGGTGGACCGGAAGGCTTATTTGGTGGACCTGCCGGGGTACGGCTACGCCAAGGTCTCCCGGGCGGAGAAGGAACGCTGGGGGCGTCTTATGGACAGCTACTTCCAGGACGAGGGGGAGATCCTCACCGCCGGCGTGCTGATCGTGGACATCCGTCACAAGCCTACGGCGGACGATGTGACCATGCACGACTGGTTCCGCCAGACCGGCTGTCCGGAGATCATCGTGGCCAACAAGCTGGACAAGCTGAAAAAGAGCCAGGTGGAACCGGCTCTTCAGCTGATCCGGGAGACGCTGGAGCTGACGGAGGAGGACGCCCTGGTACCTTTTTCCGCCGAAAAAGGGGAGGGGAAGGACACCCTCATCCGGTTGCTGACGGAAAAATGCGGAGAATGAACAAAGCGAGGGAACGGCAAAAGCCGTTCCCTCGTTTTTGTTTGAGCGGTCAGCCGGGCAGCCCCCGGCTGGAAAACCAACCCGGGCGGAAATTCTTTTGTCTACCCCCTTTGCAAATAAGGAAAAATACGATAGAATAGACCCGTATGAATTCCATTTTGAATAACGGAGGTTTTTGTCATGGCAAAGCCTGTTTACAAGCGCGTCCTGCTGAAGATCAGCGGCGAGGCCTTGGCCGGCGACAAGCACACAGGATTGGATTTTGAGATGATCGGCAGGGTCTGCGACGTCATCAAGGAATGCCTGGAAATGGGCGTTCAGGTGGGCCTGGTGGTAGGCGGCGGCAACTTCTGGCGGGGTGCCAAGAACAGCGGCGGCGCCATGGAGCGCACCCGGGCCGACCACATGGGAATGCTGGCCACGGTGATGAACTGCCTGGCCGTGGCGGATGGGTGTGAGCAGAAGGGCATCCCCGTCCGGGTCCAGACCGCCATCGAGATGCGGGCCGTGGCGGAACCCTACATCCGCTCCCGGGCCATCCGTCACCTGGAAAAGGGCCGTGTGGTCATCTTCGGTGCCGGCACCGGCAACCCCTATTTCTCCACGGACACCGCGGCGGTGCTGCGGGCGGCGGAGATCGACGCCGACGTGATCCTGCTTGCCAAGAACGTGGACGGCGTTTACACCGCCGACCCGGTGAAGGACCCCACTGCCGTCAAGTACGACACCATCAGCTATGATGACGTGCTGGCCCAGCACCTGATGGTGATGGACTCCACCGCCACGTCCCTCTCCATGGACAACCATATCCCCGTGCTGCTCTTTGCCCTGAAGGACCCCCGGAACATCATCCGGGCCCTGTGCGGCGAAAACGTGGGCACCATCGTCAAGGAATAACCGCGCATTTCCGCGCCTCCCAATACGCAAAGTGAAAGGAAGGACCCCAATATGTTGAAAGAGGATTACAAGATTTACGAAGAGAAAATGAAGAAGAGCATCGACTCTGTCTCCGCGGACTTCGCCTCCGTGCGGGCGGGCCGGGCCAACGCCGCCGTACTGGACCGCATCATGGTGGACTACTACGGCAGCCCCACCCCCATCCAGCAGATCGCGGCCATCTCCTCTCCCGACCCCCGGGCCCTGGTGATCTCCCCCTGGGACTCCACCGCCCTCAAGAGCATTGAGAAGGCCATCCAGAACTCCGACCTGGGCATCAACCCCCAGAACGACGGCAAGTGCATCCGCCTGACCTTCCCCCAGCTGACGGAGGAGCGCCGTAAGGAACTGGTCAAGCAGATCCACAAGTACGCCGAAAACGGCAAGGTGGCCGTCCGCAACATCCGCCGGGACGCCATGGAGGTGTTCAAGAAGAAGGAGAAGGCCTCCGAGATCACGGAGGACGAGCTCAAGCAGGCGGAAAAGGACCTTCAGAAGCTGACGGACGAGAGCTGCAAGAAGCTCGACGAGCTGCTGGCCAAGAAGGAGAAGGAATTGCTGGCGGTCTGATGGCGGAGAGTTTGAAAACCACCGATACGGCGGGGCAGATGAAAGAACTGCCTCGCCATATTGCGATTATTATGGACGGCAACGGCCGCTGGGCCACCAAGCGGGGACTGCCCCGCACCGCCGGCCACAAGGCGGGGGCAGAGACCTTCCGCCGCATCGCCACCTACTGCAAAAACATCGGCGTGAAGTACCTCACGGTGTACGCCTTCTCCACGGAGAACTGGAAGCGCTCCGAGAGCGAGGTCTCCGCCATCATGCTGCTTTTGAAGAAGTATTTGCTGGAAGCGGTGGACACCATGGAGAAAGACCACATCCGGCTCCACTTTTTCGGGGACATGACCCCCATCGCGCCGGAGCTGCGGGCCCTGGCCAAGGAGACCGATGAGATCACAGAGCACCTGTCCAAGGATGATTTCCAGGCCAACGTCTGCCTCAATTACGGCGGCCGGGACGAGATTTTGCGGGCGGCCCGGCAGTTTGCCGCCGACTGCGCATCCGGAAAGCGGAAGCCGGAGGAACTGGAGGAGGGCCTCTTTTCCTCCTACCTGGACTCTGCCGGCATCCCGGACCCGGAGCTCATCATCCGCCCCAGCGGGGAGCTGCGGCTGAGCAACTTCCTGCTCTGGCAGTGCGCCTATTCTGAGTTTTACTTCACCGACGTGCTCTGGCCGGACTTTGACGAGGCGGAGCTGGACCGGGCCATTGCGGCATACCGGACAAGAGACCGCCGTTTCGGCGGTGTGAAGAAATAATCCTTTACAGAGAAAAGGACTGATTTTTGATGTTCAAACGTGTGATGGTGGCCGTGGTGGGCGTGCCGTTTCTGATTCTGGTGCTGGGCTGGGCCCCTGCGTGGGCCACCATGGTGCTGCTGGCGGGCATGTGCGCCATCGGCGCCTGGGAGCTGATGCACGCCGTGGCCGGGGAGGCGGGGAAGCCCCTGATCCCCCTGACGGTGGTGGCGGCGGCGCTGGTGCCGGTGTGCGTGTACCTGGAGATGTCTGTGGAGACGGCGGAGCTCACTGCCTTGCCGGTGCTTCCCCTGACGGGGATCTTGGGGGCGGTCTTCGTGTTCCTGGTCTTCCTGCTGGCCATCCACCGCTATGACGGAAACCAGGGCATCCCCTTTGCCGCGGTCACCGCGGCCATCTTCGGCGCCTTAGTGTTTCCGCTGATGCTCTCCTGCCTGCTGCGGCTGCGGATGGTGCCGTCCATAGGGATGCTGCTGGTGTTTTTCCCGCTTTGCATCTCCTTCGGTTCTGACACCTGCGCCCTGTTCGCCGGAATGCTTTTCGGCAAGCACAAGCTGGCTCCCCGGGTCAGCCCCAAGAAGACGGTGGAGGGCGCCGTGGGCGGCGTGATCGGCGGCGTGATCGGCATGGTGATCATGATGTTCGTGGGTGCCTGGTTGCTCCAGGATGCCTTTCTGCGCCCCCAGGAGGTGCTGATTTTCGGCGTGGTGGGCAGTATCATCAGCCAGATCGGCGATCTGAGCTTTTCCGTCATCAAGCGGGAGTTCGGCGTCAAGGACTACGGCAACCTCCTGCCGGGTCACGGCGGCATCCTGGACCGGTTCGACTCCGTCACCTTTGCGGCCCCCGCCGTGTGGCTGGTGCTGCGGTGCCTCTGGGTAGTTTGAGAAATGCAGATTATTTTCAGCTTTCGGGAATAGGATGGGATTATGAGCAAGACGATTTCCATTTTGGGCTCCACCGGTTCCATCGGCCGGCAGACGCTGGACGTGGCACAGCAGCTGCATCTCCGGGTGGCGGCCATCACCGCCCACGCCAGCGTCGGGCGGATGGAGGAGCAGATCCGGCAGTTTCACCCCGCCCTGGCGGTCCTTACCGACGAGGCGGCGGCCCGGGATCTGCGTGCCCGGGTGGCGGATACGGACACGACCGTGGTGGGCGGCTTTGCGGGATTGATGGAGGCGGCCACGCTTCCCCAGGCGGACACCGTGGTCACTGCGGTGGTGGGCATGGTGGGCCTGCGGCCCACGCTGGCTGCCATCGGGGAGAAAAAGCGGATTGCCCTGGCCAACAAGGAGACGCTGGTGTGTGCCGGCGAGCTGGTGATGGACGCGGCGGAGCAGGCGGGGGCGGAGATCGTTCCCGTGGACTCCGAGCACTCCGCTATCTTCCAGTGCCTCCAGGGCTGCGCCGACCGCGGGGAGATCCGGCGGCTGATCCTGACCTGCTCCGGCGGCCCCTTTTACGGCATGAGTTATGACGAAGTGGGCAAAATGACCAAGGAGGACGCCCTGCGCCATCCCAACTGGACCATGGGCCCCAAGATCACTGTGGACTGCGCCACGCTGATGAACAAGGGCCTGGAGGTCATTGAGGCCATGCGGCTCTACCGCCTGCCGCTGGAGCAGGTGTCGGTGATGATCCACCGACAGAGCATCGTCCACTCCCTGGTGGAGTACCGGGACGGCGCCGTGCTGGCCCAGTTGGGCACGCCGGATATGCGGCTGCCCATCCGCTACGCCATGACCTACCCCAATCGGGGGGAGAATCCGGCGGAGCCGCTGGATCTGCTCAGCTGCCCGCCGCTGACCTTTGCCCAGCCGGACCGGACGGCGTTTCCCTGCCTGCGTCTGGCGGAGGAGGCGGCTGCCCAGGGCGGCACCGCCTGCGCCATTTTGAACGGCGCCAACGAGGAGGCGGTGGGGCTGTTCCTGGCGGACCGGATCGGCTTCCACGACATTCCGGATCTGGTGGCCCGGGCCCGGGCGGAGGTGGACGTGGTGACGTCCCCCACGCTGGAGGACATTCTGGAGGCGGACCGGCTGGCCCGGGAGAGCGTCCTGCGCAAATCAAAGTAGGAGTTTTTGCATGACCATTGTGTTTATTCTGGCGGCGATCCTCATGTTCGGCATCCTCATTGCGGTCCATGAGTTTGGCCATTTCGCGGCCGCAAAGCTCTGCGGCGTGCGGGTGAACGAGTTTTCCATCGGTATGGGTCCGGCCATCTGGACCCGGCAGAAAGGAGAGACCCAGTATTCGCTGCGGGCGCTGCCCATCGGCGGGTACTGCGCCATGGAGGGAGAGGACGAGGACACCGGCGACGAGCGCTCTCTCACCCGGCAGGGCTTCTGGAAGCAGCTCATTATTTTCGCCGCCGGAGCGCTGATGAACTTTCTCACCGGCGTGGTGATTCTGCTGGCGCTGTACGCCAATGTGACGGCGGTAAACACCGATCAGATCGTGGGCCTTGCCCCGGAGCTTGCCCAGCAGGAAACCGGGCTGCAGGAGGGGGATCTCATCTACAAGGTGGATGGATATCGGACGTACCTGGCGGGAGACGCGGCGCTGTTTTTGCAGTACGCCGACGATACCGTGGACGTGGAGGTCATCCGGGACGGTGAACACGTGCTGATCGAGGATCTCCGGCGCCAGACCTACACCGCGGCGGACGGCAGCAGCTACGTGGGCTTCGGCCTGACGGTGGGCGCTTACGCCCATGAGGCAACACTGCCGGTGAAGCTCCAGTACACCTGGTACACCGCGCTGGACTTCGTGCAGCTGGTGTGGTTCAGCCTGGCCCAGCTGGTCACCGGCGGTGCCACCATGCAGGACCTCAGCGGCCCGGTGGGCATCGTCAGCGCCATTACGGAGGTGGGCAACGACGCCCCCAGCGCCGGGGTGGCCTGGTTCCGCATCTTCTATTTCGCGGCGCTGGTAGCGGTGAACCTGGCGGTGATGAACCTGCTGCCCATCCCCGCCCTGGACGGCGGACGCATTTTCTTCTTGCTGGTGGACGCGGTGTGTTTGCTGTTGTTCAAGCGGAAGATCCCGGAGCGGTACACCGCGGCGGTGAACACAGCGGGATTTGTGGTGCTGATGGGCTTTATGCTCCTGGTGACCTTCCACGACGTATTCAAACTGGTGACATAAGGAGGCGGGGGAGATGACGGCGTTTTGTCTGCGGCCCTGGCGGGAGACGGACGCCGTCTCCCTGGTCCGCTATGCCGATGACCCCGGCATTGCCGCCAATCTCCGGGATGTGTTCCCCAGCCCCTATATCCGGCCGGACGCGGATAATTTTATCCGGGACTGCCTGGAGCGGGAGGGCCGGGACCAGCTGAGCCGGGCCGTCGTGATCGGCGGTCAGGCAGTGGGCTGCATCACGGTGACCCGGGGGCAGGATGTGTATTGCAGAAACGGCGAGCTGGGCTACTGGCTGGGACGGCCTTTCTGGGGCCGGGGCGTGATGACGGCGGCGGTGCGGCAGATCTGCCGGGAGGCCTTTGCCGCTTTTCATCTCGCCCGCATCCAGGCGGAGGTATACGCCCCCAACAAAGCCTCCCAGGTGGTGCTGGAAAAGGCGGGCTTTGCGCTGGAGGGTGTCCGGCACTGCGGCATCTATAAGAACGGGCAGCTGTTGGACAGCTGCCTCTACGCCCTTTTGAAGGAGGAACAAGCATGACCAAACGTCTCATGGTGGGCAAGGTTGCAGTGGGCGGCGGCGCCCCGGTGTCTATCCAGTCCATGTGCAATACGAAAACCGACGACGTGGCGGCCACCGTGGCCCAGATCCATGCGCTGGAAGCGGCGGGCTGTGAGATCATCCGGGTGGCCATCCCAGATCAGGCGGCGGCGGAGGCGGTGGACAAGATCAAAGAGCAGATCTCCATCCCCCTGATCGCGGATATCCATTTCAACTACAAATACGCCCTGATGTGCGCGGAGCGGGGCATCGACGCCATCCGCATCAATCCCGGCAATATCGGCGGGGAGGAGAAGGTGAAGGCGGTAGCGGATATCTGCCGCCGGAAGTCCATTCCCATCCGCATCGGTGTCAACGGCGGCTCTCTGGAAAAGGATCTCCGGGCCAAGTACGGCGGTGTCACCGCCGAGGCCCTGGTAGAGAGTGCCATGGGGCATGTGGCCCTTTTGAACAAGTTTGACTTTGACGATATCTGTATCTCCGTCAAGTGCTCCGACGTACCGCTGACCATGGCGGCCTACCGGCTGCTGAGCAGCGAGACGGATTATCCCCTGCATCTAGGTGTCACCGAGGCGGGCACCCCTTCCATGGGCCTGGTGAAGTCCGCCATGGGTATCGGCGGCCTTTTGTGTATGGGTATCGGCGACACCATCCGGGTGACGCTGACCGCCGATCCGGTGGAGGAGATCTACGCTGCCAAGAAGATTTTGAAGGCGGCGGGACTGCGGAAGGACGGCGTGAACCTCATTGCCTGTCCCACCTGCGGCCGTACCCGCATCGACCTGATCCCCATGGCGGAAGAGGTGGAGCGGCGGCTGGCAAACTGCAAGAAGAACATCACCGTGGCGGTGATGGGCTGCGCCGTCAATGGCCCCGGTGAGGCTGCGGCGGCGGACATCGGCATCGCCGGCGGCAAGGGTGAGGGCCTGATTTTCCGCAAAGGAGAAATCCTTTACAAGGTTCCTCAGGAGCAGCTTGTAGACAAGCTGCTGGAGGAGATCGAGCGGCTTTGAGCCGGTGTGTGCCGTTTGATGTGCAGACGGCGGCAAAGCGGAAAACGGCGGATACATGAACCGGGCAGCAAGTCCCGGGCGCCTGCCGGACGGCAGGCACAGCGCGGAAATACATCATGGACCACAGCCGGCGTCTCGCCGGCTGTAGGCCTGTCTGGAGAGGAAACCATGTCAAGAGACATCCCATTTTTTGAAATGTTCGCGGAATTGCAGCTTTCCGGCGAGCTGCGGCTGAAGCTGGCGGGGGCTGTGCTGACCAGCGCCTGCATCGATCAGTCCGACATGTCCATCACGCTGCATCTGACCACCCGGGCGGAGCTGGGGGAAGACGCCCTAGCCGAGCTCAAGCGGCTGCTGATGGGCGTGTACGGCTTTCAGAAAGTAGACGTAGAGGTGACGTGCAAGCTGCCCGCAGGGACTCCTGCAGCCTCCGGTGCACCGTCCCATGCCGCCGCCCCCGCCGGCGGGGAGAAGAGGGGGGGAAGCGTCAAGGCTTCTAAGATCCTGATGGGCAAGCCCATCAAGACCCGGCCCGGCCCCATGCGGGACCTGGATCTGAAGATGGGTAACGCCACCGTGGCCGGCAAGGTCTTTGCCTTTGAGTGCCGGGAGACCCGGCGGCCCGGAATGTGGCGCATGAGCTTTGACATGACGGATTACACCAACTCCGTCACCGTCCAGAAAAACCTTACCACCAAAGAGGCCCAGCAGCTGGAGGGCGCCATCGCGCCGGGTATGTGGCTGATGGTCCAGGGCAAGATGGAGCCCACCTGGGACGGCAAGGACATCCAGCTCAATCCCTATCACATCAGCGTCATTGACCATGCCCTCCGGCAGGACACCGCCAAGGAGAAGCGGGTGGAGCTGCACCTGCACACCAAGATGAGCAACATGGACGCCCTGACGGATACCAAGGAGGCGGTAAAGACCGCCATCCGCTGGGGCCACCCCGCCATCGCCATCACGGACCACGGCGTGGCCCAGTCCTTCCCGGACGCCTGGCACGCCGCCGGAGACAAGATCAAGCTCCTCTACGGCGTGGAGGGATACTTCGTCAACAACATCGACGACCGGGTGGTGGTCCACGGAGATCTGGACTGCCCGCTGGACGGGGAGTTCGTGTGCTTCGACATCGAGACCACCGGCCTCAAGGTGGACCGGGAGGCCATCACGGAGATTGGCGCTGTTGTGCTGCGCAATGGCGAGATCTGCGAGCGATTCCAGACCTTTGTCAACCCCAACCGTCGCCTGACGCCGGAGATCATCGGCCTCACCGGCATCACCGACGACATGCTCAAGGACGCGCCTCAGCTCAAGCAGGCGCTGACGGACTTTTTGAAGTTCGTGGACGGGCGTCCTCTGGCGGCCCACAACGCGGAGTTCGATATCGGCTTTATTCGGGCGGGCTGCAAGAAGGTGGGACTGGAGTTCCATCCCACCTATGTGGACTCTTTGATCCTGGCCCAGAACCTGCTGCCGGACCTGCACAAATACAAGCTGGACATCGTGGCGGAGGCCCTGGATCTGCCGGCGTTCAACCACCACCGGGCCAGCGACGATGCCGCTACCGTGGGCTATATGCTCATCCCCTTCTGGAAGATGCTCCACGAGCGGGGCATCCACACCCTCCAGGCGGTGAACAAGGAGATGGAGAAGCTCCGCCCCCTGGGCAGCAAGACCAACCGCTTCCCCAAGCACATCATCCTGATCGCCCGGAACAAGGTAGGCCTCAAGAATCTCTACCAGATG
>ENA-UEOI01000471-UEOI01000471.1-human-gut-metagenome-genome-assembly--contig:-NODE-471-length-44424-cov-34.451891_pt1 | contig 44424 bp, 44 predicted proteins | sample MGYA00242883_ERZ507882 | MGnify/ENA primary metagenome ERZ507882 (study PRJEB26167, sample SAMN06115502) | human gut metagenome | host: Homo sapiens | place: China:Chongqing | collected 2015-07-29...
GGCGAGCGTCGCGTGGCGCTTCTCCCGCTACTACTGGTCGTTCACCGCGACCGGCGACGAGCTGCGCGAGGTGCTCAAGTCCGAGGCCAATACCGACATCGGGCAGGTGCAGAACGTCTATGTGTCCGAATACAGCGACACGGGCAACGTCATTGCCATCACCTATGAGGGGACCCGGGGCAGCTACACCGCGCGGCGCGAGAAGTGCCGCACGCTCCTCAACGGCGTGTACGACCATATCAACGTGCGCAGTATGCGCTATACCGTCACCGGCGGCGACGCGAGCACCTACTACGTCAACGACGCACAGAGCTCGGTGACCGGCACGGGCGGGCTGTATGTGATCGACAGCGACGGAGCGGTCACGCCGAACAATGCCGGCGCGAAGGATACCTACGTCATTACATCGGGCGGCGTGCAGTCGCTCGAGCGCAAGAGTGCGAACACGAGTAATACCTTCACCTTCTCCGGCTCGGGCTGGGGCCACAACGTCGGCATGAGCCAGTGGGGCGCGTTTGCCATGGCGGAGCAGGGCTATACCTATCGCGACATTCTGAATTTCTACTACACGGGCATCACGCTGAGCTGATGCGGAAAGAAGCAAGATGAAAACAAGCGATTTTTACTACGACCTCCCGCCGGAGCTGATCGCACAGACGCCGCTGGAAAAACGCGACGAGTCGCGCCTGCTGTGTCTCGATAAGGCGACGGGGGAGTGGTCGCACCATCATTTTTATGAGCTGCCGGATTTTTTGAGGGCGGGGGACTGCCTGATTTTGAATAATTCCCGCGTTCTGCCGGCGCGATTGCTGGGACGCCGTCTGCCTGGCGGCGGAGCCTGCGAGGTGCTGCTGCTGCAGGACAAGGGCGATAAGGTGTGGGAGTGCCTTGTGCGTCCGGGCAAGCACCTGCGCGAGGGTGCGCGGGTGAGCTTCGGCGACGGCGAGCTGACGGCGGAGATCGCCGAGGTCCTGCCGGACGGCAACCGCCTGGTACGCTTCGACTACGAGGGAATTTTCCTTGAGGTGCTCGAGCGGCTCGGCAAGATGCCGCTGCCGCCCTACATCAAGGAGGAGCTGCAGGATCAGGAGCGCTACCAGACCGTTTACTCCAAGGTCAACGGCTCGGCGGCGGCCCCCACGGCGGGTCTGCACTTCACGCCGGAGCTTCTGGAGAGGATCGCTGCCAAGGGTGTCGGCGTCGGCTATGTGACGCTGCACGTCGGGCTCGGCACGTTCCGACCGGTCAAGGAGGACGAGATCGAGCAGCACGATATGCACAGCGAATACTGCACCATTCCGCAGGAGACGGCGGATCTGATCAACCGCACGAAGGCGAACGGCGGGCGTGTGATCTGCGTCGGCACGACCTCCTGCCGCACCATTGAAAGCTGGGCGGGGGAGGACGGCACCATGACCGCGACCGGCGGCTGGACGAATATTTACATCTATCCGGGCTACCGCTTCAAGGTGATGGACGCGCTTGTCACGAATTTCCACCTGCCGGAGTCCACGCTCATCATGCTGGTGAGCGCGCTCGCGGGGCGCGAGCACGTTCTTGCCGCCTATGAGGAGGCGGTGCGCGAACGCTACCGCTTCTTCAGCTTCGGCGACGCAATGTTTATCTCTTGATGCATACGAATCGTATATGCATTGCATATACGATTCGATATTCTGTATATACAAAATGTGAGGAACGAGCTATGTTCAAGGTCATCAAATACGAGGGCAAGGCCCGGCGCGGCAAATTCCAATGCGCCCACGGCGGCGAGGTGCAGACGCCGGTTTTCATGAACGTCGGCACGCAGGCGGCGATCAAGGGCGGCGTGAGCGCGCTGGACCTCAAGGAGCTCGGCTGCCAGATCGAGCTGTCCAACACCTACCATCTCCATCTCCGCCCGGGCGACGATGTGGTGCGCCAAATGGGCGGACTGCATAAGTTCATGCACTGGGACGGCCCGATCCTGACGGACTCCGGCGGCTTCCAGGTGTTCTCTCTTGCGGGACTGCGCAAGATCAGGGAGGAGGGCGTCACCTTTGCCTCCCACCTTGACGGTCGCCGCATCTTCATGGGGCCGGAGGAGAGCATGCGCATCCAGTCAAACCTCGGCAGCGACATTGCGATGGCGTTCGACGAGTGCGTGGAGAATCCGGCGCCCTACAAGTACGCGAAGGACTCCTGTGAGCGCACGCTGCGCTGGCTGGAGCGCTGCAAGGCAGAGCATGACAAGTTAAACTCCTTGCCGGATACCGTCAACCCGGGGCAGATGCTTTTCGGCATCAATCAGGGTGCGACCTTTGAGGATCTGCGCATCTGGCACATGAAGGAGATTGCAAAGATTGACTGCGACGGCTACGCCATCGGCGGTCTTGCGGTCGGCGAGCCGACGCAGGTGATGTACGACATCATCGACGCGGTCGAGCCCTATATGCCGCAGGACAAGCCACGCTACCTGATGGGCGTCGGCACGCCGTCGAACATCATTGAGGGCGTGGCGCGCGGCGTGGACTTCTTCGACTGCGTGATGCCGGCGCGCAACGCGCGCCACGGCAAGCTCTTCACCTGGAGCGGCGCGATCAATCTGAAAAACGAGAAATACAAGCTCGACGAGCGCCCGATCGACGAGCGCTGCGACTGCCCGACCTGCCGGAATTTCTCGCGCGCCTATCTGCGCCATCTCTTCAAGGCGGATGAGATGCTGGCACTGCGCCTTGCGGTGATGCACAATCTCTATTTCTACAACAAGCTCACGGAACGCATCCGCGACGCGCTGGACGCCGGCGAGTTTGCGGCCTTCCACGCGGAATACAGCGAAAAGCTTTCGGAAAGAGCGTAATTTGCCGCAGAAAACTCTTGCACATTAGGACGGATTCGGCTATAATGACAGCAATGCTGTTATGGCGGAACCTTAAAAACGAAAGGAACTTTAACAATTATGGAATCCCTTCTTCTCATGGTCGCGATGATCGCGGTCTTCTATTTCCTCATCATCCGTCCGGAAAACAAGCGCAAAAAGCAGGCGGAGCAGATGCGCAGCAGCCTGAAAAAGGGCGACCGCGTCACCACCATCGGCGGTATGGTCGGCAAGATCGTGCAGGTCAACGACTCTACCATCGTCTTTGAGACGAGCGAGGACCGCGTCCGCATCGAGGTGACCAAGTGGGCGGTGCAGTCCACCGGCGCGATGGAGCAGGCTGCCGCGCAGAAGAGCGGCAAGAAGGCTGACAAGGTCGAAGAAAAGGCGGAGGAGACTCCTGTTGTCGAGGAAAAGACTGAGACGGTCGAGGCTCCTGCTGCGGAAGAAAAGCCCTCCTACGATCCCGAGATCAAGTAAATCATATCCTGACGCGAAAGCGCCGGCCAAATGGTCGGCGCTTTTTTGCGCACTTTTTTCGAGGGCCTGGATATAAAATGCAGCCTTGCGGCATACGCTCTCTTGAACGACCGGGATGGGGAGGGTTATGGAATGGAGAAGAAGCGATTGCCGGTGAGGCCGATCGTGCTCGGCTTGGCGACGGCGATGGGTGCATATCTGGTGCTGCTGACGCTTACGGCCTATCTGACGGTGAGCGGCAGACTGGATGAAGCGCGAATAGGGCAAACGGCGTGGGCGTGCGCCTGCCTTGCGGCCTTCGGCGGTGCGATGATAGCGTCACGGGAGAAACGGGGGGCAGCGGTGCTGCCGCTGCTTGGCGCTGCGGCGTTTTGGGTGTGCGTGTCGCTGCTCGGGCTGCTCGCGTCGGATGCGCCGGACCTGAATGGGGTGCTGGGGCTGCTCGCGGCGTCTGCGCTTGGCGGGCTGCTTGCGGCGGGACTTGCGCGGCGGGAGAAGGGAAAACGGGCAAAGCGACATAAAACGCCTCGTTCCCGACGGTAAACATAAAGATCGAAAAACGGCACATTCTGCGCGGCGTGAACGGATTGCACAAATATGGCCTGGTGGGGAATGAGGACGGCCTGAAAGACGGTTTCCAGATTTGGTAAACAGCGGTTTTTCACGATACCATATCTTGTTCCGAAAAAGCTCGGTGTACGAAGTTTACATAATGGTGTTTACATAATATTTTGACATAATTGACAAAATTCGGGAAATTGAGGAAATCCGCTTGCGAAACGGGGGCAAATAGCCTATATTTATAAGTGCTTTCGCTCCCTCGCTTTTTGCGCCCTGCGAATTTCCTCGGCGGAAAACAGTGAGGGATTTACATTGAAGCAAAGACGAACGGCGGCGCGTCTGCGATGCGTCAGTCTGCGAAAAATACCGCTTTCCATGCTGGCGCTTGCCGCTTTTTTTCTTCTCGGCGCGGTCCTCGGCGGCATGGTCGCCGCGCGCGGCGCGTCGGCAATGGGCGGCGAGCTGCGCCGATATCTTGAGGGCTACCTTGCCCTGCGCATCGAGGGCGCGCCCTCCTCCGCGGCGGTCTGGCAGACGATGGTCTGCTTTTTCCGTGCGAGCGTGGCGGTGTTCCTGCTGGGCTTTGCCTCCGTCGGCGTGGCGCTCATTCCGGCGGTGTGTGCTGCTCAGGGCTTCCTGTACGCCTATTCGCTTCTTTGCTTCGCCTCGGGTCTGGGGCAGGATGGATTTTTCCTGCTGCCTGTTCTCTTCGCGCTGCGGCTGATGCTTGTGCTGCCCTGCACGCTGCTGCTCGGCAGCGCCGCGTGGGAGACCTCGCGCGGTCTTGCGGCCTTATCGGTCGGCGGCGGAAAGCGGGCGAAGGGCGTGACCTACGGAAAGCGGTATTGGTCCCGTTTCGGGATCGCGTGTGTGTGTTTATTTTTTGGCGCGGCGCTGGAGCTGTGGTTCATTCCACGCATCCTGTCGCTTTTGCTGCGCTGATCTTACGGAAGGAGGTGTGCCGAATGGCGTCCGATTATCTGAAGCTCTATGAGGATTATCTGCGCGAGGAAAAGCACGCCTCCGAAAATACGCTCAGCTCCTATCTTCGCGACCTGCGCCAGTTTTCCGAGCACCTTGCCGCCCAGCGGGTGACCGATCTGCGCAAGGTCAAGACCGCCGCCATCAGCGACTACGTCGCGTGGATGGGCGGCAAGGGGAAGTCCGCCGCGACGGTCACGCGCGCGCTGGCCTCCATCAAGTCCTTTTATGCCTTCCTTGCTGAGCGCGGCGAGATCAAGACCAATCCCGCCAAGGGCGTCGCTGCCCTCAAGGTCGAGCGCAGGTTCCCGGAGATCCTGACCGGCAAGGAGGTCGAGCTGTTCCTCGACCAGCCCCGGTGCGTGGACGCCAAGGGCTACCGCGATCACGCGATGCTCGAGCTGCTCTACGCCACCGGCATCCGCGTGAGCGAGCTCATCTCGCTCGACGAGAGCGACTGCAGCCTTTCCGCCGGCTTCATCCGCTGCGAGAGCAAGGGCAAGGAGCGCATCATTCCGCTCTATCCCGCTGCGGTCAAGGCACTTTCGGATTACATCAAGGATGTCCGCCCTCAGCTGCTGGCCGATCCCGAGGAGACGGCGCTGTTCGTCAACATGAACGGCGAGCGCATGAGCCGTCAGGGCTTTTGGAAGATCGTCAAGCACTATCAGGAGATGGCGCAGATCGACAAGGACATCACGCCGCACACGCTGCGCCACTCGTTCGCGGTGCATCTGCTGGAAAACGGCGCAGACCTGCGCGCCATTCAGGAAATGCTGGGCCATGCGGACATTTCCTCCACACAGATCTACACCCACGTTGTGAAAAAACAGCTGCGGGACATCTATCAGAAGGCGCACCCGCGCGCGTAATAGAAAAAGGAAACGGGAAGGACGCTTCGGCGTCCTTCTCTTTTTGCCCTCCGGCGCAATGCACCGCTCCCAGCGCGGGCGCATAGTATGCTGCGAGGAGGGGAGAGTATGGAACGCTATTTACTGGTCGCACGCTCCATCACGCACGCCCAGCAGATGATGAAGGTCCTGGACCGTGCGGGCATCCGCACGCGGGTGCTGCGCGCGAGCGCCGAGCTGACGGGCCGTGGCTGCGGCTACACGCTGGAGGTCGCGGAGCGGAATTACGCCGCCGCCATCCGCCGCCTGCAGGACGCGCAGGTCGAGCCGGTCAAGATCGTTCGGAGGTAGGGCCATGATCTATCTGGACTCCGCCGCGACGACCTTCCAAAAGCCCCTGAGCGTTTCCTATGCGATGCAGAGGGCCATGCGCACCATGTCCTCGCCGGGGCGCGGCGGCTATGCCGCGGCCAGAGCGGCGGAGGAGACGGCCTTCCGCTGCCGAAGCCTTGCCGCCGAGCTGTTCGGTGTACCCTCGCCGGAACAGGTCGTCTTTGCCTCCAACGCGACGCACGCCCTGAACATTGCCATCCGTTCGCTCGTGCCGGAGGGCGGGCGCGTCGCCGTCTCCGGCTATGAGCACAACGCCGTCACGCGGCCGTTGCACGCGCTGGGCGCGAGGATCAAGGTCGCCGCTTCGCCGCTCTTTGACCGCGCCGCGCTGCTGCGCGCCTTTGAAAACAGCATCTCGCCGGAGCTTGACGCCGTCGTCTGCACGCACGTCTCCAATGTGTTCGGCTTCGTTCTGCCGATCGAGGAGATCGCTGCGCTCTGCCGCGCGGAGGGAGTTCCCCTGATCGTGGACGCCTCGCAGTCCGCGGGCATCCTGCCGTTCGAGCTGGACACGCTCGGCGCGGCCTTTATCGCCATGCCGGGACACAAGGGACTTTACGGCCCGCAGGGGACTGGACTTCTGCTGTGCGCGCACGACGCCGCGCCGCTCCTCTACGGCGGCACGGGCAGCGCGTCGCTCGAGCAGACCATGCCGGACTTCCTGCCGGACCGGCTGGAGGCCGGTACGCACAATATGCCCGGCATCGCGGGCCTGGAGGCAGGGCTGCGCTTCGTGCGGGAAAAACGCGGCAGCATCGAGCGCCACGAGCGCGCGCTGATCGCGCGGGCCGCCGCTGCGCTGCGCGGAATGGACGGCGTTACGGTCTATGCCGCGCGGGACGCCGCGGAGCAGGTCGGGGTGCTGTCCTTCAACCTGGATGGCAGAGAGCCGGAGAAGACCGCGGACGCGCTGGCGCAGCGGGGCTTTGCCCTGCGCGGCGGACTGCACTGCGCGCCCTACGCCCACCGCACGGCGGGAACGCTGCCGAACGGAACGGTGCGCCTGAGCGTCTCCGCCTTCACCTCGGCGGCGGATATCGACGCTTTTACCCATGCGCTGCGGAGCATCGTGCGCGGCTGAAGGCTGCGCTGCACAAATTCATGGAAAATTCATGCTCTTTCGGTTGCTTTTTTTTGCGGATTATATTAGAATATGAATAACTATTGCTTAAGAGGGATATGCCATGGAATTTGTGATGACCATACTCGAGGGCGCGTGGCGTTATGTGACGACCATCCGCATCGCGGACTATCTGGATATCGCGCTGATGGCCTATTGCTGCTATCTGCTGCTCCGCCTCGTGCGCAGCACTCGCGCGGAGAGCTTGGTCAAGGGCATTATGGTGTTTCTGCTGGCGCTGTGGATCTCGCATGTATTCAAGCTCAATGGCATTTACTTTATCCTCAACCACATGCTTGATGTCGGCATCCTCGCACTGATCGTCCTCTTCCAGCCGGAGATTCGCCGCATTTTAGAGCAGGTCGGCTCGAGTAAGCTGCGCTCGTTCATTCCCTTTGCCGCAAAGCAGCAGTCGAGCGCCATTGAAAACGCCATCGCGCAGACGGTGCTCGCCTGCACCGAGATGTCCAAGACCCGCACGGGCGTGCTGATCGTCTTTGAGCGTGAGATCAACCTCGACGAGATGGCGCGCACCGGCACCATCGTGGACGCGCAGGTGAGCAGCGAGCTGCTGAAAAACATCTTCTTCGTCAAGGCCGCGATGCACGACGGTGCGGTCATCATCCGCGACGGGCGCATCCTGGCGGGCGGCTGTATGCTGCCGCTGTCGAAGAATGTGAACCTCAGCCGCGACCTCGGTATGCGCCACCGCGCGGGCATTGGCATGAGCGAAAATTCCGACGCCGTGGTCGTCATCGTCTCGGAGGAGACGGGCACCATCTCCGTCGCCATCGGCGGACTGCTCAAGCGTCACCTCAAGCCGGAGACGCTCGAGAAGCTGCTCATCAACGAGCTGATGCCGCAGACAGAGGAACCGGGAGCGGACAAGCCGCAGCTGCATTTGCCGCGTATCCTGAAAAAGCGGAAGGAGGACGACGAAGAAAATGGAGCAAACTAAAGGCCGCAGGGCGTTTTGCATCGGCTTGTCGATCCTCATTGCGCTGCTCGTTTGGTTCTACGCCAACGACGACACGGAGATCGAGATCTCCGTCAACGATGTGCCGATAGAATTTACCAACGAAGACACCACGCTGGCGGATAAGGGGCTCATGCTTCTCTCGAACGAGGAGGAGACGATCGACCTCAAGCTGTCCATGCCGCGCAGCACCTACTTCAAGCTCGACCCCGGCAAGATCCGCATCGTGGTCGATCTCAGCTCGGTCACAACGACCGGCACACAGACGATCGCCTACAGCATCCTTTATCCGCGCGGGCCGCGCGGCGAGCTGCTTTCGAGCAGCATCACGCAGAAAGAGCCGACCGTCCGCTCGACCACCATTGAGATCGGCGAGCTGTTCCGCAAGAATGTGGAGATCCGCTGCAAGGTCGTCGGCAACGTGGCGGAGGGCTATATCGCCGGCACGGTTCGTATGCTGCCCGAGACGCTTGAGGTGCGCGGCCAGCAGGTCGACATCATGCAGGTGAGCTACGCGCAGGTCACGCTGAACATTGAAAACGCGACCTCCACGGTCGTGGAGCTGCTGGGCTTTGAGCTGTACGATTTCAGCGACCAGCTCATCCGTTCGAACCGCATCCATCCGGCCAGCGAGAGCATCCAGGTGACGATGCCAGTGATGACGGTCAAGGAGGTCCCGCTCACGGTCGAATTTGTCGAAACGCCCGGCTCGCGGCTCGAGAACGTCAAGTGGGCGCTGACGCCGATCGACACGATCACGCTCTCGGGCGACGCCTCGACGATGGCTGCCATCGACGAGATCAAGCTCGATACGCTCTCGCTCGCCGATCTCAAGGCGGCGGAGACCTTTACCTACGACATTCCGCTTCCTGACGGCGTGGACAATCTCAGCGGCGTGACGAGCGTGACGCTGACCATCCTGTTCGACGACATCGACTCCCTGACGGTGGATGCCACGCAGTTCGGCTACGAGAACCTGACGACCGAGCGTGATGTGACGGTCGTGACCTCGACGCTGAGCGTGACGCTGCGCGGCACGAGCACGGCGCTCGCGCAGGTGAATGAAGAAAACCTCCGCGTGGTGGCGGACCTGACGAACGTTTCCGATGCGGACGGCGTCTATACCGTCCCTGCAACGGTTTATGTGGACGGGCTGGACGTCGGCGCCGTCGGCAGCTATCAGGTGACCGTGCGGTTGAGCGGCGGAGCGGAAAACAGTACAGAGCATAACTGAAGGAGAACCTATGACCCAGATAGCAACGGTTGAAAAAATATTGCGCGGCGGCAGGGCGGAGATCTCCGTTCCCCGCAAGTCCGCCTGCGGACACGACTGCGAGAGCTGCTCGGGCTGCGGGATGCAGGGCTCGTCCACCCATGCGGTGGCGCTCAATCCCATCGGCGCGCAGACGGGACAGAAGGTCGTGGTCGAGAGCAGCAACAAGCGGCTCTACGGCGTGATGCTGCTGGTCTACGCGGTGCCCATCGTGTTGTTTCTGATCGGCTACTTTGCCTCCTACGCGCTGACCTCCGAGGGGCTGCGCTATGCCGTCGCCATTGCGGCGTTCTGCCTCGGCATCGTGCCGGCGATCCTCTACGACCGCAAGCTGAAGCGTGAGGGCGGGCTGGCGTTCACCATCATACGAACCCTGTAGCGCAGATATGTTCGGCTACGTTCTGCCCTCGCGGGATCGGCTCGACGAGCGGGAACGCGAGCGCTTCCGCGCCGTCTACTGCGGACTGTGCCACACGCTCCGGGAGCGCTACCGCTTTGCCGCGAGCCTCCTGCTCAACTACGATTTCACCCTTTTAGCCATTCTGCTCTCAAGCGGAGACGAGGAGTCCTGCACCGTGCGGCGCTGCGCCGTGCATCCCTGCAAGGGCTGCCGCGCACAGACAAGCACGCCGGCGCTCGAGGCCGCGGCGGACCGGACCGTGATCCTCTCCTGGTGGCAGCTGCGGGATCACATCGCCGACCACGGCTTTTGGAGCGGACTTAAATACCGCTTTGCTTCGCTCTTTCTGCGCGGTGCTTACCGCAGGGCAGGGGAGCGGCTGCCGCGCTTCGACGCGGCGGTGCGGCTACATCTCCAAGCGCTCGCGGCGCTGGAGGATGCGCGCTGCGCCTCTATTGATATGGCGGCAGAGCCCTTCGCGGCGCTGATGGCGGACGCGGCGGCAGACCTCACGGACGAAAAGCGCCGGCGCATCCTCGGTCAGATCCTCTATCAGCTCGGCCGCTGGATCTACCTCATCGACGCGGCGGACGACCTGAAAAAGGATACCGAAAGCGGGAATTATAACCCACTGCTTTACCGTTATCATACGGAAAACGGCGTTCTCGGCGACGCGGACAGGCTCGCGCTGGCCGAAACGCTGGACGCCTCCATCGAGCGCATGGCGAGCGCCTACGCACTTTACGACTACGGCGTATGGACGCCGATCCTGGACAGTATATTTTATGAGAGCCTTTACGGCATCGGCAAAGCCGTTTTGGACGGGACCTACCGCCGCCGCACGCGGACGCGGTACGGTGAACGCAAGAAGAAAAGCAACGAGGAAGCACTATGAACGACCCCTACAAAGTATTGAACGTCTCGCCCTCCGCATCGGACGAGGAGGTAAAGAAGGCCTATCGTGACCTTGCGCGGAAGTATCATCCCGACAATTATCACGATAACCCGCTTGCCGATCTCGCGCAGGAGAAGATGAAGGAGATCAACGAGGCTTACGAGCAGATCCAGAAGCAGCGCAGGGCGGGCAGCGGCTACGGTGCGCCGCGGCAGAGCTACTACGGCACGACGAGCAACGGCTATTCCAGTGCCGACCCGACCATGCAGCAGATCCGTCTCGCCATCGCCCGCGGCGACATTTCGCAGGCGGAGCGCCTGCTGAACGCGGTCAGCGACCATAATGCCGAGTGGAGCTTCCTCATGGGCAACGTCTGCTACCGCCGCGGCTGGCTGGACGAGGCAAAGCGCTATTTCGAGACGGCCTGCCGGATGGACCCGGAGAATCCCGAGTACCGGCAGGCGCTCGCGGCCTTCAACAACCGCGGCTACCGTCCGCAGGGCTATCAGACCGTTTCCACGAGCTGCGGCAACGACGCCTGCTCGAACTGGTGCCTCGCGACACTGTGCTGCAATCTTCTCGGCGGCGGAGGCTACTTCTGCCTGCCGTGTATGTTCTGATATGAATGAGGAGGAGATCACATTGGTCAAAAGCATGACGGGCTACGGAAGAGCCCGCGAAACGCGCAGCGGCCGCGATATCACCGTCGAGGTCCGCTCGGTCAATAACCGCTATCTTGACTGCGCCGTCAAGATGCCGCGCGCCTACATCTTCGCCGAGGACGCCGTGAAGGCGCGGGTGCAGAAGGCCGTCTCGCGCGGCAAGGTGGACGTGTTCATCACCATCGACACCTCGGCGGCGGACGAGGCGGTCGTCAAGCTCAACCGCCCGCTTGCGCAGGGCTACTACAAGGCGCTGTGCGAGATTAACGAGGCCTGCGGTCTTGAGAGCGAGATCACCGCGTCGACCATCGCCCGCTTTCCCGACGTCCTGACCGTCACCAAGGCGGAGGAGGACCTGGAGAGCGTTGCCGTCGACCTCTGCGCCGTGCTCGATGACGCGCTTGCCGCGTACAATCGGATGCGCGCGACCGAGGGCGAGCGTCTTGCCGCCGACATCGGCAGCCGGCTCGATACCATCGAGCACATCACCGGCATGGTCGAGGAGCGCTCGCCGCAGACCGTTGCGGAGTACCGCGCGCGCCTGACCGCCAAGATGGAGGAGGTCCTGCAATCGACCACCATCGACGAGGCCCGCATTCTCACCGAGGCCGCCATCTTTGCCGATAAGATCGCCGTCGACGAGGAGACCGTCCGCCTGCGCTCCCATGTTTCCCAACTGCGTACCATGCTCGTCTCCGACGAGCCGATGGGCCGCAAGATGGACTTCCTCATTCAGGAGGTCAACCGCGAGAGCAATACCATCGGTTCCAAGTGCAACGATATCACCATCGCGCGCGATGTGGTCGCCCTGAAGGCGGAGGTCGAAAAGATCCGCGAGCAGGTGCAGAACATCGAGTGAGGAGGGGACGATGAAGCTCATCAACATCGGCTTCGGCAATCTGGTCTCCGCCGAGCGTGTGCTGGCCATCGTCAGCCCCGATTCCGCGCCGATCAAGCGTCTCATTCAGGAGTCGCGCGAGCGAGGTATGCTGATCGACGCGACCTACGGCCGAAAGACCGCGTCCGTTTTCGTGATGGACAGCGACCATGTGGTGCTCAGCGCCATCGCGGCGGAGAAGCTCGCGCAGCGGCTCGGCCTTGAAATTTTGGGAGGATTGGAAGAAAACGAATGAAAACAGGGAAGACCTTTATCATCTCCGGCCCCTCCGGCGTCGGCAAGAGTACCGTGCTCCGTGAGCTGCTGCGGGATCGCAACGACCTCTATTTTTCGATCTCCGCCACAACGCGCACGCCGCGTGAGGGGGAGATCAACGGCGTTCACTATCATTTCATCAACGTCGATCGGTTCCGTGAAATGATCCAGGAGGATGAATTCCTCGAGTATGCCGAGTATGTCGGCAACTTTTACGGCACGCCCAAGCGCTATGTGGACGAAGCCATGGCGCAGGGGAAGGACGTTATCCTCGATATCGAGGTGCAGGGCGCCCTGCAGGTCATCGGCAAGCGGCCCGATACCGTGCGCATCTTCATCGCCCCTCCCTCGTGGGACGCGCTGGAGCAGCGCCTGACCGGGCGCGGAACGGACAGCCCCGAGAAGATCCAGAAGCGTCTCGTCCGCGCCAAGGTCGAGCTTCAGACCGCCGACACCTACGATTACTTTGTCATCAACGACACGGTGGAAAACGCCGTGCGCGAGATCAACGCCATCATGCTCGCCGAGCATTGCCGCCCGAGTGAGCGCATGGAGATATTGCAGTAAGATACCTAATTTAATTTATCAATCATGCCGCGCCGCGGCGAAAGGAAGTATACGACTATGATGCTCTATCCCGCTATGAACACCCTCACCAAGAATGTCCCCAACCGTTACCTGCTGGTCAACGTGGTCGCGCGCCGCGCCCGTCAGATCGCGGAGGACGCCGAGCTGGAGGGGATCCACCTGACCGAAAAGCCCGTTACCGAAGCCATCAATGAGGTCGCCGACGGCGAGATCACCGCGGCGGACATTGATACGCACATCAATAAGTAAGAACGAACGATTCGCCGGAGAGGGGGAGAAGCATGGAACAGCAGATCGCAAGGATCGCCCTCTCCGGCGTACCCTACAGTGCGGACAAGCTGTATTCCTACCTCGTCCCGCCCGAGCTGGCTGACGCCTGCCGCGCGGGCGTTCGTGTGAGCGTACCGTTTGGCCGCGGCAACCGCCGTACTGAGGGCTTCGTGCTCGAAACGCTGTGCGAAGCGGCGGACAAGCCGCTCAAGCCGGTCTTTACCGTGCTGGACGAGCAGCCGCTGCTCGACACGTCCCTGCTGCGCCTTGCCAAATGGATGAAGGCGCGCTATTTCTGCACGGTCTACGACGCGCTCAAGACCATTCTGCCCGCGGGCATCTGGTTCCGCTACCGCGAGACCTACCGCTTAGCAGACGGTGTACAGGAGAGCGACTTGTCAGCACTTGCCGCGGCAAACCGAACGGATAAGCTGCTGCTTGAGGCCATCACCGCCCGCGGCGAGCTGGAGCGCAGCGAGCTCGAGGAGCTCGGCGGCGCGCAGACGATGAAGCGGCTCAAGCTCCTGTGCGAGCAGGGCGTGCTGTACTCCGAGACGACGGCCATCCGGCAGATCAGCGACAAGTCGGTGCGTATGGTGAGCCTTGCCGTGAGCGCGGAGGACGCGCTCGCCGCGGTCGAGCCAAAGCGCCGCAGCGCGCCGCTGCGCTATGCGGCGGTCGAAATGCTCTGCGCGCAGGGCACGCTCTCCTCGTCGGATATCTGCTACTATACCGGCGCGTCGCTGCAAACGCTGCGCGGGCTGGAAAAGGCGGGCATCGTCTCCTTTGCCAAGCAGGAGGTCCTGCGTGTCAGCAGGCACGAGCCCGTTGAGATGGCCCTGCCCATCGTGCTCAACGACGAGCAGCAGCGAGCCTTTGACGGGCTGCTGCCGCTCATCGCCCGCCGCGAGGCGGGAGCGGCGCTGCTGCATGGCGTGACCGCCAGCGGCAAGACGCAGGTGTATATCCGCCTCATTGAGGAAGCTCTGGCGATGGGCCGCACGGCGATGCTGCTTGTGCCGGAGATCGCGCTCACGCCGCAGATGATGGCGAAATTTACCGCCTATTTCGGCGAGAACGTCGCCATGCTCCACAGCGGACTTCAGCTGACGGAGCGCTACGACCAGTGGAAGCGCATCCGCCGCGGCGACGTGCGGGTCGTGCTCGGCACGCGCAGCGCGGTGTTCGCGCCGTTGCCGGACCTCGGACTTATCATCATGGACGAGGAGCAGGAGCCGACCTACTGCTCGGAGAACCCACCGCGCTACCATACGCGCGATGTCGCGCAGTTCCGCTGCGCGCAGAGCGGTGCGCTGCTGCTGCTCGGCTCGGCGACGCCGACGGTCGAGACGATGTATTACGCGCGGGAAGGGCGCTATCAAGTTTTTCCGCTTTACAGACGCTACAATGAAAAAGCGCTCCCCGAGGTGTTCATCGCCGATTTGTGCGACGAGCTTCGCGCGGGGAACGAGACCGCCGTCAGCGAACCGCTCCGCTCCGCGCTGGAGGAAAATCTCGCCCGCGGCGAGCAGAGCATTCTCTTTCTCAACCGCCGCGGCAGCAGCCGGATGCTGCTGTGCGGTGAGTGCGGCGAGGTGCCCGAGTGTCCGCGCTGCAGCGTTCCGATGACCTATCACAGTGCGAACGGACGGCTGATGTGCCATTACTGCGGTCACAGTGAGCCAGCCTATGAACGCTGCCCGCAATGCGGCGGCATCATGAAGCACATCGGCACCGGTACGCAGAAGGTCGAGGAGGAGCTGCACGCTCTGTTCCCCGGAGCGAAGGTCCTGCGTATGGACACCGACACGGTCGGCGCGTCGCATGGGCACGAAAAGCTCCTGCGGCAGTTTGAAGAAGAAAAGATCCCGATCCTGCTCGGCACGCAGATGGTCGCCAAGGGTCTGGATTTTGAGAACGTCACGCTGGTCGGCGTCCTCTGCGCCGACGCCTCGCTCTATATCGACAACTACCGTGCGCCGGAGCGCACGTTCAGCCTGCTCTCGCAGGTCGTGGGCCGCGCGGGCCGCGGCAGCAAGCAGGGCAGAGCGATCATTCAGACCTTCACGCCGGAAAACGAGGTCATCCGCGCGGCGGCCGCACAGGATTACGACGCGTTCTACGAAAGCGAGATCCGGATGCGGCGCTTGCGCCGCTATCCGCCGTTCGCCGACCTCTTCTCCTTTACCGTGACCGGCGCGGACGAGAGCCGCGTCATCCGCGCGGCAAAGGCGCTGCGCGACGCGCTCGGCTACGCCGTCGAACGGCGTGAGGAACTCAAGCCGCTGAGCATTGAGGTGCTCGGTCCTGCCGGGGCGAGCGTGGTGAAGGTCAACAATCGCTACCGCTACCGTGTTTTTCTCGTCGGCAAGGGCTGTCCGGCGCTGCGCCGTCTGGTGGCGGAATATCTCTATGCGTTTTATCAACACAAGGAAAACCGCGGTCTCGACATTTTTGCCGACTGCAATGCGATACAATAGGAGGAACTGCTATGGCCATTCGTGAGATCAGAAAAAAGGGCGACCCATGTTTGGAGAAGGTCTGCCACCCGGTGACGGAGTTCAATGAGCGTCTGCACCTGCTGCTGGACGATATGCGTGAAACGCTGGAGGAGTCCGGCGGTGTCGGGCTTGCCGCGCCGCAGGTCGGCATCCTGCGCCGCGTGTGCATCGTGGAGGACAGCGAGGGCGAGATCATCGAGCTCGTGAACCCCGAGATCGTCAAGGCTGAGGGCGAGCAGACCGGACTGGAGGGCTGCCTGAGCCTGCCCGGCCGCTGGGGCATCGTCACCCGTCCCTACACCGTGCGCGTGCGCGCGCAGGACCGCGACGGCGCGACCTTCGAGGTCGAGGATGAGGACATCACCGCCCGCTGCTTCTGCCACGAGATCGAGCATCTGGACGGACACCTGTTCAGCGAGCACTGCGACCGCCTGCTCACCGACGAGGAGCTGGAGCAGTATCTCAAGGAGCACGAGGACGAGTACGAAAGGGAAGACGACGAATGAGGATCGTATTCATGGGAACGCCCGACTTCGCAGTCGCGTCGCTCCGCCGTCTGGTGGAGGACGGGCATGAGGTCGTCGGCGTATTCACCCAGCCGGACAAGCCCAAAAACCGCGGCATGAAGCTGACCTTCTCACCTGTGAAGGAATATGCCTTAACACAAGACCTGCCGGTCTATCAGCCGCTCAAAATGCGTGACGGGGAAGCGCTCGGCATATTGCGGGAGCTTGCGCCCGAGCTGATCGTGGTCGCGGCCTACGGAAAGATCCTGCCGCAGGAGATCTTAGACCTGCCGCAATACGGCTGCATCAACGTTCACTCCTCGCTTCTGCCGAAGTATCGCGGCGCCGCGCCCATCAACTGGGCGATCCTGAACGGCGAGCGCATTACCGGCGTTTCCATCATGTATATGGTCGCGGCGCTCGACGCGGGCGATGTCATCCGCACGGTCTCGACCGAGATCGGTGAGCGCGAGGACGCCGCGGCGCTGACGCTGCGGCTCTCTGAGCTTGGCGCGCAGGCGCTGAGCGAGACGATCCCGACGCTTGCGGACGGCACGGCGAAGCGCACCCCGCAGGACGAGTTGGCATTCACCTATGCGCCCATGCTCGACCGCTCGCTTTCGCCCATCGACTGGACGAGGAGCGCACGGGAGATCGACTGTCAGGTGCGCGGTCTCATTCCGTGGCCCTGTGCCGCGACGAGCGTGGACGGGAAAAGCGTCAAGGTCTACGAGACCGTTTCCGGGGAAATGACTGCCGACGCACCAGGCACGATGCACGCGGTCAAGCGCGGCCTTTCCGTTGCCTGCGGCGACGGCAGGAGCCTCATCATCACACAGCTTCAGGCGGAGGGCGGCAAGCGCATGGCGGCTGCCGACTATCTGCGCGGTCACCCGCTCAAAACAAACGGCTAAAGGGGAGAGCTTATGCCTTACTATTCTTACGGCTACGGTTACGATTCGGCCAACCTGGTCTACCTCATTCTGCTGGTCCCGGTCCTGCTGCTGTCGCTCTATGCGCAGGCGGCGGTCAGCGGCAATTTCTCGCGTTACAGCAAGGTGACGAATCGCCGCGGACTGACCGGCGCACAAGCGGCGGCCGGTGTGCTGCGCGCGCACGGCATCACAGACGTCGGCATCGCCCGCTGCTCAGGCAAGCTGACCGACCACTACGATCCGCGCAATAACACCATCTTTCTCTCCGATTCGGTTTACGATGCCGCCACGGTCGCGGCGGTCGGCGTTGCCGCGCATGAGGCGGGACACGCGGTGCAGTACGCCGTGGGCTATGGCCCTGTCAAGCTGCGCAGCGCCATTGTGAAAACGACGCAGTTCAGCTCGCAGGCTTCGTTCATCATTCTGATGCTCGGACTCGTGCTCTACAGCCAGCCGATCCTGCTGCTCGGCATTGTCCTCTTCGGCGTGGTTGCCTTCTTCCAGCTCGTCACGCTGCCGGTGGAGTTCAACGCCTCCCACCGCGCGCTCGAAACGCTGGAGGGGGAGCATATCCTGGAGGACGAGGAGATGGCCGGTGCGCGAAAGGTGCTCCGCGCCGCGGCGCTGACCTATGTCGCCGCGCTGCTCTCGTCGCTGCTGCAGCTCCTGCGCTACGTTTTGATCTTCCTCAACCGCTCCGGGAATCGCCGCGGAGGGCGCCGATGAGAGTCGACCGTGCAAGAGAAGCGGCGCTGAACGTGCTGGCGGCCTGCCGCCGGAACGGCGCGTGGATCGACGGCGCGCTCAAGCAGGTGCTCAAGCGGGACGGGCTTTCCGGCCGCGATGCAGCCTTTGCCAGCCGCATTGCCTACGGCGTGATGCAAAACCGCATCTACCTTGACCGCTGTCTGGCGCGCTGCCTGACGCAGAGACCCGAAAAGCTCGAGCCGCTGCTGCTCGATATTCTCCGCATCGGCGCGTATCAGATCCTTTTTATGGACAAGGTGCCGGTCAACGCCGCCGTGAATGAGGCGGTGGAGATGGCGAAGGCGCACAAGCTATCCCGCGCGGCGGGACTGGTGAACGCGGTGCTGCGCAATGTGGACCGCAGAAGGGGAGAGCCGCTTGCCTTTGCGGACGAGCTCGAAGCGCTCTCCGTACAGACGAGCCACCCGCGTGCGCTCGTCGAGCGCGTGGTCGGCCTGCTCGGCGCGGAGGAGGCGGAAGCCTTTCTCCGCGCGGACAATGAGCTGGTTCCGACCACCATTCAGACCAACACGCTCAAAACGACCGCGAAGCAGCTTCGCGCCTCGCTGGAGGATGAGGGCGTAACCGTGGAGCCGCACCCGTGGCTCGCGGACTGCTTCACCGTTTCCGGCACCGGCGATCTGGAGGGTCTGCGCGCGTGGCGCGAGGGCTGGTTCACGGTGCAGGATGCCGCGGCGAAGCTGACGGCTTTGGCTGCCGCGCCGAAGGCGGGGAGCTTTGTCATCGACACCTGCGCCGCCCCCGGCGGGAAGTCCTTCGCCATGGCGATGTGCATGGAAGGGAAAGGACACATTCTCTCCTGCGATGTGGAGGAGCACAAGCTGCGGCTCATGGAGGCCGGTACGGAGCGGCTGGGGATCGAGTGCATGGAGGTCCACTTGGCCGATGGCCGTGTCTGCGATGAAGAGCTTGCGGAGAAGGCGGACATCGTCGTCTGCGACGTGCCGTGCTCCGGACTCGGCATCATCCGCAAGAAGCCGGATATCCGTTATAAGGACATGGCTTCGCTCGCAGGTCTGCCCACGATCCAAAGCGCCATTCTGGACAATGCCTCACGCTATGTCCGGCGCGGCGGGACGCTCGTTTACTCCACCTGCACGGTGTTTCCCGAGGAAAACGAGCGGGTGACGGATGTGTTTCTCCGCGCGCACCCGGACTTTACTTACGATACCTTTGCGCTGCCCGGTCCCATCGGCACGGTAGAGGGACACATCACGCTCTGGCCGCAGCGCCACGGGACGGACGGTTTTTATATCTGCCGCATGACGCGCAAGGAATGAGGATGACGATGACCGATATCAAATCCATGACACAAGAGGAGATCACCGACGCGCTGCGCGCGATGGGCGAGCCTGCCTTCCGCGGCAAGCAGGTGTTCTCCTGGCTCCATAAGGGTGCGACCGACTTTGCGGAGATGAACAACCTCTCCAAGCCCCTGCGAGAAAAGCTCGGCAAGGAGTTTACCATTACAGCGCCGACCGTCGCCCGCAAGCAGGTTTCCCGGCTCGACGGCACCGTCAAATACCTCTGGGAGCTGCGCGATGGCAACTGCATCGAGACGGTGCTCATGAGCTATCACCACGGCAACACCGTCTGCATCTCCTCGCAGGTAGGCTGCCGGATGGGCTGCAAATTCTGCGCCTCCACCATAGCTGGCAAGGTAAGAGACTTAACACCTTCGGAGATGCTTGACCAGGTGCTCTTTACCCAGCTGGATTCGGGAAAGGACATCTCCAACATCGTTCTCATGGGCATCGGCGAGCCGCTGGACAACCGCGCGAACGTGCTGCGCTTTCTGCAGCTTGTGAACCACCCGGAGGGGCTGAACATCGGAATGCGCCACATCTCGCTTTCCACCTGCGGCGTTGTACCCGGCATCGACGCGCTTGCGGAGGAAAACCTACAGCTCACACTTTCCGTTTCGCTCCACGCGCCGGACAGCGCGACGCGCAGCCGCATCATGCCGGTCAACAACGCCTACGACGTGGAGGAGCTGTTCGCCGCCTGCCACCGCTATTTTAAGAAAACCGGCCGCCGCATCTCGTTTGAGTACGCGATGATCGACGGCGTGAACGACCACGACTGGCAGGCCGACCTGCTCGCCGAGCGCATCCACGGGATGCCGGGGCACGTCAATCTGATCCCGCTCAACGACGTGGTCGAAAGCGAGTTCAAGCCCAGCCGCCGCGTCGCGGCGTTTCAGAAGCGGTTGGAGTCCCACGGCCTGACGGCGACGGTGCGCCGCAGTCTCGGCGGGGATATCGACGCCTCCTGCGGCCAGCTTCGCCGCAAGGAGATGGAGGCAAAGGAGAGAGGACAATGAAAGCCTGCGGCATCACGGACGTTGGACTGCAGCGTCACGAAAATCAGGATACCTTTGCCGTGGAGCGCGGCGCGGCGGACGGTCAGCTCATTGCGGTCGTGTGCGACGGCATGGGCGGCGAGAACTGTGGGCAGATCGCCAGCAGCCTTGCGGTCCGCGCCTTTCTCGACGAGCTGCACACAGTCCTGCGCGCGGATATGACGACGGAGCAGCTGCGCGAAGCGGTGTCGTTCTGCGTTTCCAAAGCAAACGCTGCCGTCAACCGCCACGCGCAGGAGCATACGGAGTGTCACGGCATGGGGACGACGCTCGTCTCCGCCGTGACGAACGGCTCCGGCGCGGTCATCTGCAACGTCGGCGACAGCCGCGCCTACCGCGTCGGCGCGGAGAGGCTCGAGCGCATCACACGCGATCATTCGGTGGTTGAGGGCCTGATCGAAAGCGGCAATATCACCGCCGAGCAGGCACGCACGCACCCCAACCGCAACCTCATCACCCGCGCGCTCGGCCCCGAGGAGCATATCGAGTGCGACGTATACGATGTGACGCTCGGCGCGGACGAGCGGCTGCTGCTCTGCTCGGACGGGCTGGTCGTCACCGCCACGGACGAGGAGATGTACGAGGCGGTCGGCCGGGGCGATACGCCGGAGGAGAGTCTTGAGCACCTGCTCGAGCTTTCCAAACAGCGCGGCGCGCCGGATAACGTTACCGCTGTGCTGCTCTATCACGAGTGAGAAAGGAGGGCGCATAGATGGATCAAATGATCGGCAGAATGCTGGACAACCGCTATGAGCTGCTTGAGCTGATCGGCAGCGGCGGCATGGCAATGGTCTATAAGGCCAAGTGCCACCGGCTCAACCGCCTTGTGGCGGTCAAGGTATTGAAAAGCGATTTCGCGAGCGACGCGGATTTCCGCCGCCGCTTCTACGACGAATCCCAGGCCATCGCGATGCTCTCCCACCCGAACATCGTTTCGGTCTATGACGTGTCGCGCTCCTCGCCGGAGTACATCGTCATGGAGCTCATCGACGGCATCACGCTCAAGCAATATATGGAGCGGCGCGGCCGCCTCAACTGGCGCGAGTCGCTGCATTTTATCACACAGATCATGAAGGGGCTGAGCCACGCGCACTCGCGCGGCATCGTCCACCGCGACATCAAGCCGCAGAACATCATGGTGCTGCGCGACGGCAGTGTCAAGGTCACGGACTTCGGCATCGCCTGTCTTTCCAACTCCGCCAACACCATGACGCAGGAGGCGCTCGGCTCCGTCCACTACATCTCGCCCGAGCAGGCGAAGGGCAACCGCCCCGACGCGCGCTCGGACATCTACTCCGCCGGCGTCGTGCTCTATGAGATGCTCACGGGCCGCCTGCCCTTTGAGGGCGACAGCGCCGTGTCCGTCGCGATCCAGCATTTAAGCAGCGTGCCGCTCTCACCGCGGGAGATCGACCCCGACGTGCCCGAGGCGCTGGAAAAGATCTGCATGAAGGCGATGGCCTCGGACATCGACCGCCGCTATCCGACGGCGGACGCCATGCTCGCCGACCTGGAGGAGTTCCGCAAGAACCCCGACGTAGACCTTGATTTCAGCATCGAGGATCTGCGCCGCCCCGATACCGACGAGCCGACGCAGTATATCCCCGCCGTGCAGGCAGTCACGCCGAAGCGGGAGGAGCCGCAGGAGGACGAGCCGGTCGACGAGAAAAAAACGCAGAAAATGCTTCTGCTGGCCGGCGGCATCGCGCTGGCCGCGGTGATCGTGTTCGCTCTGTGGAACGTCATCATGGGCAGCTTCCGAAAGGAGCCTGTGCAGACGGAGTTCACCGTGCCGAACCTCCTCGGCATGACCATTGAGGAGGCCGAGGCCGACGAGCGGGTGAAGGGCATCTTCACCATTACGGAGATGGGCAGCCGCGCGAGCAGCGAGTACGCGGAGGGTCAGATCGTTGAGCAGACGCCTGCGGCCGACAACGTGGTGCGCAGCAACCGCGAGATCCAGGTCTTTGTCAGCACCGGCGAAAAGACCGAGCCGATGCAGAGCGTCACGGGACTGGAGTGGCGCAGCGCGAAGATCATTCTTGACGACCTTGGGCTTGACCTGCAGTATAACTGGAAGGACGAGTATTCCGACTCCATCACCTCCGGCTGCGTGATCCGCACGGAGCCGGCAAAGGGAGAGATGCTCCGTCAGGGAGATGTTCTGCTGCTCTACCGCAGCAAGGGACCCGAGCCGAAGCCGGTCACGGTGATCTCCTTCCTCACCTATGAGCAGACGACGGCGGTGGAGGAGGCCGAGACGCTCGGCCTGAAGGTCACGGTGAAGCACGTTTACAGCGACGCGCTTGCGGGCACCGTCGTTGAGCAGAGCATCGCGCAGGATACGGTCGTCACCACCGGCGCCGAGATCGTGCTCACCGTCAGCGACGGGCCCGATCCTTCCCTTTCCGGCACAGAGGGGATTCCCCCGGAGGCGGCGTGAGAGGACGGATCAAAAAGGCCCTCAGCGGCTTTTACTATGTCGATACCGGCGAGGGGATCGTGACCTGCCGCGCGCGCGGGCGCTTCCGTAAGGAGGGCGTTTCGCCGCTTGTCGGCGACCGCGTGGAGATCACGGTATCCGGCACGGAGGGCATGGTCGACGCCATCGAGCCGCGGCGCAATGTTTTTTCGCGTCCGGCGGTCGCCAACATCGACCAGCTCGTGATTGTGGCGTCGAACGCCATCCCGCAGACCGATCCGTATCTCATCGACCGCATGACCGCCATCGCCGCGCTGAAGGGCTGCGAGGTCCTGATCTGCATCAATAAATCGGACCTTGACCATGCCGACGAGCTGTGTGCCATCTATGAAAAGGCGGGACTTCCGTTTCTGCTCACAAGCGCCGAAACAGGGGATGGCATTGCCGAGCTGCGGGAGCGTATTTCCGGCAAGCTGTCTGCCTTTACAGGTAATTCCGGCGTTGGAAAATCGAGCCTGCTCAATGCGCTCGACCCACGCTTTTCCGTGCAGGTCGGCGAGGTCAGTCAGGCGCTCGGACGCGGACGCCACACCACGCGCCATGTGGAGCTGTATACCCTCTCCGGCGGCGCGGAGATCATCGACACGCCCGGCTTTTCCTCCTTCGATACCGACGAGCTCGGGCTTGCGCTGAAGGAGCGGTTGCCGGAGACCTTTTTGGACTTCGCACCCTATCTGGACGGCTGCCGCTTCGTCGGCTGCAGCCACACGAAGGAAAAGGGCTGCGCTGTTCTGGAGGCCGTGCGGGCAGGGAAGCTCTCCGCCTCGCGGCACGCGAGCTATCTGCGGCTCTACAACGAGCTCAAGGACCTGCGGGAGTGGAGCAGCAAATGAAGAAGCGAAAGCGGCGGGAAATCCCGCCGCTTTTTCCATGCCCGCGGGGCACGGGACAACGCCGCGCGGTATATACTGTAGCATCAGGCGTGACGGGAAGGAGGTGCGGCCATGTGGGGCAGGAACTGGTGCTGTCTGGGCATCTGTGCGCTGGCGCTGGGACTGGCGATCTTCATCGTTGCCATTTTTCCGGTGGGCTTTCTGATGTTTCTGGTCGCGTTGCTTCTCGTCGTCTGCGGCTGGGGCTGTATCCGGAGGAGGTGAGCGGATTTGAAGATCGTGGTGTGGAAGTCGCCCAAGGCCCTGTGCGGTGTGCTGCGGCTGCTGTTCGGAATCAAAGACGGGCAGGAATAAAGCGGTCCTTTGGCGCATAGAGTGAAGCAAAACCGTGCCAAAGGAGAGGACTGCCATGGAGCTTGAACTGTGCAAAGAGACGTATTCCTGTTATGAGGCTCTGCCACCGCTTGTGGAGACACGCGAGCAGAGCACCGAGACCATCGTCCCCGATTACTGCCCCGACATCGCGCGCATCGTGGAGGGCAGCGGCTGCCTCTTCGTGCGCAGCCGCGAGATTGCGGACGGGCGCGTGAGCGTTTCCGGCTCGCTGCGCGTGACACTTTTGTACATAGCCGACGGCAGCGGCGGGCTCAAGAGCTTTTCGTACACGCTTCCCGTCGAGGAGACGCTGGACGGACGGCTGCGCGAGGGCTGCACCGAGGCGAGCGTGAGCGGATGCGTCAGCGCGCTGGAGGTCCGCGCGCTCAACCCGCGCAAGATCATGGCGCGCGCCGCCGTCGAGCTGACCGTTACGCCTTACTGCGCCGCGCAGCTCACGGCCTGCGGCGATGTGACGCAGCGGGCGGAAAACGGCATTGAGACGCTGTGCGAGACGCAGGAGGTCTCGATCATCAAGGCGCTGCGCAGCAAGGACTTCGTGTTCTCTGACGACCTCGTGCTCTCGAGCAGTAAGGAGCCTGCGGCGGAGCTGCTGCGCGAGAGCGCGTCTGTCCGCACGACGGAGTGCCGCCTGATCGGCGGCAAGATCATCCTCAAAGGCGTTGTCTGCGTGGAGGTCCTCTATCTCTCGGAGAGCGGGACCATCTGCAGCGCCGCCGCGGAGCTGCCCTTTTCCCAAATCGTCGAGGGCGTCGAGGACGCGGACGAGAACACCTCTGCCGAGGCGATGCTGTGCCTGACCGGCGCGGAGCTGCGCATCGGCGGCGAGAGCGGCGACGCGCGCACCATCTCCGCAAAGCTCTTCCTGCACGCCTTTGTCGTGCTGCGCCAAAGTCTCTGCCTGCACTGCATCACTGACCTTTACAGCACGAGCTGTGAGCTCTCCGCACAGATGCAGACGCTTGAGCTGTGCGGCGGCGTTGAGACCGTCACGCAGGAGCAGAACGTCCGCGAGCAGATCGAGACCGGCGTGGAGGTATCTGCGGTGCTGTGCGCCGAGGTCCATTTCGGCAGCGTCAGTCTGGTGCAGGAGGAGAGCACGGCAAACGTGCGCTGCACGGCGATCCTCCGTGTGCTCTATCTCGACGAGGGCGGCGCGCCGCTGATGGTCGAGCGCCGCACCGAGGTCGCCGCGCGCATTGCCGTCCCAGAGGGCTGTACCGCCGCCGTGCGATGCGTGACGGCCTGCGAGGTCAGCGCCGCCGCGACGGCGGACGGCATCGAGGTGCGCTTCCCGGCGCTCTTTACCCTCGAATGTACCCGCCGCTGCCGCTGCGCCTGCCTGTGCGCGCTCAAGGCGGAGCCGCAGCAGGAGAGCGGCGGCAGGCAGCCGACGCTCGTGCTGCACGCCATGGGCGCGCAGGAACGGCTCTGGGATCTCGCCAAGGCCTACCGCACGACGGTTGCCGAGATCCTCACCGCCAACGAGCTTTCTGCCGAGGCTGACGCGCCGGGCGGCGAGATGCTGCTCATTCCGTGCCGCCGCTGAATATTTCCCGGGAAAAGAGCCGTGAGGCTCTTTTTCTTTTTTGGCTTGTCATACCCCGCGCGGAGCGCTCATATAGTGAAGCAAGAACGGTGAGGATTCGGAGGAGATCGCTATGACCACAAATACCGGCATCTATCAGGACATCGCCACGCGCACGGCGGGCGACATCTATATCGGCGTCGTCGGCCCGGTGCGCGCCGGCAAATCGACCTTCATCAAGCGCTTCATGGAAACGCAGATCATCCCGAACATCGACAATGTCTACCGCCGCGAGCGCGCCAAGGATGAGCTGCCGCAGAGCGGCAGCGGCCGCACGGTGATGACCTCCGAGCCGAAGTTCGTGCCCGAGGAGGCCGTGGACATCGCGCTCGATGAGGGCGCGAGCTGCTCCGTGCGGCTCATCGACTGCGTGGGCTACATGGTCCCCGGCGCGGCGGGACAGCTCGACGGCGACAGTCCCCGCATGGTCACAACGCCGTGGGCCGACCATCCGGTCACGATGGCGGAGGCGGCGGAGCTGGGCACGACGCGCGTGATCCGCGAGCATTCGACCATCGGCATCGTCATTACGACCGACGGCAGCATCACGGACATTCCGCGCGAGGACTACCTCGAGGCTGAGGGCCGCGTCATCCGTGAGCTGCAGGAGATCGGCAAGCCTTTTCTCGTGCTGCTCAACGCCGTCGACCCGAAATCAAGCAGAGTTCAGGCGATGGCAAGCGATATTGCTTCACACTATGGCGTGTGCTGTCTGCCGGTCAACTGCCTGGAGCTGGACGACGCGGCGGTGGGGGATATCCTCAAGGCGATTCTCTACGAGTTCCCGCTGACCGAGCTGGAGCTTCATATCCCGGCATGGGTTCTGGCGCTGCCCGCCGACCATGCCATCAAGCTCGGTCTTTACCGCAGCATCCGCGAGGGCGCCAAGGGACTGCACCGCATCCGTGAGGTCGCGCCCGCGGTGGACGCCATGTGCGCCTACGAGGGCATCAGCGGCGCAAAGGTCAACGCCATCTCGCTCGGCAGCGGCACCGCCAGCGCAGAGCTTCAGCTCCCGCGGGCGCTGTTCTATCAGACGCTCAGCGAGCAGTCCGGCTTTGATGTGGCGGACGACGGCGATCTCATGCGTCTGCTCACGGAGCTTTCCGCCGTCAAGGCGGACTACGACAAGGTATCCTCCGCCATTCGGGACGCCCGCGAAACGGGCTACGGCGTGGTCGTGCCGACGGTCGACGAGCTCATTTTGGAGGAGCCGGAGATCATGAAGCAGGGCGGCCGCTACGGTGTGCGGCTCAAGGCCAGCGCGCCGAGCATCCATATGATCCGCGCGAACATCGAAACGACTGTTTCGCCCATCGTCGGCAACGAAAAGCAGAGCGAGGACATGGTCAATTATCTGCTGCAGGAGTTTGAGGGCGACACGGCGAAGATCTGGCAGTCGAATATCTTCGGGCGCAGCTTCCACGAGATCGTCAGCGAGGACCTGCAGGCAAAGCTCAAGCGGATGCCGGACGACGCGCGCGCCAAGCTCCGCCAGACGCTTGAACGCATCATCAACGAGGGCAGCGGCGGCCTAATCTGCATCATTCTCTGAAAATTGCAAAGAGAGGGGAGACACCCCTCTCTTTCTTACATTTTGTAACCAAAATGTTACCGCTTTGTAACTTGCTTTTTCCTCCGCCGACTGCTATGCTGTTTACATAACGATAACCGGAGGAGTTTGCCATGAGTCGAAAGCTCGCCCTGCCGCTGTTTCTGCTGGTCTTTGCCCTCTGCGTCATTTTTGCCAGCCGCACCCCGCAGCCCATCATGGAGGAATTACCGTCGGATGCGGCGGACGCGCCCGCCGTGCTGCTCACGCTGACCGAGGAGGTCAGCGGCCAAATCGTCACGCTGAAGGTCTATGAACCAAAGGATAATGGATTCACACGCTATGCACTGTTCGACGCGGATGGTGTGCTGCTTGAGACGGACAGCGTTTCGTTGGGAGAGCATGAAGCCTCCAAGAGCTTTGCTCTGACCGCGCGGGACGATGTGCTCGGCTTCCCGGGCTTCGAGCTTGAAACGGTCCAAGGCGGGCGCATGACAGTTCGTTACTTCTATGCGCTGACGGAGCAGGGCTTCGTCTATGCGGGAGAAGCCTTTGGCCTTGGCTTTGATGATACAGAGTGGGGCGACGGCGTGTGGCCGCTCGACCTTACGGGCGACGGGCGCAGCGAGCTGGTCACGCGCAGCACCTTTGGCACCGGTGTACCGTATGTTTTTGTCTACCGCTGGAACGCTGCGGAGGGAATCTCGCAGCACAGCGGCATTGTCTGGGAGAAAGCGGATGCACAGCTTGCGAAGCTGAGCGCGCCGCTTGGCTCGGTCGCGCGGGCGGAGACCTATCACGCGGAGGATAACACCGTCACCTTGACGCTCTACACGGAAGGCGGCACAAGAGAGGTCACGCTGCCGCTCACCACAGACATTTTGGGTGAGTGGCATGCGAACGACTGACGGAAACGATACAAAAAGGAACCGCTTTCGATAAGCGGTTCCTTTTGTTCTTTGTTGCACGAGGCGGTCTTACTTTGCCAGAACCTTCTTGAGCCTGGCGAAGCGGGGGAGAGAATCCTCCTTCGGCAGCTTCGGCTCGCCCTGAATGAGTGGCAGGGCATAGTCGATGAAATCGTGCGTCACGCCGTTGCCTTCGGCGTTGATCCACTCCTGCGGGACCTTCTTCTCAGCATTTGCGACCTCGGTGAGCGGCAGCAGCTTCGTCTTGCAGGCGTAGCGACCGTTGACCGTGCCGCGCTCGAAGGCGACCATCTTATCGGTGATGCCCGCGACGGCGTTCTCCACCGCGGCGCGTCCGGCCATGACGGCCTCCTCAATGTCGGTCTCGCTCGCAAGGTGCGCGCCGCAGCGCTGGAGCAGGGAAAGCTCGATGCCGCGGACCTTCGCGCCGGTCTTCTGCTTCACAACGTCGGCAAGACGTGCGGCAAGGCCGCCGAGCTGGGCGTGACCGAAGCCGTCGGTTGCGCTGGTCTTGGCCTCGGAAACAAAGCTGCCGTCGGCATAGTGGATGCCCTCGGAGACCGCGACCATGCAGTTGCCCTTTTCCTTGTAGACGCGCTCAACGTCGGCAAGGAATTTGTCCATATCGAAGTCACGCTCGGGCAGGTAGATGAGGTCGGGGCCCGCGCCGTATTCGGTGGCGAGCGCGGCGGCGGCAGTCAGCCAGCCGGCGTGACGGCCCATGATCTCGATGATGCAGATCATACCGGTGTCGTACACGCGCGCGTCCTGATAGACCTCCATGCAGCTCGTGGCGATATACTTCGCGGCGCTGGCGTAGCCGGGGCAGTGGTCGGTGCCGAAGAGATCGTTGTCGATGGTCTTGGGAACGCCCATCACGCGGCACTCGTAGCCGACCTTCTGCATATACTTGGAGATCTTGTTGCAGGTGTCCATCGAGTCGTTGCCGCCGTTGTAGAAGAAATAGCGGACATCATGCTTCTTGAACACCTCGAGAATACGCTTATAATCGGTGTCGTCCACATCGGGATCGGCGATCTTGTAGCGGCAGGAGCCGAGCGCGGAGGAGGGGGTGTACTTCAGCAGCTCCAGCTCGCGCGCGTCCTCCTTGCTCATGTCGAACAGGCGGTCGGCAAGCACGCCCTTGATGCCGTGCTCCGCGCCGTAGACGGCGGTGATGCAGTCGGAGTCAAGCGCCGTGCGGATCACGCCGTAGGCGCTGGCGTTGATGACAGAGGTCGGGCCGCCGGACTGACCGATGATGCAGGCGCCTTTCAATTCACTCATATCGTTTCTCCTTTGACCGTTTAAGCCTTACCGGCGCAGCCGAGCACGTCGACGAGCTTATGACGGACGAGCTCCTTGATGTTGGCGCGGGCGGGCTTGAGATACTCACGGGGATCGAACTTGTCGGGGTGCTCGTCCATGAACTGACGGATGGTGCCGGTCATGGCGAGACGCAGGTCGGAGTCGATGTTGATCTTGCAGACCGAGAGCTTCGCGGCCTCGCGCAGCTGCTCCTCGGGCACGCCGATGGCGTTGGGCATCTTGCCGCCGTGGTCGTTGATCATCTTCACATACTCCTGCGGGACGGAGGAGGAGCCGTGCAGCACGATGGGGAAGCCGGGCAGACGCTTGGAGACTTCCTTCAGAACGTCGAAGCGCAGCGGGGGCGGAACAAGGATGCCGTCGGCGTTGCGGGTGCACTGCTCGGGCTTGAACTTGTAAGCGCCGTGGCTGGTGCCGATGGCGATGGCAAGAGAGTCGCAGCCGGTCTTGGAGACGAACTCCTCGACCTCCTCGGGATGGGTGTAGGACGCCTCGTGCGCCGCGACCTTGACCTCGTCCTCGATGCCGGCGAGGGTGCCGAGCTCGGCCTCAACGACCACGCCGTGGTCATGCGCGTACTCAACGACCTTCTTGGTGATCTCAATGTTCTCGGCAAAGGGCTTGGAGGAGGCGTCGATCATAACGGAGGTGAAGCCGCCGTCGATGCAGCTCTTGCAGGTCTCAAAGTCCGGGCCGTGATCGAGGTGCAGCACGATGGGGATGTCGGGGCAGCACTCCACGGCGGCCTCGACGAGCTTGACGAGGTAGGTATGGTTCGCGTAGGCGCGGGCGCCCTTGGAAACCTGAAGAATAACGGGAGCGTGTTCCTCCTGGCAGGCCTCGGTGATGCCCTGCACGATCTCCATGTTGTTGACGTTGAACGCGCCGATGGCGTAGCCGCCGTCATACGCCTTCTTGAACATTTCGGTAGAGGTAACGAGTGGCATGATATCGTCTCCTTTTGTAAAGTTATTTCAAATGATTGGTACGTTTGGTACTACTTGCATTGTAGCACAGAAAACAGAAAATACAAGAGAAAAGTGAAAAATATTTCCTTAAAAAAGAGAGACAAAGTGTGTGCTTTGTCTCTCTTTCTCTCGTCAGATGTTGGCTTTGACGGTCGCGGCGATCTGATCGGCGGTCAGACCGTACTCGCGCAGCACGTCAGCTGCCTTGCCAGACTGGCCGAATTGATCGTTCACGCCGATCTTATGGAATTTGCAGTTGACCTTGCCCATGAGGACGTCTGCCACCGCGTCGCCTAAGCCGCCGATGACACTGTGCTCCTCAACGGTGATGACCTTGCCGCACTTCTCCGCCCACGCAGTCACACATTCGGCGTCGATTGGCTTGATGGTGTGGACGTTGATGACGGCGGCGTCGATGCCGTCCTTGGCGAGCGCTTCCGCCGCCATGAGGGATTCATTGACCATCAGGCCCGTCGCGAAGATCGCGACATCCTTGCCCTCGCGCAGGACATTGGCCTTGCCGAGAACAAAGGGCTTGACCATGTCGCCCTCAAAAACAGGCGTGGCGAGACGGGCGAGGCGCATATACACGGGGCCGTCGAAATCGGCGATCGCCATGGTCGCGGCCTTGGCCTCGTTCGCATCGGCGGGGCAGATGACCGTCATGCCGGGAATCACGCGCATGAGCGCAAGGTCCTCGATGCACTGATGGCTGCCGCCGTCCTCGCCGACGCTCACACCGGCGTGGGTGGCGCAGATCTTGACGTTGAAGTGCGGATAGGCAACGGAGTTGCGGATCTGCTCGTAGGCCCGGCCGGCCGCGAACATCGCGAAGGTGGAGCAGAAGGGAACGAGACCCATCGTGCTCATGCCGGCGGCAGCGTCGACCATGTTGGCCTCGGCAATGCCGAAGTTGTAGAATTTCTCGGGGTGTGCCTTGGCGACCTTGCAGGTCTGGGTCGCGTTGGCAAGGTCGGCGTCGAGCACGACGACCTTATCGTTCTTTTCCACCAGCTCGATCAGCGCTTCGCCGTAAGCCTGGCGGGTCGCAATTTTATCAGCCATGTTCGTTAACCCTCCAATTCCTTCAAAGCCTGATCGCGCTGCTCGGCGTTGGGCGCCTTGCCGTGCCAGCCGACTTGATTTTCCATGAACGAAACGCCCTTGCCCTTGACCGTGTGGGCGAGGATCGCCTTGGGCTTGCCGGGCATCGTCGGCTTCGAGAGCGCGGCCTCCACCGCGTCGAGATCGTTGCCGTCCGGCAGCTCCACAAGGTCAAAGCCGAAGGCGCGCAGCTTTGCGCCGAGGTCGCCGAGGCTCATGACCTGATCGTTTGAGCCGTCGATCTGCAGACCGTTGTTGTCGATGATGACGGTGAGGTTGTCCAGCTTGTAGTGGGCGGCGGCCATGTAAGCCTCCCAGATCTGCCCCTCCTGGCTCTCGCCGTCGCCGACGAGGGCAAAGACCTTCGTATCCTTGCCGAGGTGCTTGGCGCCGAGCGCCATGCCGACGGCGATGGACACGCCCTGACCGAGCGAGCCGGTGGAGGCGTCCACGCCCGGGACCTTTTTGGCGTCGGGGTGGCCCTGCAGGATGGAGTGGAGCTGACGGAAGTTCGCGTATTCGTCGCGGGAGATGAAGCCCTTGGCGGCAAGCACCGCATAATAGCACGGCGCCGCGTGGCCCTTGGAGAGCACAAAGCGGTCGCGGTCGGGATCGTGCGGATTGCTGGGATCGACGCGCATGTGGTTGAAGAAAGCGCTGGTCATCAGCTCGACGGCCGAAAGGGAGCCGCCGGGATGGCCGCTGCCGGCATTGGCCGTCATCGTGATGATGTCGCGGCGCACCTGACGGCAGACCTTGGAAAGCTCTTGCGTGTTCATGGAAGACCTCCTTGCAAAATTTCATTCGCTTAATTTGACAGTATACCGAAATATGGACGCAAAGTCAATTCATTCCTACGACATATTGTGGCCGATTTTCGCCTTTTTGCATACATTGGGAGAGGGGAGGGGAGAGGCCATGCTCGTTTTACTGCCATACGACCGCGCCGCGGCGGTGCGCTATGCGCATATCTGGGCGTACGGGCGCAATCCGCGCTATTACGACTACGAAGGCATCGGCGGCGACTGCACGAATTTTGCGTCCCAATGCATCTATGCCGGTGCGGGTGTGATGAACGACACGCCGACCTTTGGCTGGTACTACATCAATGCCAACGACAAAGCGCCCGCGTGGACGGGCGTGGAGTATCTCTACAATTTTCTCACGCGCCGCACGCCGTCCGCCGGCCCGTTCGCAGGGGAAGTCCCGCCGGAGCGCATCCAGCCGGGCGATATCGTGCAGCTCTCGTTTGACGGCGCCGGCTGGCAGCATTCGCCGGTCGTCGTGGCGGCGGACCGTCCGCGCAGCTATGCGGACATCCTCGTCGCCGCGCACAGCTTCGACGCCGATGACCGCCCGCTGTCCACCTATGAATTTGTCCGTGCGCGCTTCCTGCACATCGGCGGCGTATACCGGCAGGGATGATTGAAAGAGACGGAGCATTCCGTCTCTTTCTCAATTTTCCGCTTCATTTTTCTTCGGCGGCTTCACGCGTGACAAGGGATTTGCCTTTGCGGCAACACGCAGCGCCTCGTTGTCGATATGCGTGTAGATCTCCGTCGTATTGAGGTGCTCATGACCCAGAACCTCCTGCACGGCCTTGACGTCCACGCCGTTTTGCAGCATCAGCGTCGCCGCTGTGTGGCGCAGCTTGTGCGCGGAATACTGCGTCGAGTCGAGTCCGGCCTCGCCCAAGTGTTTTTTCACCAACGCATGGACCGTCGAGCGGCTGACGCGCTCGTTGCGGGAGGAGAGGAAGAGGGCGTTCTGATCGCGCCCGACGATGGGGCGGCGCACGGCGAGATAGCCGTTGAGCGCTTCCTTGCACGCGTCGTTGAGGTAGACGATGCGCACCTTGTTTCCTTTACCGAGCACGCGCAGCGCGTCGTCCTGAATGTCCGTGGTGTTGAGCGCGCAAAGCTCGGAAATACGCAGGCCGCAGTTCAGGAAGAGCGTCAGGATACAGTAATCCCGCTCACGGTTCTGTCCGTCCACCGAGGACAACAGCTGCACGCTTTCTTCCAATGTGAGGTATTTCGGCAGCGTTTTCTTGAGCTTCGGCGAATCGAGGTCCTTGACCGGATTTTCCTTGATCAGATGGACTTTGTTGGTCAAATACTTATAAAAAGAGCGGATCGTTGCGATTTTACGCGCTCTGGAGGCGGCGTTGAGACCATAGCCGGAGGCGTCGCTGTTCTGATGCAGTACGCGCTTGCGGCTCAGATAGGTCATATAGCCGTAGATGTCCGTGAGCGTGACAGAGGACACGAAATCGAGGTCGACGTCCAGAATGGATATTTCATTCAGCTCCAGACCGCGCAGCGATGGGTCGCGCGTCTGCTTGAGATAACGGAAAAAATTCCGCAGATCGAGAAAGTATTCGTCCACGGTTTTTCGGGAGTGCGCCTTGATCGTTTCATGGTAGGAAAGAAAGTCGCGCAGGATCGGCGGCGCTTCGGTACGGTAATCGTTCATGAGCTTTCACAAAAACAGCTGTCGTTCAAAGCGGGGGACCCCGATCGACCTAAAGATATAATTGAACAAAATAAAAATTTTGTTCAAAAGAGGGTGGCCCTGAAACGCTTCTTCAGCTGTTTTTGCGTTCCTCCTTTCCGTAAGGATAACTGCTTAGAGGCATTGAGTATACTGAAGATTCAAAAACCGGTTTAATTCATCGCTCCTTCGCGCAAACTATTTCCGTGAAAACTTTTCATTGGAAAGGGTCTGATCGAATGAGCGAGCTTTTCTGTCATGCCAACTGTGTGTTCCAGTCCGGCGGACGCTGCGGCTTCAAGTATTCCACAGCCTGCGGGATGCCGTCGTGCCGCAGCAACGCCTGCGTACACTATATCCCGCGCTCCGCGGTCAGCGGCGTTACGACCTCGCCAGCACACGCAGCGCTTCACCGACATTCTGCACCTCCGTCAGCTTCAGGCCGTCCGGACGTCCAAGACGGTTCCCATGCTGCTTTGGAATGATGCACTCCGTGAAGCCGAGCCGCCGCACCTCGCTGAGCCGTTGCGACAGATTGTTCACGTTCCTTAACTCGCCGGTCAGGCCGACCTCGCCGATGGCGGCGACCTGCGCGCCGATGGGCTTGTCGAGATAGCTCGACGCCAGCGCCAGAATGGCCGCGAGATCGGCGGCAGGCTCGTCCAGCGTCAGACCGCCGATGATGTTCAAATACGCGTCGCACTGCGACACCTTGAGCTGTCCGCGCTTTTCCAGCACTGCCAGCAGCATCGCCGCGCGGTTGTAGTCAAAGCCGTTGCTCGTGCGCCGCGGCGTCGGATAGGACGAGCTGGCGAGCAGGGCTTGAATTTCCGCCAAAACGGGCCGCGCGCCCTCCATCACACAGGTCACACAGGTCCCCGGCGCGTCGGCAGGACGACCGGAGAGCAGCATTTCCGAGGGATTTTCGACCTCAATGAGACCGTCGTTTTCCATCTCAAAGACGCCGATCTCATTCGTCGCGCCGAAGCGGTTCTTCGCCGCGCGGAGGATGCGGTAGGTCATGTGCTGGTCACCCTCGAAATAGAGCACGCAGTCCACCATGTGCTCGAGCACCTTGGGACCGGCAATGGAGCCCTCCTTGTTGACGTGACCGATCACAAACACCGTGATGCCCTGCCCCTTGGCGAGCTGCATGAGCGTCATCGTGCAGTCCTTGACCTGACTAACGCTGCCCGCGGGCGAATCCAGCTCCTCGTTGTAGAGCGTCTGGATGGAGTCCACGATCAGAATGTCCGGCGCTTCCTCGCTGACACATTCGAGCACATCGCCGAGACAGGTCTCCGAGAGCACATAAAGGTTCCCGCTCGCGACCTTGAGCCGCTCGGCGCGCATCTTGAGCTGGTGCGGCGATTCCTCGCCGGATACATACAGGACCTTGGCAAAGCGGCAGAGCTGACTGCAAATTTGCAGCATCAGTGTTGATTTGCCGATGCCCGGCGCGCCGCCGACGAGCACCAGCGAGCCCTTGACGGCTCCCCCGCCGAGCACACGGTCCAGCTCGCCCATACCGGTCGAAAAGCGCAGCTCCTGCTCGGTCTGCAGCTCGGCGATCGGATGCGCCTTGCTGCGCGCGAGCGCCTTGGTGCGCCCCTTCCCTGCCGCCGACGCCTTCGGCGCGGCCTGCTCCACGATGGAATTCCATGCGCCGCAGGCAGGGCAGCGCCCCGCCCACTTTGCGGTCTCGTTGCCGCACTCGGTGCAGTAAAATACGGTTTTTGCCTTCATGGGGTCTCCCCTTTTCTGTTTCTTATGCTGCCGCTTGCCCACCGGCGAGTCCCGCGAGAAAGCCGGCGGCGACGGTCACAGCCAGCTTGCGCTGATAGTCCGTCTCGCAGAGCCTTGCGGCCTCCTCCACGTTGGAGAGAAAGCCGCACTCGACCAGCACCGCGGGACAGCTGATGTTTTTCATCAGATAAACGCTTTTGTCAATGACCTTCCGGCTTTTTTCGTTTCCCGGGTTCACCGCCGCGTTGAGCGCGACCTGTACGCTCTCGGCGAGCGCCTCGCTGCCCTCCGTGCGGGCGTGGAACGCCTGCGCGCCGTGGACGCGCCGCGAGGCCGGAAGGCTGTTCTGGTGGATGCTCAAAAGCACGGCGTTCGGCGTTTCATTCACCAGCGCAACACGGTTTTTAAGGTCGGAGGCCTTCTTCTCCCGCAGTGTTTGAGCGCCCTCCGAGTAGATGGCGGTATCCTCCGTGCGCGTCAGCTTCGTCTCACAGCCGAGAAGGCGCAGCAGCGCGTCAAGATCCTGTGCAATGGCAAGGTTGATGCCGCTTTCCACCGTGCCGTCCGCCGCGACGGCGCCGCCGTCCTCCCCGCCGTGTCCCGCGTCAATGACGATCACCGACCGCTCCGGCACGCCAGATGGGCGAAAGACAGGCAGCGCATCTCGCACGAATGTTTCACACAGCAGGAGCACACCAAAAAGGAGCAGCGCTGCGAGCACCAAAATTTTTTTACGCAGAAGAACGATCAATTTCCTCACCCCGTGCAACGCTATGCGCGGGGACTTTTTTCTATTCTTCCATGGACATATTGTAGCAGACATCGGGCGGAAAGAAAAGCCCTGTTTCCTCTTTTTTGCCGCGGCGTATACTGGTATGAGCGCAATGCTCAATGCCAAGAAGGAGGAGACCCATTTGGAAAAGAACGATACGGCGGTGAAGATCTGCGGTACGACGGAGGGCCGTCTGCCGGGCAGCTGTGCGCCGCTGGCCTTTCCCTATGTTCCCGTGCAGTGCGACAACCCCGCACGCTATTCCCAGCAGGACGCCCTGCAGGCCGGCACGCTGTTCCCCGGCTTGAATCTGCCCTTCCACGCCGACATGGAGACCCGCTTCCCCGCCGCCAACACGGCGCTCAGCGAGCTGATGGCGCTTGACTTTGCCATCGACGAGCTGGGATTGTACCTCACCACGCACCGCGACGATCAGGAGGTGCTGGCGCTCTACTGGTCGTATATCAAGCTCGCGCGCGAGGGACGGGAGAAGTATCAGGAGAAGTACGGCCCGCTGCTTCAGACCGACCTGACGCCGGGCAGCTATAAGTGGCTCGATAATCCGTGGCCGTGGGATCTGGGAGGGAACGACTGATGTTTGTTTATGAAAAGAAATTGCAGTATCCGGTGAAGATCGCCAACCCCAACCCGAAGCTCGCCGCGGCGATCATCAGCCAGTACGGCGGCCCGGACGGCGAGCTCGGCGCTTCGCTGCGGTATCTGAGCCAGCGCTACTCAATGCCCTACCCCGAGCTCAAGGGCCTGCTGACCGATATCGGCACAGAGGAAGCGTCATGGACCCCAATTTTGTCGCGGTATTTTTCCAGTCCGTCCAGCACATAGACCCACTTGGCGGGCAGCAGATTGAGCGCCACCTCTACCCTACCGTCCCGGTACACGGTCATCTGTTGGAGGAGATGACCGTAAAAATCATCGTCTGCCGTGCGCCCGCTGACGATGCCCGTGATGGCGGCGCGAATGTCCGGCTTTAGGGTCTGCGTGTCGGTGTTCAGCGTCTGCCGCTGTTTGATTGCGGCAATTTTCTCCTGCACCCGGTTCATTTCACTTTCACAGCGGGCTTTGGCGCGCTGATAGTCAGCCTTGGTGATGCTCTCATCGAAAAAGCGGTCATGGATGGTGTCATTGCGGGCTTGCAGCTTTTCAAGCTCAAACTCCAGCCGCCGCAGCTCCTGCTCGCCGCTGTCCTCACCGGACGCCAGAACGCTTTCTACAACGCGGGTGAGGCTCGATATGATCGATTTCTTATCCAGTGTCACGGCGCTCACGGAGCGCCGCAGAAGATCCATGGCGATGTCGTCCCGGATCTGCCGCCCGACGCTGCATCCGATGACATTTCCAGCGCCGTCTGTGCGCCGCAGGCCCTCGTTGGTGGCGGTGAAGCAGCACCAGCGGTAATAGGAGCTTCCGTCCTGCCGCTTTTTGGTGCGGTGGGAGAAGCTCTTGCCGCACTCACCGCAGCGAATTTTACCGGAGAGCGGATAGCGGTTGCCGTGTCCGCCGCAGCCTGTCGCGCGGTTGCGGCGGGAGAGTTCCCGCTGCACCGCCTGCCACGTTTCGCGGTCGATGATGGGCTCGTGGTGATCTTTTAGTTCTACCAGCGGTTCCTTGCCGTGGTTGTACTTCTTTTCGTGCGTCAGATAGTCCGGCGTGTAGGTCTTTTTCTGGATTAGGTCACCGCAGTATTTTTCATTCTTTAGGATCTTAGTCACGGTGGCAGACGACCAAAGGCAGTTGCCCTTGCTGCTGAGAATACCGGCCTCCCGCAGCTCCCGCGCGATGGCGCTGCACCCTTTGCGCTCTTGCAGATACTTATGGAAGATGAGCCGGACAACTTCTGCGCCCTCCGGGTTGACGGTCATTTTGCCGCCGATCACGTCGTAACCCAGCAGCGAGCCGCCAAAAACGACGCCCTTCTCCATGCTGCGCATCTGTCCCCATTTGGAGCGTTCAGAGGTCCTTCGGCTTTCGTCCTGTGCGAAGGAACTCATGATCGTCAGCCGCAGCTCCCCATCGTTGGTGCGGGTATCCAGGCTGTCATTGAGAAACAGCACGCCTACGCCCCGCCGACGCAGCTCGCGGGTGATTTGCAGTGCGTCCACCGTGTTGCGGGTGAAACGGCTGACCTCCTTGGTCACGATCAGGTCGATCTGTCCCAGCTCCGCCGCGTGGAGCATTTTATTGAACTCCACGCGCTTGTTGGTCGATGTGCCGGAAAATCCTTCGTCAGCATAGATGCCTTGCAGCTCCCAATCCGGCTGGCGCTGGATGTACTCGCGGAAATACCGCTGCTGCGCTTCAAAGGAATTTGCCTGGTCTTCCTTATCCGTGGATACACGGCAATACGCTGCTACTTGTAACATAAAAACTCCTCCTTTTCGTGGTATCATACGATACAGAATGTGTCTTTGCAATTGTGTGAATACTGAAAGGCACTATTCCCTTACAGATTTTGATTTTCCTGTATTTCTTATCTGTTCTTCTAATTTTTGTACGCAGTTCCTACACTGCATTTCGTTAAGAACCCCTTGACGCTGCAAGGCGAGCAGGACGGCTCGCTGGTATGCGAAAAGAAAGTCCTGCCCGATCTCATCTGCCGCCTGATTATGCAGCAGCTCCGGCTTGCTTGCCATCCTGCTCCCCCCTTTCCTTGAAACTATGCGGAGAGACCGGTGAACTTGTTGCCGTTTTCCCGGAAGCGGTTTCCTGCCTGACGGAAACTCGATTTCTGCTCCTTGGCACGCTCGCGTCATCAGACGGTCATGGCCTGCTTCCCCGAAAGAGAAACGCTCCGGCGGTCATTCAATTTTGTGGAAGATCGTTTGCGTCGAATTTCAACTTCCACAAAAATGATAGCAAGCGTTGACGGAAATTTCAATATGTGGTAAACTATTCGCGTGACAAATGATTTACCACACACGATGCGGAGCTGTGTCCACGAATGGAGGAAAAGCCTTGAGAGCCTTGTATTGCTTGAGTTTTGGCCCAAAAAAGGAATATGTAGAAACGGATTTCAAGCCCGTGGAATATCGTCTCGGGACAACCCTTATTGCCTTTTTGTCCACAGATTTCGCTTCTTTACGGGCGAAATTACTGGTGCGAACAACGCCCATGATGGAAAATCAAGCCATTACCGAGATCAAAAATGCGCTGAACGCGATCCATCCTTTCGGGGAACGCTTTGTGCAGTCCCTCTTTTTTGAAGAAAAGCTGGCAGACGTGCTTGATGAACGCATGGAAGGTTTTGAGAAACTGCAAAAGGAACTCTCCGCCTTTGCAGACGCCGTGCTCGTGCCGGACAGATCTAAGTTGAGCGCCAAGCAGCGTTTGGTGCTCTATATGAGCCGCGATTTTCAAGCTGCCACAGCGCTCGCCGGCTTGAACCTCAAGATGCGCGCGGAACGAAAGCTATATGTAGACGAGCAGAATTTTGATCCGGTGTTGGCGGCAGACCGCATTTCGACGCCACCAAAGTCCGTCCGGTTTGCCCGCATCGAGGGCTCGGACGATTTGGGCGCGACGCTGCTGACAGAACTGCTGGAGATGGTCGAGCAAGGAATTGAATTGAAAAAGTGCGAATATTGTCATCGTTACTTTATCCCTTTCTCTTCCAAAGCTCTTTATTGTGATCGGTCAGTCGGTCATACCGGAAAAAGCTGCAAAGAACTCGCAGTCAAAGAGAAGCATGAAAAGAAAATCGCTGCCGATGATGGCTTAAAGCTCATCCGGCAGCGGATCAAAACCTATGATATGCGTGTTCGCCGTACTCCGGCCATTTACACAGATGCCGCGTTTCAAATCTGGAAAGCGCAAGCGGAGGATGCACGAAACCGCTATGTGAACGGCGAATTGACCTACGAGGAATTGGCCGCTCTCACACAGCTCCCTAAGAAGAAAGGTGAAAAATAGACGAATAAAACGCGAAATATTTGCGTATTTTTCTTGCCCTTTGCGTATACTGTGATATAATAAAGGCGAGGTGATGAGCGTGACCTTAAAAGAATTGCGTATTTCAAAGGGGTTGAATCAGGCCCAATGTGCGGAATACCTCGGTATGTCCACGCGCAACTATCAGAATTACGAAAACGATGCTGCGAAAGCAAACACGGCCAGATACCATGCGATTTATCAAAAGCTGGATAGCTATGGTCAGCCTGTTGTCACAGCCGCCGTACTCTCGCAAATGCCAGAGTTTCATACGAATGTTGTCACGGGTACGGGCTTGCGGGCGTTAGCAAACAGCGTGGCAAAATACGGCAAGCGGGACTGTTTCAGCATCTTACAGAAGTTTATGACCGGCTCCTATGACGGGAAGATCTGTATTTTATACGGTCTCCGCCGGACCGGAAAGACAACACTTCTGTTTCAAATGCTTTCCGAACTGCCCATAGAAAAAACGGCCTACATCAAGGTGCAGACCACTGATGATATGTCGCGGCTGACAAAGGACTTGAAAGCTCTGTTTGAGCTGGGCTATCGGTATGTGTTTATTGATGAAATTACGCTCCTGAGCGACTTCATCGACACCGCTGCCGTGCTTTCCGATGTGTTCAGCATGATGGGCATGAAAATCGTTGTTTCCGGTACGGACTCTCTTGGCTTCGCTATGGCAAACCGCGATGAACTGTACGACAGAAGCGTGACGATCCACACCTCTTTTATTCCCTTTCGGGAGTATGCGCGGCTCCTGAACATCCGTTCTGTCGATTCTTATATTGAATACGGCGGAACGCTGAAAATGGAAAATATGAGCTTTGACGATCCGGATGCCGCCTTTGACGAGGTCGCGTTTCGGGACGACGAAAGCACACGGAAGTATATTGATACCGCCATCAGCCGTAACATTCAGCATACACTGAAAAATGACCATTACGGCGAATACTTCAATCAACTGCGTGAGCTTTACGAAAAAGGTGAACTGACCAACGTCATCAACCGCATTGTGCAGCACATGAACCACCGGTTTGTGCTGCGCGTAGTAGAGGACGAATTTAAGTCCCATGACTTTGGCTCCGCAAAGGAGCTGCTTCTGCATGATCTCCCTGCGGAACGAGCAACTGTTCTCTACGATGTCAATGAAAAACAAATATTGGAGCGCCTGAAGGCCATCATTGAGGTCAAGGAAAAGAGTGAAACAACCGTCCCGATCACGCAGGAGCATATCGACAAGGTGAAAAAGTATTTGCTTATGCTGGATTTGATCGTCAACTGTCCGGAACGGTATGAAAGCGGTAAGCAGGCAGAGCATATCGTCTTTTCCCAGCCCGGTATGCGCTATGCCATCGCAAAGGCTTTAGTCTACTCCTTGATGCAGGATGTCTATTTCACATCGATTTCCGAAGCAGATAAGGCATATATCACGGGAAAGATTCTGGACGATGTAAAGGGCCGGATGCTGGAGGACATTGTTCTGCTGGAAGTCCGCAAAACCGCGCCCAGTACGATGGAAGCGTTCAAATTCAAGTTCGATGCCGGCGGCGAGTTTGACATGGTGATTTACGATAAAGCAAGTCAAAATTGCCGCATCTATGAAATCAAGCACAGCACCGAGGCCAACGAAAAGCAGACACTTCATCTGCGTGATGCAGAGAAATGCCAAATCGTTGAAAAACGCTTTGGCCCGATCAGCGGTAAATTCGTTCTTTATCGCGGAAAAGATACGTTTGCTGAGGGTGTTCAGTATTTGAATGTAGAAAATTTCCTGTGTGGTCTGAAGTAACTTTTTGAGGAGGATTTATCATGAACTATATTTTAAAGCAGTTCGATGAACCGCTGGTTAAATTCTCCGCAACGACCGATACCAGTGAGCCGGAGATCCAAATTCTTTGGACAAATGAAGAAAAAGCGGCATTGCTGCCGCTTGATCTGACGCTGACGCCGGACGGATTGAGCCGTTGGCTGCGCCGCCGCACGATCCCGAAGAATCGCGCCTATGTCCATAGCCTTTTGGCAAAATGCGGCTTAAACCTCAACCGTCCGCTCGGTATTATCAGCGTTTGTAAAGGACTATCCCTTAACGATTGCTATTGGGTCGTCGAGGACGGTGACACCGCTTCTTTTGACAAAGTAAATCTCTACGACAACCCATTCAGCAATGTTCTGGCCGAGCTTGCCTTTACCGGCTATGGCAGCAGCGTCCGCACTTCCCTACTCTCCAGCCCGGAGTTTACCACCAACGGAATGCTCCGCAAATGCTGGCGGCGCATCGGCGGTAAGGTGTATCTCTATAAGGGCGGCACAGAGGGCGCGGCCAATACCGGCAACGAACCATACTCTGAGTTTTACGCCGCACAAATCGCCGCCGCCATGGGCGTTCACGCAATCCCCTACGGCTTATCCCGTTGGAAAGGCGTTCTCTGCTCCATCTGCGAGCTTTTTACCGACAAGGCGTATGCCTACCTCCCGATCGGACATCTCGTTTCTAAGGGCGGCATGGAGGCTGTGAAAGCATACTACGAAAAGCTGGGGACTGAGTTTGTCAATGCATTAAACGAAATGCTGGTGTTTGATGCGGTAATCTGCAATGTGGACCGGCATTTCGGGAACTTTGGCGTAATGGTCGATAACCGGACGAATACTATCGTCTCCCCCGCTCCCCTGTTTGACCATGGCAATTCTCTGTTCAATTTTGCAGGTACAGACGCCTGGGCGAACGAGACCGCATTGGAGGCATATATCGAAACGCTGTACCCCAGCGTGTATGATGATTTTCTCGGTACAGCCAAGGCCGCGCTGACGCCGGAGCTGCGCGAGAAGCTGCGGCATCTGCTGAACTTCAAGTTCAAGAAGCACTCGCGCTATAACCTGCCCGAAAAAAGATTGAGGATGATGGAGCGGCAGGTGCAGAAACGGGCGAGAGCTTTATTGGATATACGAATGTAACCGAAACGGCATCATGTTAATGGCATGATGCCGTTTCAATTACTTACAATTGTGCTTTGTCCGATATGCTGGTTAACACTTTCTGAAATATCCTCCTATTCTACTGTTGAATCACTTTATGGATAGTTCTTTTTGAAAGTGGATATCTGGCAAAACCACCGGTGTCTCATCCGCATCGCCTTCCTTTTTCCACGCTACAATAAAACGTATCTCTGCAGAAACGGGGCAATAACCTTTGGACAGTAAACTTTCAATCCGGTCTTTGCACGCCTTAGAGAGCTTAGCAATTCGGACGGTTTTACCGTTCAGTTTAGCAAGAAGGTAGCAGTCTATAAGAGAAAGTGCCATACCACTGCGCAGCTTAAGAAGTAATTCCTTTTTGCCTTTGAAGAAATCCAGCACAACATCTCTGTGTGTTAACTGAAGCGTAAGCTCGGTCGGTTCTTCATAGCAGTTCTGATCCTCAATATATTCAATCTCTGGGATGGCTATGGCAGAAAACAGTTCTGTGTTACAGTGAATATACAAGGCGTTTTTTGCACGTGTCATTCCTACATAAAGTTTTCTTTTTTCCTCATCTGTAGCGGCAGTATTTCCGTCTAGCATCATATAAACGGTGTCAAACTCGCGTCCTTTTGCTTTATGAATAGTAGAAATAAATACTATTTCATGATCATCAGGATAAAAGTCCTCGTAGTTTGATTCGCGAATGAATTCCTCTAGGTCTGTTATATTTTCGAACGGAGATATCTCCCCACAAAACACCTTCAAAACCGGTATCAACGCTCTCAAGAGCGATGATA
>ENA-UEOI01000481-UEOI01000481.1-human-gut-metagenome-genome-assembly--contig:-NODE-481-length-43817-cov-10.414975_pt1 | contig 43817 bp, 54 predicted proteins | sample MGYA00242883_ERZ507882 | MGnify/ENA primary metagenome ERZ507882 (study PRJEB26167, sample SAMN06115502) | human gut metagenome | host: Homo sapiens | place: China:Chongqing | collected 2015-07-29...
TATCCAGCACGTTCAGTTCCATAGAACCTTCAGTAAATAGCGTCACCTCGGTTGTGTCTGCGTTAGTACGGCATGGCACTGTAATAGTAGCCAGGTCCATACGCAGGGTCTGCCCTAGCGTCAGCTCCTTTGAGTTCATCAGGATACCTGTTAGTTCCCCGCCCCAGTTTACGTCCCGTGGGGTATCTAGTACCTGTACATCGAAGTGCCCAGAGTTACGCACCGCTACATCCAGGCGTAGCAGGCGCACGTGCCCACTCCCCACGAGCTTGTCATTCTGGTCCCGCAGAATAGGCGTAGTTAGAGTGAACGTACTGCGGTAGCGTCGTCCGATTACGTAGGTGCCATCAGGTACACCACGTACTACCCGCAGGGTGTTCTCCCCGGCAATCTCCTTGATGCCAACCTCAGTAGGCCCCATAGGGTTGCTGGGCAAGTACGTTAGGATAAGCTCTTCCTTGTAGGTGTCAGCCCACCCGACGGGGCGCAGTACCGCCGGAACAGTAAACACCCCATCCTGCACTTGAACTTGCTTTTGCAAATCCGAGTAGGCTTCGCGGTACTCCGAACCCAGCTGATAACCGGCACGCGGGTCCATGGACACAATCAAAAGCTTGTTGCTGGGACTGGGCCCTTGCATGTACAAGAACACCTCATCCTCCAACGCCTGTACGCTCAGGATTGGATAAGGGAACGACCATTTATGCCACGCTGCCTGCATCTTAGCGCCGTCACTTCCGCCCCACATGAACTCGTAGACCAGCAGGCTACTGCGCTCCCCGGACATGCGCGAGAAGGCCATATTGGTGACACTGGAGTTTTGCATCTGCAATACCCTGCCAGGGATATACCGCGGTAGGTGCACCGTAGAATCCTGTGTAGTGTACTGCGACGAAGTATATGGCGACGGGATTAACTCTAGAATACCTGCGTAGCTGTCGTTGCGCTTGTTCGGGTAGATTACCGTCTGCCCCGCCATGACCGGGGCCACACGGCTGTCGCACTCGTATGTGCTGGTAATGCTAATGCTTGCGTTAGTAGGTGTAAGCACCACAGAGCCCGGTACAACGGCCTGCATACTGTTGGCGAATAGTACCAGGTCCCGGTTGAACTGCACAGCTGTGCGGTACACAGAATCCTGCGCAGACGCAGAGCTAATGCTGATACGGTCAGTATCCAGCAAGGACGTCACAGTAGAGCGGTAGAAACGCTGATACAGCCCGGAGGCTGACATATCCACTACGCCACCGCTGAGCAGCACCAGGCGGCCCTGGAAAGCTGCAATACCAGTGATATAGCCGTTCTCGACGAACCCGGGATTGCTGTTGTTATCGTCATTGCCCGCTAAGCGCCCCTCCCAATCCCGCGCAATAATGTTGTCATCCGCGGCAAGTTCTCTGGGCATGTTCGTAATCTTGGTGATGCTACCGTACGCCCCCACCTCAGACCAGGTGCGGGTGCTGTAGCTAAACTGATACCACGCCGTCTCAGACGAGGCTGTACCTACACAGCACATCGCCCCGTCAGCTTGCGCCGGGAGCTGCGCAGGCAGGTCCTGCTCCTGGTCTACACGAGACTGGTTGGACACTCCAGCATACGTATCACCAGCGTCAGAGGATACCACACAGTTGCTTAACCCATAGAAGAACAGGTACGCGCCACGTACGCTCACGTTCCCAGCTGGCAACCCGTTCGCTACAAGAGAGTCTCGCAGTTGCTGAGCAACGTAAGCACCAGATACCTCCTCAGCGTTACCGCTGGTACTCCCAGCAGCTGGGGCGGTATAGTCCCCCAAGTAGTCTACCCCCGCAGAAGTAACTGTGACGTTCCAACGTTTCTGGAATGCTGCAGACTTAACGTAGAAGAACCCAGTGGTGCTGGGGTCGATACGCCCAGTGTTGTCCACGGTTGTGTTCGGAGCCATCTCCGTGTTCAGGATATAAGTCAGCCCAGCAATACTTGCAGTCTGCAAAGAGGTCTGGCCTACGGTGGTAACAAAGTACGGGTCATTGCCGGAGTTAAGAATAGTCTTTCCATTCTTAGCCAGCAACCACCAATTACCATTACTGGTATTAATCAGCAGGTGCCTACCGTCAGTTCCACGCTCGACGTACTCAGTGAACAGGGAATCAAGCCCTGGAGTATCAATCGTACTCTCCCATACAATCTCACCCGGGGGTCTGCGGCGGATACCAGAAACCGGGTCGCTGAGCATGTTCAACTGCGCCCCCAGTTGTCCTGGTTGGCGCTCTCTCGGAACCTGCTGGGATACACCCTGCAGCAAGCTCTGAATAGTACCTTCTAATGCCCGTATAGGTGTTTGCGCCATAACCTCTCCTTAAACCATAAAACGAGCGCGGCGGATTCTGCGTGCAAATCGTGTCTTACTGGTACTGAACTTCTGATTGCGCAGGTGCTCTCGTAGTACCATGCTCTTGTAACGCTCAGCTTCCTGTGCGTAATTAGCGTAGTTACTATCACCACCCAAGTCGTTGAGATATACCTGTGCAGTGGTGTAGTTAGCCACCCACATAGCTGCATGCTCCGGAAGGTCTTCAAAGTCCAAGTCCAGGACTATTTTGAGCTTAACTGGGCTGTCGAAGTATTGGTTCTGCTCCATCAGGTCATACAGGTTCCCATCACGTACCCCATACTTGGAGTCAGAGCCAGCATCGTACACAGCCAGTTGGTTCCACGGCACTTTAATAAAGCCATCAGCAGTGGGGGCGACTTCCCGCCAAACCACGTTGAACCAGTACCCGGTACTGAGCAGGCCCCGGCGATTACGCGCGAGCGCAGAGCGGGCTAACCCCGCACTGGGATTGCTAGTATTGACGTCCATAACGCGAGACTCCCCCAGGGCTTCTAGCGTCAGGTTAATAGCTTCTAATTCACGAATAAACCACCCCCGGCACGAAACCGTGCTCTTCAAGTTTAGCGCGTAGGTACGCTGCGCGCGCATCAAGTGCTGTATTAAAGCTGCCAATTGTGCGATTCTTGCCGTAATTGCATATTTGAGCCACAAACTTGCCCTGCTGCTTGGCAAAGTAGAAGCCCCGAGCCTTGGTCAGATTACACAAGTTCTGTCGCTTAGTGGCGGCGCGCAGGTTCTCTATCCGGTTATCTTTGCGGTTTCCGTTTATATGGTCTACGGTATCCGGCCACTCTCCGTGTACCAGAAAGTACACCACCCTGTGACTCATGTACTTCTTACCACGTACAACTATCTGGTAGTATCCAGTAGGCCCAGAGTGTGTACACCCAGCAACATCGCCTGCTTTGTATGTATTACGGTACCCATCAACCCTCCAGCGTAATCCGCTTGGGCTGGTAGGGTCATACATTAGTAACTCTCTCATATTTGTTCCTCTATTAAAGACCCCCTTGGACCCTTAAGACAGGGACAAAAAAAAAAGCCCCTGGCACCCGAAGGCACCAGGGGCGCGGTAGTTAGGCTTAACACTTTCAGTATCTTTTGCCAATATCACCTTACGGCGGAGCGTGGCCTTAGTGTCATTATAGTTTGATATAATGCATTAAGACGAAAGCCCGGGGCTGCCTTATAAATAAGCCTATACTATCTATTCAAAAATGCATCTATCCAGGTGCGTGTACTACTCTTCCGTAGCATCAGCGGCTACGTCAGCCGCCTTACGGGCTTTCTTGGTAGCCTTGCGGCCAGACTCAACCGAAGCCACCTGGATGTTCTTCGCGGCATCAGCGGCGGCCTTAACCGCCTCCCGCTGAGCTGCATTGGCCTGGAGAGTCTCCAGACCGAACGTAGCGATTACTGCCATTGAACCTCCAATTAGGGCTTGGTGGTGAAGGTGAACTTGGTCACTGCAGCGGTGTCCGGACGACGCAGACCGATGTTGTACATCGCGTAGCAGTCCAGCACGTTGCTGAACTCGCGCTCATCGTCCCAGATACGGGAGGTGAACGGCTTAGCTTCGACAGTCACCAGAGTCTTGGACTTGCTGAAAGTCACCATGCGGCACAGCGCATCGTCAGAGGTGACGGTGTAGGCGCTACCCAGCGGGTGCGTACCGACTTCGGTTGGGAACTCGGTGCACTCTACTACAGGCACGCCGTTCATCTTCACTACGCGACGGTCTTTGTAACCGTCATTGTTGGACGGGCCGAATTCGATGTTCAGGAGCTTAGGATGCTCCAGCAGACGCGAATAGGTATCGACATCCACCAGAGTGACCATATCCGCCAGCGGGGTCTTGCGCTTGATGAGTTCATCAATACCAGCCTTGTGGGCCAGGTTGATGTTCATGGCGTTAGCCTCCATCTCAGCCTGGGTCAGCTGCGTGGCGGTTGTGGTACCCGGAACCAGGATAGCTGCGCCTACCTCGATACCGTCGTTGAACGCCGGTTTCAAGTGCGCCGGAGCAACCCAGGAACGGCCCTTGATGAGCTGAATCAGGTGCGCCTGGTCGAAGGTCTCCGCGAACTCCGAGCCGTTGTTCTGGCCCATCTCAGTCAGGAAGTCCGGACCGGTCCAGTCGTCCTGGTAGTCAATCGGGTTACGGATATACAGCACCGTATCCACCACGATAATCATCTTATCGTTACGGACCGGAGTGCTATCCAGCGCCTCACCGGAGCGACGACCTTTCACCGAGGAGGTGTTCAGTCGGTCAATACGGTAGGTGTTGGAACCGCTGATAGAGCGCTGGCTGGAGAGGCCCAGGAACAGAGCCTGGTACTGGAAGCGGGTATCCACTTCGTTCTGGTACACTTCCAGGTGAATGTCTACGTCAGAATCCGCACCACCCCAGTGGGCCCGGGTCAGGTTGCCATTATAAATAGTGTTGGCCATGCTTTAGTTTCCTTTATAAATAAAATTAAAGACCTACGCGCTTACCAGCTTCGCGGCGTGCGAGCAAATCGTTATAACGTTGACTGAACTGTGGGGACGCCAAGCTACGGTTGCCCGCTTCCTGACGGAGTTTGGTATATTCTGCGCGGAATTCCGCAGCAGACAGTGCATTGTTGCTGGCTACGCCACGTACCATTGGGTTCTGTGTCTTGATAAGACCCATATCCCGGCAGAAGCTCGCCACCAACTCAGCGGCCTGCTTAAGCTCACCCGAGTTAGCGAGTACACGAGCCGCGTTACGCAGAGGTTCAGGGGCCTTGGAATTAAACAGCTGCGCTGCTACCTCCCAGTTCTCCTTCCCGCCTACAATATCGTAAGCTTCCTGTACTGCCTTGGTGGCTTGACCAACCTGGTCTTCCAGGTACGCTTTAGCCAGCAACTCTGCATAAGCAGCGTGCTCTCCGAAACGTTCCTTAATGAAGGCCGTATCGATTAGGTTAGGGTCCTGATACTCCAGGGCCTTGCCAAGTGCCCGCACCATATCAGAGTCAGTTAACCCAGAGACTTTCTGCAACATAGCTACCCCGGCATCAATCGTCGGATTGCCTGTCTTAGCTAGCTCCTGGGGCTGCTCCTTAGCGCTATCGCCACCCTTATCAAGGGCCGCTTTTAGGGTTTCGATATCCAGAGGAATCTTAGCAGGGTCAGGGGAATCTTTGCCCTGTTGCTGCTGGGTAGGGGTCTGTGCATCCTGCACGCCTTGATTGTTCGGGGCGCTAAGGGGAGCACCTAGGCCCGGAATCTTAGGGCCGCCTTGGTTCTCTACCTGTGTAGTTTCTACGTTCTGACCGTTTTCTACGTTATCCATCTATGCCTCTGTTGTTAACTTGGTAATAAGCCCAGCTGCTTACCTGCTACTGTCGGGTCTGCTGCTGTCAAGCCCTGGAGTTGGTCCTGTGCTGCACCTGCAGATACATCGGCAGACGCATCTTGAACCTGTTGCTTCTGCTGCAGCTGCTCTTCGGTGTACATGAACGGCTCGCTGACGATACCGTAGGCGTCGAAGTACCAGTCTACGCACGCATCTTTGTTGAAGCGTGGGGTAATCTGCTCAAGCACCGGGATAGCCAGCTGCATGGACTGTGCCGCCTCTAACAGCTTGTCCGCCGCCGCGGCTTTAGCCAGTGCAGAAGTACCAACCGTAACGTTGATGCTCACTACACCTTCGCTTAGGTACAGCTTAAAGCGAGGATACACCAGTGCAGTGTACAGGTACGCCAGTTTACGCAGCCAGGTGTCACTCAGGATACTGAACCCACCACCCATAGCGGCTTCCGCCTCTTTGGCATTCTGGCGAATCTCGTAAGCCGTGACACGCTCGCCCTGCCGGGAGTTACCGGTATACATAAACGCACGCGATAGTTTCTGTTCTAGCATCTGGATGTTGCTGGCAATCCACTGAATCTTCTGGGCAGAGCCACCCTCGTAAGCAGTGACGGGGGATTTGCTGTTCCCGTTGGAACCACCACCACCCACCTGCACAGCCTCACCAGTCTCCGACGTTGAGAACTCGTCCACGTCTAACCCAGAGCTTGCGTCAATCAGCGGGATTAACCTCGCAGACTCAACCTCGTAGTTAGTTAGCGCTTCCGACAGTACAGATAATCGGGCGAAGTCCCCGGCGTAGTCCTCTACCAATCCGCGCCCGTAGTGCTCACCACTAACAAGGTTCCACACCAGCACGTTATAAGGAAGCTCCAGCTCCGGGTAGGTGCTGCTGTCCCCGATACGGTGCCCGTCTGCTTCTTGGTACACCTCGTAGCTTACTACATCTGCACCGTCCTCTGTCCGCTTAACCTTGCGACAAGCGGCAGTGTAGATATCAACGTCGCCGTATGGGTCTTTGTCACGGTAGAAGGTGTTCTGGAAACTCTCTGGCAGGTCCTGGACGCTTGCGCGCTCTCTGATAATGAGTCGCAGGACGTTCCCGCTGCCATCCCTTCGAACGGTAAAGTTACGGACTGAGTAGACGATGGATTTACCTGTCCGCTCATCAATATACTCCAACGCGTTACCTGTAACCAGCAGCAGCTTCACAGCTTGCAACTTCGCAGCATAACCGTCTTTCTCAAATACTTTCTGTGACGCTGTGTTCTCGACCTCGGCCAGCTTAGATTCTGCTGTAGCTGCACTACCCAGCGAACTAATGAACTCGTCCAGGTCCGAACTCTTGGAGAACCGGAAGAAGCTGGTACCCTGCGGGAACAGTGCGCCTACAATCTTAGTGGCTGCAGTGTTGACCAGCTGCGCGCCGGTGCTCTGGTAGTCACGCTCTAGCGGTCTGCGTCTACCGTCCAGGGAATCGTCCCTGGTAAAGATAGTGCTGAGCGTCCACTGCGCGAACTTCTCAGAGGCATCCAAGACGCCTGCGTCCTGGTCCTTCTTAAAGAGTTCTGCTAATGTTGCTTTTTGTTCCAAGCTACCCCCTTACAGGCCCAGAGGATTGCTCTGCCCTGCTTGTCGCCGTTTCTTCTGCTCAGACGTAATTGCATCTGCAGATGCAGAGGCAGCCCCTGCAGGGTCAATCTCAGCAATATTATCTGCGGCGCTATTAGCCTCTAAGGCAGCCTGCTGTTTCGCTGCGCTGGCCTGCTGCTCTGCCAAGCGCTGCTGCGCCTCTAATCCTGCGTTGTCAGTAAGGCCTAGCATATCCGTGGCCTTGCCTAACAGCTTACCTAAACCACCACTCATTCTGACCTCACTAAATGATAAGTTGTTTTGTACGTGTTACTAGACGTGCTCCGGCTAATGGCGATACGCCCAGCACGCATGCACTTGGCTATTGCGTGCAGGCCCTGCATAATCACAGACACTGCCGCGCCGTTGTCCGGTTTCAATACGAAGAAGTCTGTATACAGCACAGGCTCTACGTAATGACAGTCCTCTACAGCCTCTGGGTAGTAGCTGACAGCACCGACTAAGTCGCCTTGGGAGTCATAGACTCCTAGTATATACTGTTTACCCAGTATACTTCCCAGCACCCTCCAGTAGTGCTGCTCTGGAGCCAGGCCCCGACTAATGCCGTGGCCCAGTTCATGCAGTTGCTTCACTGCGTCCGTAATGTCGTCAGACTTATACAGAACTCTGAGAGTGTAGTCGGAAGTTTTACTAGTGTGTTTTAACTTCATTCCTACTCCTGTAACATTAAATTTTTTAGCAGAAGAAGAACGGGGATTCTAGCACTTGCCGGATGTCCAAAGTGCCCACTTCCGGCATGTCCAGGTCCGTCAAGTCTGCTCCGGCAGCTGCTGCTGCGCGAGTAATGTCGCCAAGCAGGTCATTCTCTTCATACAGGCGCACAAACTGCTCACGGATGTGCCTATGCATAGCGTCAACGTCAGCTGCGTGAGTAGCCAGCGAGTCGTGAATAGGCACAATATCCAGACCCTCCGCAGCGCAGAGCACCATCATCAAGTGCGTACTGTCCAGGCTATGCACAAAGTTCGGGGCAATCCCAGAGGCTGCCTTGCGCTTGTTGCAAGTTTTGAAGTCCCGGTTATGTACCAGTACCGCTGACAGGTTCATGCAGTCAATACGTACGCGCACTTCTTCACGCTGCGTGTAGCGGTTCATTACGAGCCCGCCCAGTGGCGTATACCACTGCAGGTGCTGGCTTGCTGGTACACGTCTAGCGAGGTTCTGCAAGTACCCCATAACTGCCGCAGCAGCGGGGTTTGCCTCCTCTATAGCGGCGCGCATACGCGGTGCCAGGTAGCACGATAAGTTCCACAGACTGTTAGTCTCGGTACCCTCGTACCCCTCAGCGCAAGCACCTTCGAAGATGTAGTCGCTGCAGCTACGCACCGTGGCGCTGTAGAAGTAGGTCATGCTCGGACGTTTGGTCATGCTGCGGGTGATTTCGTTCTCTCTCCAGTACGTGCTCTGGATAACGAAATCCTCCTTGTCCAGGTCCAGTATTACCTTCTCGTCCGTACGGCGCTTCACGTCCATGTACAGGTCCGCTTTCTTGTCGTTGCCCTCCCAGTACAGGTTCGTCAGACGACCGCCTACAGGGTCTCTCAGGAGCGCTGAGAGATGCTGCCCACCTGAGTTTGTAGCGTCCATAGCAACTGGGATTCGGCTAATATGCTCTTCTGGGCATCCAGAACGCACAGCATTAACCAGGTCGATAGCGGCGGCCAATAGGCACCAAGGGCTGTCCGCGGAGGTGAAAGCAGGGCAATCAAACGGTGAAACTGTAAGCTGCTCAATCTCTGCAAAGTTCGCATCAACCCAAGCTGCGCGGTCTTCGAATAAGGTCTTGTCATAACCAAAGCATGTGGCGACATGCACCTTGAGCCAGAATAAGCCGCGATCACCCAGAGGTTTTCCTCTGCCAAACTCAAGAAGGGCTTTCTGCAAATCAGAACCTTGAGGGTGCAGAGAGGACTTGAAGTACAACCGGTACCGCCAATCCACGCAGGTTGGGAAGTACAGAGCTTTCTCATCTTTGAATTCCTCAGCCATTTCCAGCGTGGTCAACAGGCTACGTAGTTGCGACACACGCTTACGGTCTGCGCTGTACCATAGGGACATACGCGTCTTCCACTCACCGAAGCGGTCAAGCTCTTCCTCGGTGTAGTTCTCCTTTGGTACCCCGTCCAAGTACCACTCCGGTTTAGGCTCTGGTACTGAGCGGGGCATGCCCACCCCAATACCCAGGGCACGTGCTTCTTGCACCAGTTCCAGTATGCGCTTATTAATACGGTACGGGGTTTCCTGCGCCTTATTAAGCGCCTTCTTGATGCCGTCCGCGGACTTAAATGCTTCAGCTACTTCCCGCAGCCTGGCGCGGTCGATGTGCGAGTTATGGTACGTACCGCGGTTGTCGATAGGGGTAAGGTACCCGCCATCCCACATAGTGGTGTGCTGCACCGGGGGGACCAGCATAGGTGGCTTCATCGTTACAGTGTCGGCAGATTCCACTAACTGCTGGAATGCTTCCATAACGTTGTCTGCGGGGTAGAGCATGCTCAGGTTCCCGCTACCTGTCTTCCACTGGAACAGGCCCGTCTCAAACACTGCAGCACACAGCAGACGCCCTACGGAGATGTTCTGGGCATTGGTCCAAGGCTCGTGCCCATAGTGCACGTTCTCGGCACTGGCACGGAGCGTACGCAGGATGTGCGTAGGGGACTTCGTACGGCGCTCTGTTAGATACTCATACACACGGTCCATGTATGCCGGGGCTACGTTGCGTAGCTGCAGAGCCAGTAGCTCCGATTGTACGTTCCGGCCCAGTGCGGACATTACTGCCTGCGCAGTCTGGCGGCGACTGGCGGACTCGCCGGGGGCGACGCTGAACGCCTCAAACATTGTGCACAGGCTCAGAGTGGTCAGGACATCCAAGGGGACTAAGCGCAGGAACCGGCGGTACTTCCCACCAATGCCCGGGGCTTTGACATTTCGCATCTCATCGATAGCGGCAGCAGCCACCTCGTATGCCGAAGTGAGCATACGCTGCGTCATCGGCAGGTTCATAATCCCACCATTCTGCAATGCGTCCGTAATCAGCTTACGTGCTCGCTCGATTCCGCGAATCTTATAGGTCTCTTCAAGCTCCAGCTGGCGTTTCACCAGTGCTTCCTCTGGTACTACAACCGTATTCAGGGCGCTAATCATAGGCGCTTAGTCTCCTTGGTTATGTCTGGTACTTCTAACTACTGATTGCGACTAACCCAGAGATTGTACATCTCCAGGTAGTTTTTAGCGGCGGCCTCATCACTCCGCTCTACTGCTTTCTGCCACATCCAGTGGCACCACTCACTTGGCGTCAATGCACTTACCTCGGTGTTGCTCATACAGTTCTGAGTACTTATCAGACTTAGCAATGTCCTGCTCCAGTTTATCCTTGTTCCCGGCGCGCAGTCGGTACTTGAGCCGGTTCCCCAGGCAGTATCCGTAGAACTGCTCTTGCGTCATGCTGCGTGCAATGACCTCAATTGCCTCCAGGTCCTGGAAGAACTGGTAGTGCTTAGGGGAGTTCACTGCGTCGGACGCTTTCGGTGCTGGCAGCTCTTCCGGTATGCCGGGGGCACTTACCAAATCAAATAAGTCTGAGTCCCAACCATAAGGTAAATGATCCAACTCAATAATATCATTATAACGGACAGCAGCCACCACGTGCGGGGTACCTGCTGGAAGCTCTTTAAACCGATTGCGCCAGTTCTCATTGCGGTGCTCGGGCTTACGTACCACTACATCACCAACTTTGAACTTACTCATTTAATAGTCTCCCGTGCTTTGCGTCGTGCCCGGGCCCTGCGGGCCTTGAGCTTCTGTGCCTGTGCTAACTCTTCTGGCGTCTTGTGCGTATAGTATAGCATATCCGTAGGTTCGCGGTCTAAGTAATCGGCGACCCTACGTAGAGATTCAGCAATAGCCCCAGAAGATTGCATGCTACCAACAATCCAGCGCCCAGCGGCAGATGCCACTTTGCCTTCCCCTCCATTGCACGAGCGATGAAGAGCACCCCGAATACGCCCAGTAATATGACAGTGGTCAACGACAACAGAATCACCAGTTACCCCCTTGATTGTGAAGTCCAAAGGTTTTCCACAAAGGAGGCATATACCTCCCTGGTCTTTGGCAAGCTTAATAGCCACAGAGCGAATCTGTGCCCGTGTAATCTTTCTTAAGGCCACTTTATCTCCTCAAACCAGACAGATGGATACATACCAATGTACCTACCACTTAGCATGTGCACGTAGGAATCTACGTCCACAAGATTGTCCACTAAATAAATACCGTCAGTACTGAGCACACCTTTAGCATCTACTCGTTTACACCTGACTTTTACCATACTTCAATCTCTCCCACTACATCCAGCATAGCATTGTCGTGAATGAGAGAATCCAAATGCTCAACCGTTCTTCGATGTGTTTTGGGTGCTCGTTCACGCAGCGCGTCCAGAATAGTTTCAAGTTCATCATGTTTCCCCTCGTAGTATAACTCAATCGCCCGCAGGCTCATTTCCTTTGCAGTCATCTTCGCCATTGTCTGGGTGCTCCTGTATCCACTGTATGTGCTGTTTATGGTACTCGTGCAGCGAATGCACCCAGTCACGCAGACTGGGAGTAGTCAACAGTGACATCAGATACAGGTACGCTGAATCTGATTGGGAGCGCCTCAGCCATAGGCATTCAGCCTCTGCGAGTACGTCTTGGTTGTTTCGAGCATAGGCCGCTACAACGAATTCTGCGGCGTCCTGCTCCGAGGTAATAGGGTTGATAGCATCAAAGGCCGTTCGCTTCCCACAGAGCTTCCCATCAAGCAATGTGATGCCTTTGACGTTATCTGCGTCATCTCCTGCTAGCATCTGCCACCAGAAGAACTTGGTGCCGTGTGCTCGCACCGGCATAGCCTGGGTATCGTCCCACTTAATCCAGCCGAATGGGTTATCCAAGGCAGGCCACACGGTTCCGGTAGGGATATCGAACCGAGCCATAGGGCTTAGCCAGGAATCCTTGTCCTGCGACATCAGAATTCCCCGGTCCCCGAAGCTGTACGAATCCATTATGAACAGGTCATCCGCCTCGAAGTAGTCACTGCTGACCACCTGGATGCCCTGCTCAGAATACTGGTCGGGATTCTCAATCAGGTGCCGCTTCAACGGTGCCTTGAGTGGCAGCTCCTGCCGCTTATTGCGGTTCCATTGATAGGGCTTAGCCGTAGGCAGGTGCCAGCGCAGGCACTTAGCACACCCCGTAGGCGTAAGATACGCCACTGCTTCTGAGCAGCCGACCAGGAACATGTCCTCCAGCACCAGCTGATAGAAGCGGCGTATCGCGGTGTCCAAACGTTTCACTGTAGCGGCAGATTTATAAACTGTGAAATCCGCATCGTACAGCAGAATCTTCCCAGAGTTCTGCGGAGCTAACTGCTCCCCGAGCTGGGACAAGTCAACCCCGTTGATAATCATTAGCGCCCCGTAATATCGCGGGCCTTCTTGTCGGCCCAGTTAACCCAACGCTCTGCCCACTTTGCCTTGCTCAGCTTATCGCCAAGGTAGCACAGACCCGCCAAGGGAATCAGCGGGAGAATCAAAGCTACGTAAATTGCGCGAGATACGTACAACATACTTAAGCCTCCAGTTCAGACAGCACCAGTACGGTGCCGAGCATGTCCCCGATTACTTCCGGAGTACGCAGACTCTGGTCTACGTCGTAGATGCAGGAGCCAATCTCCGCCAGGCCAACACTGAGCGTGCCAACTACACGGATAAGCACCAGGTCGTCGCCTCGTAACTTAGCGGCATGTGCCGCCAGGTCGTTGTGCTCCTTGAAGGCGGTGGCGGCCAGCTCCAAGTCCATGCCATACAGGGCCGCGAGCTTGTCAAGGGCGTCATAGATATCACTTAGGTCCCCGCGGTCGAAACCGGAGGCGGCATCATGGGTCGCCGAGCTTACCGCCAGAACCAGTTTCTTGTATGCGTCTAATACTTTATCCATTAGTCAAATCCTTTCAGTTTGTGTTTTTGAATGAAGGCATGTGCTTTGGTCTCAGTGGCTGTAGCCTCTGCGCCCAGGGCGTATGCACGACGGCGGGACTTGGCGCACTGGCGAGTCAAGTGATAGCGATGTGCACTAATCTCATTACCCAGAAGGCTTGCCCTGTGTGCGTGAGAGTTAGCCGCCCAGTGCCAGTCATTTGCTCGCTTCTGCAAACGCTGTGCACGCAGAAGCAGAAACACAGCATATTGCTCTTTGACCCACGTAATGATGTTCATAGGCTTCCTCTAAGGCCCCATGCGGGGCCCTATTAGTTTAGGTTAGGGTAGTTTAGGCTTGAGGTGCAGCAGGCGCAGCGGGCGCTACTGGCGCCACAGGAGCCGCAGGAGCCGCAGGGGCAGCTGGGGCTGCCGGGGCTGCTGGGGCCGCGGGAGCCTGCATAGCTGCCGGACTCGGGACCGAGCCAGCGTTCAGCATAATGTCCAGAGCACTGCCCGGGAAGTCTACGGCCTTGTACATATCCTCCTGAATCCAGTTCTTGCTCTTACCATCGTCGAAGGTGCCCTCGATGTGCAGGCTATCCCAGGTCTCTTTGGTTGGGTTGTTCCACAGGAACAGCTTAATCTCAGAGGCATCCAGAGCTGGCATCTTGATAGGCTCGCCGGTGTTCGGGTCGAACTTCGGAATCGGGCGGATACCGGACAGGTCCACGATGTTGGACTTCTTGCCCGCGGAGCTGGTGTGCTCATCAATCGGGAAGGTGAAGGCCTGACCCAGACGCTGTGCTGCATGCTTAATGCTATTGTCGTAGTTGAGCTTGTCGAAGAACTTCTTGAAGCCTGCGCGCTCAAAGTTACTGATAGCCATCGGGAACGGGCGGATACGCTTCACTTCGCCGTTAGGGCCGAACACTACAATGCCGATGCGTACGTTAGCTACTGCGGGCTTACCGGTCGGCTTGCCACCCTTAGTCGGCAGGCGCTTACCGATTTCTACGTACTCGGTGAAGTAGCCGTAGTATTCACCCTTCGGCAGCAGCACGTCCTCATACGCACCGCCCTGTGCGGTTTCAGTCATATCAACATCCTGCGTTTCAATCGCAGCAGCTACCAGGGAGTTCAGAGTGTCCAGTGCATTCATAGTCATATAATTACGTCCTCGTTTAGTTTAAATGATATTTACGTGCAGATGCAGGGCTTATCGTGAGGCGGTTTTGAGGGCCGCCACCAAGAACACCAGAACTACGCCAACTACAATAGGTCCCCAGAACGGGAGCAGCACCCACAGCCAGGACCAGGCGATAACACCAGTCAGTTTCAGGGTTACAAAGATAAGACCCAGCACAGAACAGATTCCCATTTTCATATAATCTCCAAGTCTATTTGCTGCACAATGTTTAAGTGTGCCTACGCGGGTTGCTGGTACTGCCTAACCCCGTGTCTCTCGGCCACACTGTGGTACCACTCCGAGGCAGCCTCTAAGCTGTCGAAGCGCCTACTATACTGCTTCCCGTCCACCATAAGAGCAGCCCTGTACTTGCCCCTGCTAGAGTCCCAAGAAACCCCGCGCGCGCCTGTTTTGTTGGTGGCCCGGAGCCCTGTGTTGTGTGCGTTAACCTTCTTTGATACAACCCTAAGATTGCAGGCGCGGTTGTCCAGGGTGTCCCTGTTAATGTGGTCCACCACATATCCATCAGGGACATCCAGGCCCAACAACTTACATGCTGCAACATTAGCACGGGTCCCACACGGCAAGACCAAGTACCCATCAGGTCTTACGTGCCCAGCAGTGCTTCCCAACTTGGCACGGTTACTAACTACTTTAACCCATATAAACTCTCCGGTATCAGGGTTGTACTCTAGAACACCACCGGCCGGTGTCGTCCAATAGCATGGGGATGATTTGCGGGCATCCATCTGTAATCACCATACACCCTAGAATCGGCTTGCTTCTTGACAACTTGCCGTAAGCAAATGCCAGACTCTTGTTGTCGATTAAACAACCGCAGTGCGCACCAAAGTACAGAGCAGTGCTGCTAGCGGCATACTGTATATCTAACTTCCCATGGAAGTGTCCAATCACCATGGACTTACGTTCATGGGCTGCGTTGAGCAGCAGGTCCCCAGATACTTGATGTTGGAATCGCACAGTACCCAGCGGAGTATTCAAATCCCAAGCATCACCCCAACTCCACCCCGGTGCCCCGTGCTCCGGGAACAGGATGTCCCGGTACTTCTTAATGAACTGTACAGGGAGTCCGTGAGCCTTGGCCCGGCGGTAGACAAGGGAGCCGTGATTAGAATCACACAGGAGCATGTTAGGAAACAGGTCGTGCAGTTTCTCCAGGCCGAGCTTGGCCTTCTCTAATTCCACACCAGCGCTGTCCAACTCCGGACTGCTATCGTGAAAGCTAATAGCGTGCCCATCCGTCTCGTCGCCTATCTGCACCACAATGTCTGGGCAGTACTCATCCCGCACAGTGCGTAAAAAGTCATACGCGCCCGGATGTGTGTACGGCTCGTGCAAGTCCCCAATAACAAGCACACGCCGACATGTTTCCGGTACAAAGGTATCCCCGATATCATCCGTTGGGGAAGGTTGAATTAGTTTTCGGGCTTGCATCAGGGCATTGTTAGCCTTTGACTTGCTACCCTTGTTATCCATGAAGATGCTGCGCCAGTAGCGTACAAGCTGGCGAGACACGATTACGTCCCCCTTGCGAAATTTGTTATTGTACGCAATAGCTGCATCAGTGTTATTGAGGAAACTGCCAAGAATTTGTTGGTGCTCTTCTTTGGTCCACAGTTTGATTAGACTTACTTTAGCCAAGGTTGCCTCTCTTGTGTTGTTCCTACTCGTATCACATTAATTCTCGGGGAATCACAGAATCAAGACAGAGTCAACAAATAATTTTATTTAATTATTTAGTTGACCCTCAGCCCATTTATATGCTACCCTAACCCCCTACACCACCCAAGGGTCCACCTATCATCACTCCACAATAAGCTTGTATTCCCCAGGGAAGAAGGTAATGCCATCACCGGGTTTACTTACCACCAGTCCAGGGTAACTTAGTTCTATCTCCCCAGTAACCGGGTCGAAGAACAGGACCGTGTGTCTTGTACCTGGGGTGAAGTACGCTGCATACCGTGGGTCTATCGGCTCAGGCCCTAGATCCATCAACTCCACAATACTGCCAGGCTTTATACTCATTCAACCTTCTCCTTGCTGTACATGCTCAGGCCCATCTCAGCTTCCGCCGGGAAGGGTACCTCACCAATGATACCGTAGTTAGGCCAGAGCTGGTGGATACGCTTAGGTGCATCCTCCATGCACTGCTTAACCAGCAGGCTCGCCTCACGTCCAACCTCCGGGTTGGCGCTGTCCAGGTACAACGCGTCGTGCACGTTCGTAATCAGGCACACCTGATTGTCGAACCAATCACGGGCCAGTAGCGCACGCAGAACCATACCGGCTGCCACCGCCATCAGGAAGAATGCTTCCCCTTGGCACCAGTAGTTAGCCATCTCGGTTTCCTTGTAGTCCATGACCTTCTGCTTACGCTGCCCAGGCACAACTTCCTTCCACTGCTCTTTCTGACGGAAACTGTAGCGGGCACCGGCTGGGCTGGTCCATGTCCCAATGCGGTAGATTCGGTAGCTGCCGTCGTCAGCCTGCTCCCGGTACATGCGCCCCTCCGCACCGGTACGTTCTACCTCTTCCTTGACAACAGCGCGGAAGCCAATTGTTTGCGGGAACAGCGCAGCCTCGTTGTCCAAGAAAGCCTGTGCGAATTCCACCGTACATCCAGTAGCAAACGCAATCCCCTTAGCCGTAGCGCCATACTGGGCTGCGAAGCTAGGAGCCTTAATACCTGTACGCATTGCCTTCCAAAGCGGATGCAGCTCGTGCTTCTTGTTGTGGCAGCGCTCATACACTTCTTCATACGGCAGTTCCTCGCGGAAAGCTAGGCGGTAACAGTGCATATCCGTGCCGCCCTGCAGCAGCCCCAGTAGCTTGGTGTCCCCCGTATGCACGCAGGACATAACCACTTCCAGCGCCGAGTAGTCAACCTCAGTGATGCGTCCGTTATCCCCGAATCGGCTGGTGAATACCTGCTTCACCTTGGATTTAGCTACCCCATCCCCGTCTTCATCCGGTCGGGGTAGGTTCTGCAGGTTCGGGTTAGAGCTACTCAGGCGCCCGGTTACGGTGGCGCATGTATTCAGCCGGTGGTGAATGATACCGGAACCATCGGGACGCTCCGGGATTACATACTGCAGCATCCCCTTCCGCTCTTTTACCTTACCTTCTGCGTCCAGTACTTCTCGCAAATAGTAAGTGCCAGTATCCTTCTCCAGCGCCGCCAGCTCGTTCACTAACTTACAGAACTCGAACCCTTGGCGAGCCAGCGCCTCCATTGCGTCAGTGCTGGTGCTGTATACTGGCGTACCGTCCTGCAGGGTACGCGCCTGTCGGAACTCTCCGCGCTCTGCGTACTTCTCCCGGATAACTTCCGGAAGCTCCTGGATGTTCACCAGGCCCGGGCAGAAGTAAAGGTCGTCTTCCCATTTAAGTTTCTCTTCCTCAGTATCGAGGCGGAATACTTTAGGGAGACCCTTGTTCTTACCCGCACGATATGTCACTACACGCCACCATCCGCCTTCCGTTTGAAGTTCTTGCATGTGCGTGTCGTGTACAGGTATATAGGTGTGCGCACCCTCTCCGTCCTCGTACTTATAGAAGTCGGCCTTGACGTACTGCGGCGGGTCATATGGCACCTTCTTGCGGTACTTGATAGGCCCGCCGTACACCAGTGCTGACATATGGAAGTCCGACCCGAAGTTGAAATCTAGCGTCTCTGGTAAGTCCTTCGGGATGTACTGCTGCAGTTCCTGCTTAATCTCACGGATGCGCTGCTCCTGCTCCTCCTGGTTCTTGCGTGCAATTGGCATATTAACGAACAGGCCGAACCATTCGCAGTACGCCCAAGCCAGCAAGGCATCCATACGCTCCCACACGTACTGCATCTGATTACGCTGGGCGAACGTAGCGCACTGACCATAGAAGCACAGGGCCGTGTTCGGGATGTCCCCGTTAACTAGGTAGTCGTGCAGCAGCATCGGGTCAATCTGGGAGGTTAGTACACCCTGCTCCCAGAGAATCTTAACCCCATCTACTTTGTGCGTACCGCCGTACTTAGGAGCCGTCTCGTCCAGCGACGGATACATGCTCTGAAAGTCTGAGGCGATGTATTCCCCATGCATTGTGCAGAACACCCTGCCGCCGCGCTTGAGGAAGGCCTCAAACTGCTGCCGCTGGTACGTGAGGAACCAGCTAATTTCATACGCTGCGTTGTGAGCAACAATGAGCCAGCAGTCTTCTGGGATATTAAACCATCCGCAGCCATTCGGCGAACTGTTCGCTGATACAAATTCAGATCTGCTGTTGAACCGCACCGACTGAGTAGGGCCGACAGTTGTAGTTCCGTCCGCCTGCGTTGTGTCAATTCTCCACGCTGACTCCACAACGTAGTTATCCGGACAGTACGGGCTAGCTTTAGAGCCGTAATATTCATGGTTCTCCGTCTCCAGGTCAATGTGCATTATACTGGTTGTCATACTACACGCATCTCCTCTACGTCAAAGTCTTCGTGCGGAATGTCGAACAGGTTCCGGCTATCGTTCAACCAGTAGGCTGCAAGCTCTGCGTGGTATCGCTCTTGGAAGCATCCAAGTACCTCAGTTCCGTGGTCCTCATACCCCCAACGGTAGCTGTATACCAGCATATACACTTTCATTTCCACTTAGCCCTCCGAGCTTTGTTGATAGCCAGGTGCACAATCAGCTGGCTGCTGTCTAGCGTGAAGCTTTTAAGTGGTGTACCTGCAGATGCAGCATACGCCACTATAACCTTGGCGTCGTCCGTTGTGATATCTTCTGGTTTAAGCATGATCTCCTCCTGTGTACCTACATAGCGCCCTCGTAGAAGGCGCTAGGGAAGTCACCGGTTAATCTGGCCTTCGTCAAATCTACAACGTCCAGGCTCGAATCCCACCTCGAATTGCAGGAGCGACTCTTTACCAGATAATGCCATCTTGTTCTTCGGAGTACTGATACCTCGGACGTTTTGCATGTGCGGCTGCTCGTTTCTGTCCAAGCACCCCATCATAATCGCCAAGTCCAAGGCGCCCTGTACACCAATCTTGCTCTGCTTCATAGCGGTGAGCGGCGGGAACAGCATGTTGTAACCTTCGAGTGAAAGCTGCATAGTGCCTACGATAGCGCAGTCATTCTCGCACCCAAGTATGCGCAGCTCCTGCCATTTCGCCTCGAGGTTCTGGTGCTCGGTCTCCATAGTACCACCACGGATGTTAGCCACCATGTCGATGATGATTACCGCGGGGCGCATCTCCTCCATGAGCGTAGATATCTGGGCCATCGTCAAGGAGTGCGCAGCCTTAACACGAATCCGGTCAGCCCTGCCTACTTTCTTGAGGTAGGCTGGCACGAACTCTTGCTTACTGTGCCGGTCCTTAATCTCAGCCAGAGTCCAGTGCAGCGCCGCTTGATATACCCTCGGCACTGTACGCGTCGCCGGACCTTCGTTAACCAACCAGAGGATAGGGCGGTCCCCGTACACTTCCGGCTGCTGCTGCATTTGCTCAGCAAAATCCACAGCAATAGCAGCAAGCAGACTAGTTTTACCAGAGTCCACAGGAGCAGCCACTGCGATACAGTCCCCGCCACGTAGACCTCGGATGTTGCTAGCGAGTTGCTCGAACACGCCCAGTTTAAGACCACCGCTCTCGTCAGTCGCGGCAAGTATTTCGTCAACACTACCGCTCTCCCATTCAAGCAGCGACTCGTGCACCGCAGCGCCGTCCCCGTACTTGCGCTGTAGGTGCTTCATTTCCAGCAGGTAATCAATCTCCTCGCCGTCTTGGTAGCGCTGTGTCAGCGCTGCTACCTCCCCGCTGTAGGCCAGCTCGTTCAGGGTCTGGACAATCCCCACCACAGAATCCTGTGGCACGGCTTGTACTTCCCGCATAAGCTCGTCCATGATTACCCGCTCTTCCCGGGATAGGTGCCCCGCCCGTAGGTTGAGCATGCTCTGCATCGCATCCCATTGCACCTCCTGGTGCTCCGGGTACGTGTTCCAGTACAACCCCACCCAGTCTAGTAGGTTCGCTGTGTCCGGCGCTAGCATGGATTTGGGTATCTGTTCACGCAGTCGGTTCCACACCTTCTGCGTGCACATCGCTTTAACTACTATTAGGTCCAATTAAACCTCCTTCGGAACGCAGATTGCTTTAGCGGTATACACCCTGAATGTGTCAAACTTCTCTTCGAACGCCTTGGCCGCCTTGTTGCAGGCGGCCTCCGTTGTGAACTCTTGCGTAGCCAGTGCCGCGAAATCCGTATCGCTAACCGCACTACCATTAATCGCCATGATTAAAATCCAGATACCCATTAAACCTCCACTTTATATATTACACCCTTTCCTGCATGAACTTGACATAACTTCTCTGCGCTGAGAAGACTGTAATAAGTGTTGACCCCTATCCCACGTCCATATTTACATAACTGGAACCAGTATATTGGAAACCACCAGAATTTAACCTGCGCCTCGAATCCGCAGTAGGTGTCTTGCACGACTCTGTACTTATTCTTAAACATCCAAAGCCTCCAGTATCTCTTTGATTTCTGCGTCCTTTGGGTCCGCAGCGAAGTAGTGCTCTCGGCACTGCATGAACGGGCGCAACGCTCGGCGTGCTGCCGCTACCCCAGCGTGCCCTGCTGGGTCATTGTCCAGCATCAGAATCACTTCCGGGCGATTCTGAATCAGCCAAGCCCTCAGCGGCGTGGGCAACCGTGTACCCAGCATAGCTATAGCCTGCACGTTCAACGCACTGTAGCTCGTAACTGCGTGCTGTATCTTCCGGGCTGATAGATAGTCCTCGGTGAGCACGACCTTTAGAGGTGCGGCCGCAGCTACAGCCGGTGCTACGGCAGGTGCCGCGGCAGCGAATGGTACCGGTTGACCGTACATTACCCACTTCGGTTGCTGTCGGGCATGCACTGCACGGCCCAGAGCAGCGCTTCCGACACGGAAGATTATCCGCTGTTTCTCTTTGCTCCATTCTGCATCCTCCACCATTTCAGGCATGATTCCCTTTGTGGTCAGGAATCCGTAAATAAAACTCTGCGTTTCCGCAGGCGCTTGGCTAATGCAAATTGCATCTGCAGGTGCAGAGGGCTGCACCCTCGGCTCTTCCTGTAACTGTATGCGCTGGTACTGCTTGTGCTCCTTGCCTACCTGTTTACAGCGGTGGCAGTAATACTCCCAGGCATCCGGGTTATTGTAGAGCACCCCGGCGGCGTCCCTGCCGCAGCACCGAAAGCGTGCCCTCTGCCCCACGGCCAGGCGCTTGCACGCTCTAAGCCATGGCTGGTCCATTACTTCTGCTCGCGTTTTATTTTCATAGCCATGCGACGCAGGTCGTGTGCCAACTGCAGGGCTGAATCAGGGTCGATGTTAATCCCAATCTCCAACTCTGCCCGGGTGCTTTTCTTTTTAGAAACTATTCCTATATAGAGTAGGTTCTCATCAGTATAACTGTATCTTTCTAGGACAAGCCGCTGGTCGTTGCCCGGGGCACGTTTAGAGTTCATATAGGTCACGCCATCCGGAACCGGTGGTAGCTCGTTCTCTTGTTCTTGATACAGCTCAAAATTAGGCACGTACCAAGGGTGTGTGTTGCGGTTACTACACCACCCGTCTAGCTGTAGCCAGTAACCGCCGTTGCTCACGGACGTCACTACATAGTATATGCTACCACCAATACTGTCCCGAAAGAATTTATCTTTACCCATACCCTCTTTACGCACAACCTTATCGCCAACTTTAAACTTTTGCATAATCAACCCTCCACAATATTATCGTATCCGCCCCAGTCCTCTACGACTCGGGTGCCTAGTTCAATCAGTTCTTCTTTGAATCCATAATCGGAGAACACCATGATGTACTCCGCCGCCTTCGCTGGGTTCTCCTGCATCCAGCTAACAAGTTGTTGTTTAGAAAGCTGTGACACTACGCGGAACGCAGCCAGCAATTGTGGGTCCTCGTCCGGAGGCATGTCCCACGGCTGCCGTAAACTGAGCGTTGGTGCAGAGAGCCACTGGTCCGGCTCCATTACATTCGGGTCCCGCTCAATCGGAAGGTGCGAGAACGTGCCATCTTGTAGTACCCGCTCAAGCACTTGCCCCAGGATGTTCAGGTCCAGTACCTCATCCGGGGTGTGCTCGTGCATGTACCCCACACCTACGTTGGTGCACTCAGGAATGATGCCAACGAACTCAGCCGAATCAGTATACACACCCTTCTGCAAGTGCTGCTCCGCGCGTCCCAGGCGCTCTGCTAGGGTCTTGGCAAAGGTGTCAGAGCAGCAGCGCATATACCTTTGATGCGTAATGATACCGTCGCCGCGGCGGTCGAAGCTAATCATCGCCTTGACCCCAGTCCAAAATCCAGAGTCATCCTTGACCGATGCAGCGCTACCCTCGCAACCTACCTCCTCATCCACGAAGAAGCAGTAGCGTCCATGCACACCCCGACGCAGCATCTCCAGCATCAGGTAGATACCGGCACCGCAGTCCGCGCCCAAACAGTCAGCCTGCTGCGGATTCTTTACGAACAGTACGCCCTTGTTAGTGCAGCCGACGTCCGGCGCAGCGCTGGTTGGGCGCGCCACTGTGTCGAGATGAGACGTAAACGCTACGTCACTTTGCTCTGAGTCTCCCACCAGCACGAAGTAGTTCCCGTGCTTGTCCTTTACGTAGTGCATACCACTACCCAGCGCTTGCATAAGCAGCGGCTCAAACCACTTAGTGCTCGCCCAGCTAGGCCGGTGCGTTTGCAGTATCTGCAAGAGCAGCTGCATATCAATCCCGTGCGGATTCAAGAACATTAAGCTGCCTCCTCTACTTCTTCTTCATCGTCGTTGCCTAGGTACTTATCGCCCAGGCAATCAGCTGCATGCTCAGTGAGAATTAATCCATGCACTGGGTGTTCTTCTACGTGCTCAACAAGCACCTCCCGGCCCTGTGCAAACACCAGCTCTTCTTGGTCATGCACTACCCCTTCTACCGAACAGTGCTCAATGTCCGCGTCATATACATAGGCGTCGTGGTAATCAGACCAAGTGCAGCTCCAGCGATCATGCAGACCATCACGCCCAACTACATACACAAAATCCCCTTCTTCTACGCAGCCGTCGCAGACCATATCACCATCTGCGGTCTCCTGCATGTCATCTACAGAGTAGCGACATTCACAGCAGCAGCACCGAGCAGACTCAGTGCCTACGTAGATGTATCCTTCTGAGTCTTGCGCCTCGTACTCATAAGCATCACGGATTACAAAGGCATCCTCCTCATACTCATCTACGCCGCGCTGGCTGCTATCTAGGTACGGCATCAGCACCGCGCCGGTATAGGTAGGGTGCGGTATACGCGCCAGCAGTACACCTTCCAAACAGCCAGTGTTTCTGGTGTACCCATGCCCTCGCAGGATTGCATCAGCAGCGTTGCCGTAAGCACGGACGTACTCGTTAGTTTCTGTGTTAACGATTGCCCGTGCCTGCACTTCGAAATCGTCACCGAACAGCTCCCCGGTGTACTGGATGAATAGGCGCAACCCGTTATCTGGCAGCCCGTGGCTGGTGGTGGCGTACGTCCGCACAGGGCTACTCTCAAAGCAGTACCCGCTCATGCAGCTACCCGGGCCGTTCTCATAGGCATCGTACCACTCCTGCTCGGTCTTGCACAGATACGTTGTAGGGTCTACGTTCATAGCCTTGAGGTCTTCGATAGCGTCGCGGAAGTCTACGCCGTTGCCATAGTAATTGGCGAGCCACTTACCTACGCGCATCTCTACGCAGCGGTACTCAGTAACTGCGGCGAAATCCTTGTGCATCCGCGGCTGCCCCAGCATAACGACGGGCTCACCGTTGCGGAAACCAAAGCCCAAAGGCACGGCGAATCTAGACACTACGAAACCGTGCAACTTCATGAGCAGCGCCGCGGCGTGCACGTCTCGGGTGTGGCGGCCGTAATCGTAGCCAGTGTATAAGCGGCGCTGATTATAGTCTGGTGCAAGCATAATGCGTTCGAATAACTGCAGGGCTTGCTTGTGCACCTTGTAGCCGGTGAATGCTTCGACGCTAGCAAGTACACGCTCAACCACTACATCTCCGTCCTCATAGAAGTCGCGGCGACGTTCCCAGAACTTGTTGTCGATAGTGATCCGCGCCGGGGTAAGTAGTTCGAAGAAAGTTCCGGAATGGTACAAGTCCACCTTTTGCAACGGGCCGGCAGCCTTGTAAATGTCCCGATATTTCGGATGAAGTGCTCCGCCTATAGCGACCTCTAAGCCCGGGGTGTTTGCGCTGACTTTGAGGAGGCCCATAAGAGCCTGCAGTGCGCCCTCAGTGTGTGGGTGGTCATAACCTTGCATTTTCAAGTCCTGGAACGGGGTCCAGTAATCACCGCTGGAATACATTGACTCTTTCATCGGCAGTGCGTTTGCACCTTCCGGTAAAACTACTTCCCATTCGATAGGTGCTGTGTTAGTTTCCTGCATTTTCTTTTGCTCCCGAGTTAATTGTATTTCATCGTGCACTGAGAGTTCAGCGTGCATACCACGCAGCGAGCTGCGCTTGCTTGTAATATGCCCGTACTGCCGCCCTAAATCTTGTATAGGCTCCACGATATCCGTGCCGTAGCAGCGCCGCGACCACATCAAACTCAATGTGCTCTTGCAACTGCCGCGCGGCATACTCTGTATACTCGCGGTACGTGGTGAGCACCACCGCAGAGTCCTGCCTACGAACTCGGAGGAGTCTACGCTCGACCGGTACGATTTGCTTGAGTTCATTAGGAACCTCTTTGAATGTTTCCCACGGGCACCCGCACTTGCCTTGTGTTTCCAGCAGCTTCCAGCACAGCAGCGCTGTTTCGTCTACTGTGAGCATACGCTATCCTTGAACACCACGTTGCGGGCCACGAGGGTGCTGCGGTCGCTAGATATTAACCCACCAACCTTGTGCCCGGACGGTATCCACCGCTGCAAATGCTCTGCATAGAACTCCGCGCGCTTATGCAGTGGGCCATCAAGTACAACCCTGTACAGTAACCCATTCGGGCGCTTGTATACGTCACACAGGTTCTGTTTGCTCATACAATACCCCTTACATTAAACCGGTAGCAGTAGCCGCGCAGGGTCATACCCAGGCGGCGCGCTTGTTTCTCATAGTGCTGGCGCAGTGCTGCCTTCGCGTTGTACTCCCGCGCCAGTCCGTCGATTGTTGGTTGCTGCTTACGCATCAGCAGCGTTTCAGGATTCTTTCCGTAAGCCTTCATGCCGTACTCACACCGACAAGGCGCACGCACATGAGCTTAGTGTAGGGCCCAAAATTATCATAGCGGCGCTCTGCATACACAGCTACTACATCATCGGAAACCCTGACCCCTTCGCCTAAATAGCTTGCTGGCAAGGGTTTGTACTTGCCCGTACAATACGGGTACTTGATAGCGCCGGGGTTTGCTCTCGCAATACGCAACGCCTCCGATTTACGAATGAATTTTAAGACTTTCATAGATTCTACACCTCAAATTTCGTTGTTGCTCTTACCGTCCACAGTGAGCGTCACAGCGGCGTCCGGGTACTGCCCCTGCACAGCCGCAAGGATACGCGCGCCCAGCTCTTTGCACCCGCCCTCGGGGTCTTCGAACAGGTCATACTCAGGGCGCGGCTGCGGTTCCTGAGTTTGTACCTGCACCGTGCAGTACGGAATAGGGTTGTGTACGTCAGAACCGAGCACCAGCATGGCGCTGGTTATGATGACGTGAATTGTGTTAATCATAAAGCTGTCTCCAATCGGTGATGATACCGAGATTTATGGCGTCCAGCACGGTGCGGGCAGCCATTTCAGTGTTAGTGTCGATTATGTCCAGTGGGGAAGCTTGCTCAATATCCCGGTCGGAGAATATAAGTACAGCGAAGTTGTATTCGTGCACTTGATTGCACCAACCTAGCCAGAGTTCATGGCCCGGATAGACCAGTATTGCTTTCATATGAAACCTCATACGCCAGTTGCATTCACATAGCGCCCCGTAGGACGCTATAGGCTTGCTACTAGAGATACTCACCCAATCCCTCGTACACCCATTTTTGAGCGATTGCCCGCATAGGGATATCGAAGGCGTCGGCATCGTTGGCCGCAGGGCACAAGGCCCACCACTTGATAGCTATAGCCGCGCCAGCACCTCCGCCACTACCCGGACAATCGTCATGAGTACAGCGGCCCGGCTCACCGCGGTATAACCTACCACAGTACTTGCACTTGAATAGGGGCATCATTTGAGAACCTCAGCCGCATCCAGTACAGCGCGTACATCCACACCTTGACTAATGAGCATACCCACCAAATCAGAGTCGCTAACGCCAGTCTCTTTAGCCTTCTTGATGGCGTTTTTAACGCGCCCCAGAGCTTGCAGGCGCACTGCATCAGCGTCGAGCGCGTCATTCTTCACCTGCTCTGCTTCAGCAGCGTACAGGGCCATACAGGAGCTATAAAAGCTGGCTACAATTACTTCGCGGCCCTGCTTGTCAGCTTGTTTGTAGTCCAGACGCATAGTGTCCAGTTCGATGCCCAGCTTCTCAGCCGACGCGTAGCACTTCTTAGCATTGAATTCGTACTTGCCGGACTCCTTGTTGAACTTGATAGGCAACAGCGTACGCAGCACCATATCGAAGTCAGCAGCATCACTGCGCTGCATATCCGTAGCCCAGGATACGTTGCTGCTGATAAGGCCGTGGAAGAGCGCGCTGATAGTGATGTTACGCTTTGCTTCCACTACGCCGGACAGCGCTTTGCGGATACCTGCGGCGGCAGTGAGCTTGAATACTTTACCTGTTGAATTGGTGGAATTAGTCATAATGCACCCCTTTGATTGGTTGTTTAGGTAATTACTTCACATAGCACCCCGCAGGATGCTATAGGCTGTAATTAGTAAACTCTTCACTTCTTGCTAACGAACAGGATAATGAACAGTAATCGAAGAATCGGGCCGACAAGAAAGAATGCGCCAACTACTGCTAAGAATGTCATCATACTAACCCCCCTAATTGTGAATTTACAGTGTACCAACCTTTGGGCTCTTTACTGCTGCCCTTGGTCTTAGTCTTGCCGCGTACATTCGTACTGAACGTTGCGGATTGCTTAGTCCGCATATACCCGGCGCGGTTCAATGCGTCCCGGCGCTTTCTCAACTCGGGGCCTGATAACTTCTCAAGCCCTTCGAATTGTTGTTTCAATTTATCTTTGTATTTCATTATAGTGCTCCTTATAACGTTTGACGGGTTAGATTCTGGCGGAATGTACTTGCCCGCCTAGAACCTAACTCAAACGCCCCTAGCTCCGTGGTTGCTAGGATACCAGCAGTATTTGCCGCGCTCACTGGATACGGGAGCGACTGCCTTTGCACTTATCGGCTCAGGACTGCTAACCTGTGAGTACGACCCACTGCACAACCGTGGAAGGGACTCAACCTCTCGGCGCTATTCTTTTATGGGGCAGCGCCTCAGCGCCCCAGCCGTTTGTCGTCTCAGCTCTTGACGTTACATCTTCACTACTGCTGATTGTCTAGGGGTGGGTCGTCAACGTACCAGTCAAGGTACTGGGCCTCCCCGCAAACCAGCTTACTGCTTGCTATCTAAGTTACTCAGTGAATCAGAACTTGTCAAGCGTTTATTTCTTACTACCTTACTGCTTACTTCGGGATTCAATCTAGCTTATGTTCTTCGCGGTGTCAACTCTTTTTATCGAGTGCCTAACCCTTCACACTATCTAGCTTTAATCCAGCGGAGCCTCCCGGCTCGGCCCCGGTTAGCCTAGCTAGTCGCTAGTGCCTCCCGGTGATTGAACTATAGCTGCATTGAACCAAAAGAAGCAAGTAATTTTTTAAACTTTTTATCACTAATAGCAAAAAGGGTAAGCAGGGCAAATACTTAGAGCCATACTAGGGATAGCTCTAGGGATAGCCCTATGCTGGCACTGGCTGCAACCACTGCTAGCCAATACTAGCCAGTACGAACCAATACTACCCAATACTCATAGAGCAGAACGCAGTGCCCGTACGAAGTGAAAGGGCACGGAGTGATGCGGTGACTATGTAGGTATGTCAGCCTACTGCGTAGGCACAGGGACATACTAGTGAGTACCTAGTGAGTGCATAGTGAGTAGTAGTATGTATAGTGCCCTAAAACCCTCCTACTCCTGTAACATCATTTCGTATTAGCTTTCGAATGAAAGTAAGAGATAAGGGATAGCGGCAGAGTGTGGATGTGCGCCCTAGTGGGGAGCGCGCAGCGTAGCATAGAATCGGCACAATGTAAAGCACTAAGGATAGCCAGTGGATAGCCTAGTACGCACTAGGGATAGCACTAGGTGCACCCTATGGCCCCACTGCGTAGGCACTAGGCAGGTCCACTAGGCGGCGCACTGTGACGCACAAAATAGGTAAGGCAGAGCGCACCCCTATGGCCCACAGAGAGCGCCCTAGAGCGCGCACAGGAGCCACGTAGTGCCACGCACAGAGATAGCCATAGGGTAGCACTAGCGATAGCCCTAGCGCAGCGCAGAGAGCCACTGAGGCCCGCTGGTGCCTGCTAGTGCGCCCTAGGTGGCCCCACCCCCTCCTTTTATGCGCTAGGCACCCCCTATGGGGGCAATTGGCGTCGCTGAGGGTGAGGGGCCCTGTCGGGTAAGTATAACAAATTTCGAGTTCAGATATACATCTGCGCAGGGGAGAAGTCCTTGTGATGTTCCAGGCGTTTCTCTTGTACCCACTTGCAGATAACCTCGTAGGAGCTGTGCTTCTTCATATAACGCTTACCGTCCTTCCAGAACTCCCCGCGCCAGCAAGTGCCAGTGTAGTATACGCCTCTAGGGTGTTCGCGCTCAGCCCTGCGAGCATTGCAGTTATTCTCACTGAGAGTAGCCAAGCGCAGGTTCTCTAGGCGGTTGTCGCTGGGGTCTTGGTTGATGTGGTCAACCACGTAGCCCTCTGGGATAGGACCATTGTGCATCTCCCATATGAGCCGGTGCACGCGCAGTTTCTTGCCACATACTTGCACCTCCCAGTAGCCTTTTGCCTTCTTAGTACCGGCTACTGCCCCGGCCCGTCTGCCCTTGAGCCACACCAAGCAGCTAGGGGATGTTGTGTCATATTTTATGTTCATAGACATATCCTCGCGTGAGTCTAATAAATTTCAGGTCCAGGTATAGACGTGCACCCCAGCAGTGCCCCGGGATACCGTAGAGATACCCCAGGGAGCTACTTAGAGATACTTAGAGATACTTAGAGATACACCTCCCAGGCTACCTGGGATACGTCCGCTGCGTTACTGCTCCTAATCACGAAGCTGTTTAGGTCCGGATTAGGTGTAGGCACATCCTGGTTCTGAGCTATGCTAGTAACCGTCAAGGCCCCGGCACTAGAAGGAAAGGTCAACCGCGTCAGCTTAACCTCAGACACCCACTTGAAGGAGTTAGCTACGCTGCCAAAGTTTCCGCGTACACGGGCGTTGACTGTAGCCTCGCCAGCAACCAGTGCTGCCACCCCGCGAATGCTTGTGTCGTCCAGCAAGTTCCTGGACATGCGCGGCGGTGTAGGCTGCACAGTATAACCGCTCAGTAATGCCCAAGACACACCGTGACCGGTCATGTCGTTATTGGACATAGATACCAGGGTAGGGTCAATGCCCATAGTCCCGTGGAAGTACACAGCTCTCCCGGTACCGTCGTAGCGCATGCTCACGCCATCAATCTCCAGGGATGTCTGCGCTGTCTCAGCTACGTCCTTAGTGACGAAGATGTGAGAGCTGGAGTTGCGGGTGTACCGACCACCCTTAACACGGCCCCCGTTGATTCGCACACCATTCTGGCTACCGTGAGCCTCGCAGTCATAAACGTAGCCACCACCGTACGAACAGTTAAAGCCAGAGCGTACGTTGTCATAAGCTAGGCACTCCCTATAGATAGGGAAGGCTACGCCGGTGTTGGAGGCGAATCCATCCATGGCTGCGCGGTAAGCTCGACAGTTCAAGTACTCTACCCCGTTAGTGCGCGCTTGGAATCCATCGTCAGCACTGTCGTATGAAACGCAGCGAACGAACTTCACACGCTTACCAATGTCGTGAGTATCAAACCCAGCATGGGTTGTACTGTAGGCTTCGCAGTTAACGCCTAAGAACTCGATAGGCTCTCCCCACTTGTCCCCGTCTGCAGTGCTCTGCCAGTTCAGAGAGATTGCGTGGCGTACGTCCATAGCGTGGATATCGTGTACTTCCGTGTCCTCTGAGCAGCCGAGCACCTCTACCCCGTACCATCCGATGTTGTAGAAGTACGTACCCTTAACGGTGCTGTCTACGCAGTTATTGAACTTGATAGCACTACGCCCTTCTATATCAGAAGCCCCCGGGCGTTTGTTGCCAATAATAACTCCGTCCTGTATGTGCAAGTCCGCAGCGAAGTTGGCGGAGATACCGATAGTAAAGAACCGGTTCAAGTCGTCGTAGCCGAACTCGTTGATGTACGGAGATACTAAGGTTACGTTCTCCACCATTGTCGGGATACCTACTTCCGCGGCATCAGACAGGTAGTAGTTATAGTGCAGCGCTTTATCCAGCCGAATACTGGTGACGCCACCGGAGGTGCTAACCCCCACCACTTTCCTAATCTGGGAAATCTTTACACCATAGGTGTTAGGACCACCATCACACAGCTTGTTAGAGCGAAGATACAAGTACGTACCTTTTTTTACCGCAGACAAAGCCCCAGCAGCCACCGTAATGACTCTACTGCCCGCCGCGGCATCCGCTGCTAACGGTACGAACACCGAGGGTGCCGAGCCGATAATATTAAGCACTTGACGTGCAACCGCAGCATCCGGTAGGATTCTTCCGGTATCGGTAAACTCTAGCGTAGAGTTGCTTTTGATGTTGAGCACGCTCGTGGCCTGCAGGACCGTGTCCACAACCAGGTGCCTATTAGGCGCGCTCATGAACGTGACTATGCCCGCCCAGTTGCTGAACCAGGAGCTGTATGCTGGGCCCACGAATTTACGTAGCAGGTACCCACCGGGTACAGCAAACACGGTTCCGTTATCCACTACCGACGCAGTAGTAGTAAAGGTGAAATCCCCACCGGCACTGCCCAGCAGGGTAATCTTGTCCTGCACCTGAAAGTTTGGGTATGCTACCATGCTCGCCAAGTCGGAGAACACCCGCTCGGGAGCTACTAATCTAATTAATGCCATTTATCCTCCGGTCTTAGTGAGAGCTGTCACCGCAGCATTTACATTCTTATACTGGTTCCCAATGGCCTTGCTCTGCCACTGTCTGCGCTCCCATAGGCCCCAGCACACTTTATTGCGCTGCCCGTTAATATACTGAGAGCAGTCGAAGGTCCAGCGGTTGCTGCCCCTGTACACCCAACCGATGCCCGGGGATTTCTGCTGGTACTTGCTAATATAGCGCCAGTCCAGTACGGCCTTTCCAGCTGCTGCGTAATTCAGTCTTTTGAGGTGCCGCTTCACAGCACTGCCGTTGAAGCCAGCTACGCCTACGTTATAAATGAAGTCTATGGAACCAACCAGAGCTACGTCAGAGAGCTGCATAGGAAGCCCGTCAAGAGCCTTTGCATGTGCCCCTGCTGATTCTATCAGCTGCTTCTGACAATCGCTCAGCGTGGCTCTCTGACCCATCTTGACGCCCTTTGTCTCCCCGTAGCAGATTGTAGGGACACCGGCACTATCCTTATAGGCGGTAAGGCTCAACCCCTCGTTGTGCTGAACCACCCCGGTAATGGCGCCGCCAAGCATAGTGGCCCCCGTGAGGGCCGCAATAACCTTAGTCCTTAAACTCATATTTAATAGTCCCCTTACGTGCCTGCTCCTCTAGGAGCTTGAATGTACGTCGTTTGTAGTACGCATTCCACGCCAGGGTTAGCACTGCGCACACAGTCGCAGTGATGAAGCTGATAGTGCTCCAGTTCCAGCTCATTAACTCTGCCAACCAACCTCCTGATACCGTAGCGCCGGTAACTGCTGCACCTGCCCGGGTAGCGAGGTCTGCCCCAACCATGTCCCCCACCTTAATCATCCTGCTGCCCCTTCTTCCTGAACAGCTTACGAATCACCAGAATGACCACTAGGAAGACCAAAGGAATGCTGGCCCCAGCTAATCCGGCGAGGATAAGACTGTAACTATCATTGTTAACCACCTGCAGGCGCTCTGCCTGGATTGTCCCGGTGCTAATAGTCTGCACCTGCTTCTTACTGGACGTGTCCAGAGTGCCTACGTTAGAATCCTGTACATCAGTTTTGTTGGTGGTGCTGGAGTCCACCTTGTTGTTCAGGCCAACGGTTTGCTTGGTGTTTTCGGCACCAACCTGAGCAGATACATCCGGCTTAGAACCAACTAAGCCGGTGAGTGCAGAGGTCGCCGAGCAACCAGTCAGAGTAACCGCGAGCAGTAACCCAGCGACCAGTTTACGCATTAGCTAGCAGCCTTCACTGCGGCCACCGCGGCTTCAAGCGCAGCAATCTTGGTATCGAAGGCGGCACCAGTCTGAGCCACGTTCTGCGGCTGCGTAAGGATAGCATACAGGTCCTTACCGAGAATGTTCAGCTGACGCAGCAGCTCCTGCTGTTGCGCTGGGGTTGCTTTTGCAATTGCCATGTGTACTCTCCTTATTCTGCCGCATCAGTAGCGGCTACGAACGCACTTTGCAGTGCAGTGAACGAATCATCAAACGCTGTACCAGAACCCTCACCGAGCGGCATACCTGTACCCGTAAGGGCGACGTAGCCAGTCTTAGAGAGCTGCGAGAGCATGCTGAACAGGCGCGCCTGCAGCGTACCATCATCCTTAAAGGCTGTACCGGCACGGGTAGCCGTATAACCCTGGGACTGCATGTACGTGAAGAACGTGTTCAGCTTAGTCAGGGCAGTCGTACCTACGAAGCCTACGTTGTAGTCCGGCTGCACCTGCTTCTCCAGGTTCTGGCACGTGCCTACAATGGCGTACTGTACGTCCGCAGTTTTAGCTGCGATGATTGATGCCATTATCTTCTTCCTCTATGTTGTTTACCTCTGCCCCGGTTCTGCAGCCGAGCGGCTACGCCCCTAAGGCCCTTAGACACCTTGCTCTGTGCCCAATCCAGCGGGTTCTCAATGAAGGCCCGAGCCATCTTCTCAGACTCCCTCTCAGCCACCACTTTCTCGTCTTCCACCAGGTGCCCGTTCAGCGTAGCCACCATCATGGCGATTGCGTCTGCTCGGTCATCCTTAGCCAGACTGCCGCGGTCGTACGTGATTCCGGACAACTGCGCGAACGCAGAGTACAACCAGCGCCTATCGCGGGAGTATGCCATACAGGTGCTAATATCGTCGTGAATAGCACGCTCATGCACCACCAGGCGGTGTCGACGAGTAACTGGGCTGATTGTGTCGATGATACGACGCTCTTTCTGCGTGGAGTTATTCAGGTCCCGTACACCTATACCGGCGAGACGTCGCTCCCGCAGCCGGTTCAGGATAAGCATAGACACGGTACCGTGCCCCATGTTGCTCTCCACCACCATATCCGGGATGTCCAACTCTACGCACAGGTCAATCAGTTTATCAATGTTCTCTTCGCTGATACCTCCTTGGAAGCCGCCTACAGAGAATAGGTGAATGTACGAGTTAGCAGCGCCTCCAGCAGCGTAGGACACTTCATCTCCGCCACAACCAGCCGGGTCCACCACCAGTACCTTATGCTGGTACGGCAGGTGCATGTCCCCGTAGAATGCCGGGAAGTACATCTGCTGGCCCATAATCCCCTCATGCTCGTGCTGGTACAGGTACCGGCGGTCCGCGATGTAGGAGAACGTCTCCGGGGAAGAGTCCTGGCTGCCGGAGTAAACTAGCATATCCGAGAGCTTGATGCGCGTACGCATTTGGTCTGACAGGGTGGTGTCGAGCATGTACTGCAGCTGGAAGCCTTCCGGACCGAAGTCCAGCTCCTTCTCAATCAGTGCATCCTCGTCGTAGCGCCCAGTGTCCGTGCTCTCGCCTAGCGTCCCATCGACGCCGAAGCCGGTGCGTTTATAGCCGCGCTCAATAAGCTCCCGGATATAAGGAGCAAGTGTACTTCCATATCGCTCTTCCATTTCAACAGACGGAATGCGCCCCGGCCACACGCGGACCTCGAAGCCACGTCCCGGCAGGGTTTTATAGATACTGTCCTTGGTCTGCGGTGTACCCAGGTACAGCGTATCCCCGTGCGTACAGATAGCTGCGAAGTCTTTAGAAATCATCAGCAGCTGCTCACGCTGGGTTTGCGTTAAACCGTTCTTGGTGGTCTCGATATCATCTGGAATCAGCAGGTCCGCGCGCTTCCCTTGCAGGGATGCAGTGATACCGACACAGGCCACACTGGCGGACTTGTCCAGCGGTTTCAGGTCGCAGTTGACATCATAGCCTTCGAATGAAGTACGGTCCCCACGAGTAGGGTCGGCCTTCAAGTAGCACAGCAGCGGCCAGGTTTCCAGCATACGAATGATTAAGTTAGCTACGTCTGACGCCTGCTTCTCAGCACCCGACACAATCAGGATACGGCAGGATTGGTCCTGGATGAGCCTCCAGACGGCGTACAGTGCAGCTAGTGTAGACTTAGCCTCACCACGCTGCGCGGCCACCATGCGCTTCCTAGGGCCCTTCTGCATGTACTCCGCAATGTCGGCCTGCATGTCCGTGAGCGTAAAGCCCAGGAACCGCATACCGATGTACGCAAATTCCCGGAAGTCGCTTAGAGCGGCGGCCATCATCATCGCGATATCCTCGCGCTCCTCTTTGGGAATACTGCGCGGATTCGCACTATAACCAGTAAGTTTCTGGTTGAGCATGCGCAGTCTTCGCGCAGTCTTCACCGATACCATTAGACAATTCCTTCTAGTAAGTCCTCAGAGTCTGAACCACTAATCTTGTTTAAAATCTCTTTCTTACGCGCCTCTCTGCGCGCCGCCAGTTCGTCATCGAATTCGTCACGCAGGTCCTGCATCTCCTCGGAATCTGCGTCCGCGGTGATGTCATTGTCCTTCAAGAACTTAGCGATGACGGATTTATCTGCGGCGGGGAGCGGCACCTCATCTTCCTTCGACTGCTTGATTTCTTCAATCAAAGCCTCAGTGAACATTCGGTGCAGCTCCGAGAGACGACTACGTTTAGCCGCCCCTGCCATATTCTCTCCTGTTACGTTGCCAGTACCCCGCTGGTGCGTAGCGCTGCCAGCAAGGCATTAAGTTTAGCCACTACATCCCCGGTACTCGTTGCATCAGATACAGCTGCAGCCTTGTCTAGATACGCCAAATCTCCCAAGGAGTCAGCTAAGTAATCTACGGATGCTTGCGTAGCGAAGCCATCCCCTGCAGTTACGTCAGCCCCAAGCCTGGCAGCTACAACAGTACCTGCAGGCAGGACCTCTGCAAACAGTATAGTATTATCTACAATCTCGAAACTGTAACCCCGAATCTGCCCAACCCCGTTAATCTCCACTACAGCCTTAGTGAAGGCTAGACCCGGGGTTACTTCGTCCGTGGCCGCTGTTAATACTGTACTCCACGGGTAACTCACCGTTTCCACACCGCTTATAAAGGTGTTCTCTAGAGCGGAGGTACGCATACTCAAAGCATCATCTGCGGCCTTCCGTGTAACAGCCTCTGCATGTACAGCAGACACCCACCCCGAATGCTCTGCATCAATGCGTTGCCCTAGCAGGGTATCCGCAGTATCGACATACGCCTTAGTGGCAGCATCTTGGGCGTTAATTGGGTTAGCTAAGTCTGTTATACGGTACCCGTTCATACTAATAGTACCATAGAATCCGGGGATAGCCCGACCCTCCACCAGTTCTTGCGCCAGGTGCAAGAACTGAGTGTTTTGGGAGTCTACGTTTACCTCAATGAACGGAGAACCACTGGCGAACTCGATGTACAGATACTCTCGCTCTGTCTTACGGATTAGCAGCACAGTCGCGCTTGCTGCCAAGGCTGTATTTAGCCTGATATTAGTAGCGCTGGTCCAGGTGTACCCAGTGGTTTCCGCACCGTCTAGGTATACATGAATATAGGACTTGTCCAAATACTCAATATCGCACTGGATATCCTGGGTACCAGCTGGCTTGATTTGTTCTTGCCAGCTGAATGCCATATTAGTCGTCTCCGAAGTTATTGATGATAGCTCGCGTAGGTGCGAATTCCTGGATTAACGGTACCAGTCTAAGGAATGTCTTAATGTCGGAATCCCCTGCAGCCAGCCCCTGCAGAGCCCCCAATACCCCAGTGATATAACTCATCGACGCTAGGGAGTGTCTCGGAGTGTCCCCAAGGAATGCAGCTGACAGCATGGATATACCGCCGATAGCGCTCATACCCAGAGCAGCCTCGCTAATAAGTCTGCTAGTATCCGCCTCTTTGCCATCCATACTACGTTTAGCCATAGTAGCCAGCAACATCAATGGGAACTGGTATGCCATGATGTGTGCCACACCAATCCACCCCGCATCGTTCAACTCTCTGCGGAGAATCTTGTTAGTGGCCGCCAGTGCAAAGCTCTGGTAGCCGACAATAAGTTTACCGATAGGGTTGAACTGCGCGAAGTGGGAGGTTTCGCCTGTACGCACCTGCTGCACTACATAATCCATCATGCGCGTCCCTACAACCTCAACTTGCATTTGCAGGTCCGGCTGGAACATAGCGCCCGGGTTAGCCTTGTTGGCAGCTATAGCGCGGTCCGCAACGTCACGGGTAAGCCCGAAACGCTCCAGACGCTTAAACGCCTCAGCATCACCCTTGAACATCTGCGTAAGCTCGTCCGCCACAATACCGGAGTTCAGGTTAACCTGCAACCGGTGCACCATACTCATGCCGTTGACGTGACGTGCGGCCTGCCCAACGTTCTGGGTGACGTTGAACCAAGAGGCCTGACGGGTTAGGTCCAGGTTATCGTCGGCGTACGTATTCAACCAGCGGAAGCGCATATCCCTTTGGATGTTACCACGCAGCACAACATCCAGACGTGATGCCATATCTGGGGTATTAATAGCCACAGAACCCTCTTTGAACCAGGGTTGATCTCGCATACTCCGCAGGACCCTGGCCATACCGAACTCCTTCATAGCCAGAGCTGTGTCGGTTATCTGGTACAGTCCGGAGTTCTTGAGCATCGTGGCGTTCGCCATATTACCAGCTGCGCGCAGCAGGTCCGGAAGCTGCCCCGCATCAGCGGGTGCTCCGCCCAGGATAAAGTCGATAGTATCATTGACAGTCTTCTCCCACTTGGCTGGATTAGCCAGGGTATGCTTAGATTCATCAATCATCTTACCCAACTGCCCCAGGTCCTGTACACCGGCGTAGGCCATACCGACACGCCCAGACATACGGTTAGTATACCCGTGCATAACCTTGGCTACATCAGTATCCATCAGGTCCTGCATGCGCATGCTCTTACCATTCACCAGATACTCTTTGTCCATGTTGAACCGAGTACGCTGGCGCAGGTTCCGCGCAGGGGATGTGCTACCGGATTCGCGTACGTTACCCGCCAGGAAACTCTGGATGGCAGACTCATCTACACCAGCGCTGCGCATAGCCATAACGACCTCATCGTTACCCATACCGTTAATCAGCTGCTTCCACATAGGGCCAGACTGTCCGGCACGACCATTGTAGATACCGTCAACCATCTCCTTAGCAACGCGCTGCACTGTTTCGGATTCCATGCTCGGATATACATCTCGCAGAGCGGAACGGAACAGGGCCCGGTAATCGTCCAGGGTGTTGCCTTGCATAATACCTTGACGCATCTTGTCGTAGCTATACTGGCGCGGGAAGTAGTAGTCGGACTTAACCAACGCCCCATCGTCAACCAAACCAGCGGCGCGCATATGTTCGTACCACTTACCCGCCCACCCAGACCTTCGGTATGCGTCTACCAGTGGGGCAATCTCTGCATCGGGTACAGGCACAGGACGCCCATGAACTTCGGCACTATACGCGGAATCTAGGTATGTACCTAAACGGCCTTCTAACTCAGCACGTGCAGTCCTGAAAGACTGGCGGTGGAAGAACCGTGAGAGCATACCTACGCCACGGTCCCGCAGCGCTCCAATAATAGCATCTTCTACTATGCTGGCGCTTGCATCCATCTCTAAGGTGAGGTTGCGCTTGAAGTCTACTACTGATGGCTTACGTCCGCCTACTGCCGTAGCATCCGATACAAGCAGTTTAGCCAAGTCTTCGTTACCTTGTGCGATATTATCATACAAGGAGAACATAGTGGCAAACTTACTCTTAGCACCATCCAGCATAGCTTGAGCACCTCTAGCCTCATTTAGGGTAGTACTGCCCGCCAGGTCCTGGAATGCTTCACTACGGAAGCTCTGGGCTTGGTCTGCATAATCCTTAGCGGTCCACTTAACGGCGTCCTCGTACGCATCCAGGACATCTTCCAAGGCAGAGCCTTTGGCCTTGATGCCCAGAGCGTTCATGATGTACTCCCCGACCTGGCGTAGTACGCTCTTACCGCTAGCAGATTGGGTGCGCGCTAGGTACTCCACCCACTCCGGGCTGTCGCCTAGTCCCGCCAGCATCTCGTGCACGTCACTAGCATAATAGCGCATACGCCCAGTCAGCGTAGCGTCAGCAGCCACAGCAGCGCGTACGTCTTCCAGACGCTTGGCCAACTCCGGGTTGCTGTCAACGGCGCGTGCGGTGGCGGCGTGAATCAGCTCATGCACAGCTACACGACTAGTGCCCGCGTCCATGGCGCGCAGTGCGTCCCCAGCCGTCTCCCACGTAGTGCCGTTGGCGCTCTTAGGTGCGCGCAGTGATACCTCTCCACGTAAAGCTAAATCTCTCTGGGAATAGGTGTACCGGCTACGGTTTGCTGAACCGGCCACCAGTTTAAAATCAATGTCGTTTACGGCATCGCCCAGAGTATCCAGAATAGCCTTCTGGCCTGCTGTCAAGTGCGTAGATGTTTTCAAAAACTGAACTACGTGCTGTGCCTTCACAGTCACTGCAGCAGTATTATTACGGGATACCGGGATACTCTCATCCAGTGCCCTAGTGAGGATATCCTCCCCCTCTCCTACTCCTGTAACATTAGCGTCCCTAGCTGTACGAGTTGTAGGCGCATCCGTGTCAAAAGCAGGCTCACGCCCAGTACGGGCCCTGGCAGCAGCCTTGGCGGCCCTAGACATATCCCAGAGTTGGTCCAGACCGGCCACCCCAGCAATTAGCGCCGTGACTGCGGCAGATTGCCCCAGTTGGTCCTGAGCATACATTGCTGTACCTACGTCAGCAGCACGGATAGCGGAGCGTACGGCCAGGCCGGTGCGCCCAGCAATACCCGCCGCAGACACAGGGGCCAGGATGAACGGGGAATCACCTACCAGAATACCCGCGAACCCGGCCACTGCATTATCAGCCATTAAGCGGTCACGGTCACGCTGCTCAAGCATTTGCTGCATGCGGTAATTGTAATCCTCGACCGATACGGAATCGTGCAGGTACTCAATCTCTTCCTGATTTGGAGCGTACAGCTTAGCCCGGGTATCGCTGCTCAGAGTCCGCTTGGCGTTAAAGTTCTGGTCCCGGTCAAATGCCGGGGCAGAGGCCTTACGGATAGCTGCGGCGACGATGCTGTTGCCCATACCCGATGCAAAGCTTTCCCCGGCTGTAGTAGCTGGGGTCTTGGCCTGCGCCAGTAATGAGGCACGCTCCAGTGCGTTTAAGCCGTTGTCTCCGGCATCGTTCCAATCTACGCGTGCAGGCGCAGGTTTAAGTGTTGCGCCCTTAGCAGAATCCTTTTCCTGTGGATTCGGTTCTTGGTTCAGAAACTGAGCCATAATATCTCCTAAAAGAATTTTGATAAGGGGAGGCCCCGGAGGGCCTCTAGTTAGTGCGTTGCCTCAAAGAGCCAATCACGTAGGTTTTGTTCCAGGTACTTCTTACGCTCAGGTTGGGCCTGCTTGTACGCTGGGGTATTCCGCAGCGCTTGCCAAGCCCTACCCTGGGCCTCAGATACAGGGTACTGATACGCCCCCACCGGGGACTTAGCAGCCTTGTGTACCTGCGCCATCGCCTCTGCTACGGGGCCAGAGCTACCGTTACCACCATGATAGTTAAGGTCCACCATAACCTTTAACGCCTCGTCGGAGGCATTCAAACCCTGCCCCTTGAGTTGCTTCTGCACGTTCGGAACGTACTGCTTCTCCATAGAGGATTTGAGGATACTGATACCGTCGTCAATGGTTACTTTCTGAGGGACCGGCATGCCCGAGTTAACGTGCAGGCCGAAACCTACGCTACCCTTGCCCTTGCCTTCTCGGAACCCCTCAAACTTCATGGTGGTGGCGAGGATATCACTAAACAGCGACGGCTCCAGCCCCGCCGCATTACGGCCGTTGACCTGCACGCTGACAGCACGTCCGTTGTCATGGTCGTAGAAGGTGGCAGGACGTACACCTACTTGTTCGCTACCAATCTTCATCTCTCCAGCCAGTGCCGAATCGTACGCAGCCTGCGCAGTAGCCTGAACGTCACGGAGGTTCACAGACATAGTCTGGAATGTGCCCTTCTTGTCGAACACGGTTACGGTCATGTTCTGACCCGCATTGCCCGCGGTGGCAGCCTGTACCACTACACGTTCCATGTTGCTGGGGTCAGTAATAGCCTGGACTTGGTTTTGAATCTGCTGCTGCAGGGTAGCCTTGAACTGCTCCTGGTCGCCCTTGTAGTCACCCATGATAGACTGCAGAGAGGTACCAGCAGGCAGATACACGTGCCTCGGTGTACCGGCAATTTCCAGTTCCAGCTTACGGGCTTGGATGTTACCTTTGAGCATCGTGTTGATGTCCTCGGCATCCTTACCCACCAGGGATTCTGGGTTGCGGCTGTACGTATAACGGTACTCCTCTTCCATAGCAGCGCGCGCTTCCTGGCGCTGAGCATCGGCGTCACCAAAGAAACTGAACCAGTTGCTGGTGCCGCTAGGGTCCACCATCTTGTCCGTGGGGTTGCTCTGGATATTGCTGTAGCGGCCACTGGCCTTGTTACGCGCCTGGCGCCGCAGGTCATCCAAGATAGTGTTGCTGGCGTTACTCGGGTTTTGTGCGATAGCTTTCTGCACCACCCCCTGCCATTCGGATGGAACCTCAGACAGTAGAGCCATCTTCCCTAAATCCGTACTGGTGCTATAAGCCTGTGCCCACAAGTTGATGCTGCTGACGTTCTCACGGGAAACCTCACCGTCCTCACCGAGCTGGTCCAGAGTAGTCAGTGTACGTGCCATGTCCGAAGACATACGCTTGTGCGCCTCGTTGACGGCCCACGCATCCTTGCTATTGCTTCCGTATGCCAGCAGCTGCAGGTTCCCTTCCGGGGTGTCCGGAAAGCTCTTGAGCAACTCATTGCGCGCCCTACCCAGGTCGCCCTTGTACATCCCCGCCAGAGTGGAGCTTGGCATATTCCCGGTAATTGCTGTGCGCAATGCTTGGGTGTCCGCCGCCTTCTCTCGAATGGTCTGGGCCTTGTTCCAGAACTCCATGCTGGTCCCGGCGCTAAGTACATCAGATGCCGACAGCTCAATGACACGACTACGAATACGCGCCATGGTCTGTTCTTGCTGCTCAGGAGTCTGCCCCTCAAGAGACTGGATTGCATCAGAGATTTCGAAACGGGCCTGTGTCTCAATCTGAGCACCGGCGCGCTTGAACTCCTGATACAGTGCTGCGTTGACATCCACGGAGTTGACGCCAAGTTCCTTGGTGGCCATTTCCTGCAGCTGGTTAATTACCAGCGGGTCCTGCGTCTGCTGCGCTACGCTAACCAGATACTGCTTGGCCCGGTCAAGCTTTTTGCTCTTATCCAGGTGCTCAGCAGCCAGGATGCTGTCTAAGCCGGTCTTGATAGACATCTGCGCAGCGGCACCCTGTCCTGCCTGTAGGCGCTGATAGAACTCATCACTGGACGAGCTAAGGCCACGGTCAAGGGCGCGGTCAGCCTGAGCCACGGCAAACGCAGCTCGACCTTTCTGGAAGGCTGTATAGTTCGCCATGCTCGTAGCACGGAGCTGCTGCAACACAGCCGTAGCAGACTGCTTGGACATCTCTGGGAGATACATACCAAGCTTGTCCGACATAGACTGGACGTGTTCTTGCTCCTGCTGCTGGAACTCCTCGTCAGCCAGCCCAGCCTCGGCAGCTTTCTTAGCCCGTGCAATACTGTCTGTGCGCCACTTGGCTAGCGAGTCGTACGCTGCAGCTGATACGTAACCATCCTGGTAGGCTTCGCGTACGAAGATGTTCTGCTTCTGTACAGCCTCATCCTTGGAGGCCATGGCATCCACTGCACCCTGAGCATCCATCGCGCCGCGCACTGTGGCGGCCGCGGCGTTCTCTTTGATTCCTTCCTCGAAGCCTACGCCAAAGTCCTGTACGAATCCGGACAGCGCAGCTAATCGGTTGGCCTTGCTTGCGTCTACTGCTACTTCACCGGCAGAAGAGGGTAGTTGTACCTCATTGGATTGGAGCTGTACTCCACCAATATTAAGCCCCTGCCGGGTGGGTTGAATTACAGGCATTTACTTCCCTCTCTATTTACCAGGTGTGAACCTTGCTATCGCCCTTGCTGCCCCACAGGTCGTACAGAAACGAGTTCTGCGCCGTTGGTTCCACGCTGGCTGTGCTAGGTTCTGGTGTAGTTTCTGATAGCTTATTACCCACGTACTGCCCGAGCATCTGCCCGCCTACGCTGAGAGCCATGTTGAACATCTTGTCATAACCGCTCTCCATATCCATATTCGCCAGGCCGGAATCAACAGTCTTATCCACCAGCATGCGGAAGCCTTCTTCCTGAGTTGCCTGCTGGTCCCGTACACTGGCCTCTTGACGTCCCGCTACCGTGTTAACGGTGGCTACGGCATCCTTAACCGACGCCCCCATAGTGCCGGAAGACGCCGCCTGCAGTCCGACTTGGCTCTGGGCCTGCAGCTTCTGCTGCTGGATGTTAAACAGCGACACCTCAGTCCGGTCCCTGGACTGGGCGCGTTGCAGCGCAATATCGTTGAGCTGCTTGGCAGTTTGCTGGATTACGGCCTTGTTCCGTGCCTTGGATACCTCAATCTGCGCCCCAGCACCTAGCAGTTTAGAGCCTGCTAGGGCGGCGGCTGCCCACCACATACCCATATTAAATTCTCCGTCTGCGTTGGTTGTAGCGCAGGATATACGAGATATCCAGCACGTTCAGTTCCATAGAACCTTCAGTAAATAGCGTCACCTCGGTTGTGTCTGCGTTAGTACGGCATGGC
>ENA-UEOI01000492-UEOI01000492.1-human-gut-metagenome-genome-assembly--contig:-NODE-492-length-43266-cov-23.351131_pt1 | contig 43266 bp, 53 predicted proteins | sample MGYA00242883_ERZ507882 | MGnify/ENA primary metagenome ERZ507882 (study PRJEB26167, sample SAMN06115502) | human gut metagenome | host: Homo sapiens | place: China:Chongqing | collected 2015-07-29...
TGTGCAATCCTGGAACACCTCTCGAACACGGCTTTTTGCGGCTATAGTTTCTGCCGCTGTCGCAGGCGTGTGCATAGTGCGGTTTATCCCTGAGATACTTATACTTCGTATAGCTTTGGGACTTCTTGTAGCAGTGAGCGTTATAACACTGTCAAAAACTAGCTTCGTTCCTGCCATTTCAGCCTGCATACTTCCGATACTTATGGGTACAAAAAGCCCTGTTTACGTCATTTCCGTTGCGGTCATGACAGCATTTATACTTATTTTTCAAAAAGTTCTTGAATACTTTGGACTGCATGAAAAGTATGAATATAGACCTATCGAACCAAGCTCAGAGCTTCTAAAACTACGAGCAAAACAAGTCATCACGGTGCTTGTTATCTGCATATTGCCTGTGCATTTTCACGAGATATTCTTTATCGCTCCGCCGCTTATAGTTGCATTTTTTGAACTTAGCGGCAAAGGCTCAAAGCTTATGAATCGAAAATACACAGCAATTGCTCTCATGGCGGCGGCTGCGTTCGCAGGCGTTATGGCAAGATTTTTTATCTCTGAAAAGCTTGGGCTTTCCCTGACATTTGGTGCAGTTTTATCCTCGGCTGTGATATTCGTCATTTGCCGAAAAGCAAAGCTTTATTTTCCTCCATGCTGTGCAATATCTACCTTGCCTTTTATAATCCCCAAAACTGCAATAATAAAATTTCCATTTGAAGTCACAGCAGGATATATTGTCCTTACCATTGTCGCAGTTATCATAACCAAAATAGACAATAATACAAATTAGGCATAATCAAAAACGTACAAAGCTTTATGATCCGACCCTTAGAAGTTAGACCAAAAATCTAACAACTTGGGAGTCACATCATTACGCTCTGTACGTTTTTCTGTGTATTAAGAAATCATTCTCTGTTTTTAAGCACCTCGGCAGGGGTTATCTTGCCAAGCTTTCTTACAAGAATTGAGGTGATGATAAAGTATGTTGCCATTACTCCTGCGAAAATTATAACGTAAGCATACCAAGGGAATGCAAGGTTTATTCCGCTTGTTACGTTTGGAATGAACACTGGGAAAACCTTGTCCATAAACATCTTTGAAAGCGGTATCTCGATAAGTGCGCCCAAAGTTATGATAATTGCGTTTCCGTTTAGGTAAAGCTTTTTCACGTCCTTGGTCTTATAGCCGAACACCTTCACAAGGGATATTCCAAAGGAAGCCCTTTCTATTGTAACATTCAGCATAAGGAACATCACAGAGCAGAAAATTATTACAGCAACCGCAATAAGCATTACTATCATTGACATCATAAGATCCGTGAAAACTGCCGCTGAACGCTCGATATCCGATTTTGTTGTTGTGCTGTAAAGTCTGCCCTCGTCAATGTCAAGTTTCTTGTCTGAGAGCAAACAGTTGTAGTAAGTGTCACTCTCACCGAAAAGCTCACGCATACTGTCAATATCCATGAACACCATAAGTCCGCCACGCTCGTCGCAGATATCCTCCACTGTGAATGCGTAATCCATTGAGGTCGCATCGTCTGTCAGGATAAACTTATCGCCCTTTGCCACTCCATAACGCTCCACAACTGACTGACTCACTGTTATAAAGCTCTTGCCCTTGTGTGTTTTCACATCATAATACTTGTTGTCGCTGTCCATACCCATAACGGTGACATCAAGGTTATAGCCAAGCTGTTCCTTTGAAAGCGTTTTTACAAAGCAAGCCTCGCCACCCTCCGGAACGCTTTCCTCCGGATATTTCAGAGTGTACATATACTCGTATTTTGTGTCATTTATAGTGTCTTTTCTCACGTTCTCACAGAGATAGTAGCAATCAACGCCAAGCATAAGAATGAACAGTGAAAACAGCATACTGAGAAGCACTGTTATGCCTGTGCGCATTTCACGAAGCATTTGGCGTATCTGAAATCTGCGGATAAAATTCCTGCTCTTTATCTTCACTCTGCTGTAGTGACCTGTTTTCTGCTCGTTTCTGATAAGTGAAAGAGCCGTCTGAGAAAGCCGCTTGTTTATTACAAGGGTATTAACTATCACCGAAACAACAGGAGGCATTACAATGCTGTAAATGATAAGATACAAAGGATAAACAGGGGTAAAATCAGGGAGAGAGAAATATGCGTAGCTGTCGAGAAGCTGATAATCGATCCCCACAGGTGAGAAGCCTATGACCGCACCGATTATTCCGCCAACAAATGCAACTACAGTCGGCAATGTTACGTAGTGGCGGATAAGATCTTTTTTCTTTGCGCCAAGAGCATAAAGCGCACCTATAACACTGCTTTCACGCTGGATCTGATGAATGACGAAAACAGAGATAACATAAGTAAGAAGTGCCATAAGTATAACACCCACACCAAGTCCTGCATATTTGTTCATGACAACGTCACCTGCCGCACCGGCTATACGAACGTTATCGCCCTTTTTCACAAACATTGTCAGGTTGTCAAGATCGATGGTGAACACCTCGTCAAGAAGCTCGTCAGCCTGCTTTTTGAAGCTATCAATACCATTTGCAAGGCTTTCTGCACCGCTGAATGCAGATCTTGAACCCTCTGACAGGTCTTTTGAGCCGTCATATGCGGCTTTAACTCCTGCCGTGATAGCATTCGCACCCTCTGGGAGTGCCTTTGCACCCTCGTAAAGTCCGCCCATTGCGTCATAGAGAGCGTCTGCTCCCTCAGAAAGGTCTTTCACACCGTCTTTAAGGGCCTGAGAGCCGTCATAGAGCTTGTCGATACCATATGAAAAATCGTCACGCTGTTTCAAGACGTCCTTGATAGTTTCAAGATAATACTTGTCTGTGAATTTTTTATAATCAAAGTCAAAATCCTCGATCATTTCTTTAAGCTTGTCATCTGTTGCCTTGCCGTTAAGTCTGTAAGCATAGCAGAGGTCTTCGGCTTTCTGTTCACTGTCATTTTTGAAATAGTCGTACTGATCATCGCTTACGAAAAGAAGTCCGAAGCCCTTGCTTGACACAGCCGTGTCAGAGAAATTTTCAAAAGGTGCGTCATAGTCAGGTATAGTTCCTATTCCAACTATCTCAAACTCAACTCCGCCTGCTGTAAGCTTATCGCCCACTGACAGAGAATGTTCCTCGCTGTAGCGCTTTTCGACTACCGCTTCGCCCTTTTTCTCAGCAAGTCTTCCGCTGTCAAGCTCGATAAGGTCAATGTCATTTCTTTTGCGGAAAACACGGAGCTTTGAGCCGTCCTTCGCGGTAACGTCAATGCTGAAATGCTGTTCAAGAGTAATTCCTTTGTCTGTTATTTCCTTTTCCTGCTCGTCCGTAAGAGGAATAAAAACGCCGAACTGTCCGTCCTCAACCTTGTTTTGCTTACCATGTTCGGCAGTTCCGTCGATAATAGTGTCTGCGCTTGCAACCACGGAAACTATTATGTACATTCCCATTACGATAAGCAATACAAGCGCAAGATAACGTGCGAAATTTGTTTTAAGCTCACGTCCGAGCCTTTTTCTGAGTACCCTGTTCATTACAAGTCCTCCAGCTCTGCAGCAGGTATGCGTGTTTTGTTAAGATAATCCTTTTTGATAAGTCCGTCCTTAACGATTATTACCTTATGCACCATATTTTTTATAGCGTTGTTGTGAGTAACGATAAGCATTGTTGTGCCGTATTTTGCATTGATTTTTTCCAACAGAATGAGAATATCCCTTGAAGTTTTGGAGTCAAGAGCGCCTGTAGGCTCGTCGCACAAAAGTAGCTTTGGATTTTTTATAAGTGCCCTTGCTATAGCACATCTCTGCTGCTGACCGCCTGAAAGCTGTGACGGAAACTTGTTTCTGTGTTCGGAAAGTCCCAACGTTGTGAGAAGCTCTTCCATATCCAGTGGCGAATCTGAAAGATATTCACAAACCTGAATATTTTCCACAACTGTCAGATTTGGAACGAGGTTATAAAACTGAAAGATAAAGCCCAGATTTTCCTTTCTGTAGTCGGCAAGCTTATCAGGTTTAAGACCGAAAATTTCCTTACCATCGACCTTAACAGAGCCACTGTCCATAGTGTCAAGGCCGCCTATGCAGTTAAGGAGCGTGGATTTACCAGAGCCGCTCGTACCCTGAATAACGCACATCTGACCTTTTTCTAGACTTGTGGTGATACCCTTTAGCACCTGAATATAGCTGGCGTCACTGCCGTAGCTTTTCTTCACATCTCTGATCTCCAAATACATATCATTTCCTCCATTTACAAGTTAGATTTAGCTAACTTTACTTTATATAAAAATGTGCATAACTGCACATTTCATCGACATTTGAGATACAAAATTCACACATAACATTGTTATGTAGGTTTCTAAAAGTTACCGCCCGAAGGCGGCAATTTTCTAATCCTCGACTATCATTGTAAACCATATTTTTATTAGAAACTCCATTACTCTGCGCATATGGAGCTTTGCCTTTTCCACATCTCTCTCGTGAGTTAGCAAATGAGTGTAGGCGTCAACACTTATATGGGTTATCCAATGAAGCATATACTCATCAACGTGGCAGTTAGGCATTTTTGCGGCAGCTTTTTCCGCTGATATCCTAAAGCCCTGTTCTGTCATATCTACGATCATATCCACAGTATTTTCATACTCAGACCCCTGCGCACCCGTGAGCAGCAGCATAAAAACGTCATAGTGGAGATACATATAATCAACAAGTTTGTCAAGGTCGGTGTGAGTATCAATATGATACTCAGCAGACAGCACCGCAGGGTCATCGCTATCCATATCCTGAGCGTCCTGCATATAATGCTCCGTAAGAAGCCTGCAAAGCTCTTTCAGCGGCTCATCGACAATAGCCTTGAACAAGTCATTTTTATTTTTAAAGAAGAAATACAGCGCACCGGTCGTCACGCCTGCGTCAGCGCATATTTTTCTCAGAGAAGCCTTCATATAACCATTTTCAGAGAACTCGGTCATTGCACTTTCCAACAGCTTTTCCCTTGTTTCAAGTTCGTCACCCATTACTGCACCCCGCTTTCCACTTCACATAACACTGTTATCTTAGCATATAACGCCCGATATGTCAATACATTTACTATATTTTCAGCATATTATATGATATTGAAACATAACAGTGTTATGTGATTGGTGACTATTACAAAATAAAATAGGAAGCGACATACCTGTCTGGTCAGATCTCACGATTTCAGACGGGTTAAAGTATATAAGCGATAGCTATAAAATTGCTATTGTTTACAGCGGTGACAGCGCTCCTATGCTGGTCCTTGAAAACAAGTACTCATATAGCTGGGATATTTGCATTAGTGCAAGCGAGGTGTCGTCAGGAGTTGCTTTCTACTCATACGATGACATTGCACAAGCTTTCAGCAACTACCGTGTAAGCATTTATGATATGGGACAGCTTCACATATTTACCTCTAATTATACCGAGATCTACGGAGTATATGCGGCTCCGGTCTGATATTACAACATAATAACTATTCAAGTCAAATAATAATCGGACCGAGCAAAATGTTCCACCGGAACATCTTACTCGGTCTTTTTCGTAGTATCGATAATTCAACATATTTACAACTATCCTGCATTTTTCGCGCAATCACCAATCTGGTCATTTTCTCTATCCACTTATCAATGAAACTTATAAACCCCTCAAAGCTTCATAGCTCTCCATTTGTTTGAAATAACGCTGATATTCCAATAGGTAATAAAGCAGATAAACAACATACTGATTGCCGATACGACAACTGCTTCAATAAGAAGAAACGGTGTCGAATAGGTTGATATGAATCTTGACGTAATTGTCAAAATGATATTTTGACAAAACCTAACAAATGTCCCCAATAAGATAATGTCTAATATGAACCGCCATAGGAATGATTTTGTGAATTTGGTCATGTCTTTCTCCTGTTATCAAATTATAATTTCAATAGCGTTGCTTACTTGTGTATATGAATGTGTGGTAGAATCATAATCAGTACACAACAATACTATATATACTCCTTCCGGCACATCCTTTCGCAATTTGAATTCGTTTATTTCACTTGCATCGACAATTTTTTGAATTTCACCGTCCTTGACTATAAGCCAACATATATTTTCTAATTCTGAATTATCGCTCTTTGTAACAGTATATAAATCAGAATTTTCTTTCACAGATATATTTTCTGAATATGACGGCGAATTTTTTTTCTCAACCAACTGAATTGATTCTATGTATCCCAAATTCTTTCCATCTTTATCAGTATAAAACTCAATTTGAAACTCATCATTGTTATTAGCTGATTTTATCAAGTCATTATAATAGTCAAACTCTGATTTACTAAGACTTAATCTTAGTTGAGTATTTATGCTTTCATTATATACTTTTAATTTGTCTGAATCCGCATAAACTCCATAAAAATTATACAATTGAGTAGCCTGAACACCTTGAAATCGTGATGGATAAGAAGACTTTTTCGATTTTTTTTTATAAACCGAAATATTATCATCTTGCTTGGTTAAATTAATAGTTTTCTTAAAAGCACTTCCGTTGCTTATTTTTTGCACAACAGAAATTTCTTCAATTAGATTTTTTATGCCGTATGTACTATACTGAGACTGAACAGATATAAAATTCATCCACAATATTGAAACAAAACACGAAAATACGACTCCAACAATTTTATGACCTAAACCGTAACCTTTTTCATTAAAGAATGTTACAGCCGATTTTATCATAAACATGATCATAAAAAAAGCTAGTACAATTGCTGAGATTGCTTTAATTTTCAAAAATAAACAAACTAAATTTATATTTTCTTGACCAATCAATGAGTTTGGAGCAAAAAAAATTCAATAATATATTTCCGAATATCAGCACTAACAAAAACCAACCGCAATTATTATAAATTGTTTTAATAGCTTTCATATTTTTCCCTACAAAATCTCCTCATTAATATGTTTGATATTGTTATATGCGTATTTATCATATACATAATCAACATCATCATAAGTTTCCATACTTCTTGACAAAATCGCCAAGATAACGCTCTGCAAAAGTCTTACGAAAATTCCAAGAAGAATTATATCTAATATGAATCTCCATAGAAATGATTTTGTGAATTGTGTCATTGTTTTTCCTACTTATTATTCAACCGTGTATTCAATCGTGTTACTAATGGGAGTATATTCTCCTGTTGTTTCATTGTATCCGAAAGCAAGTATTATTTCATAATTTCCATACTTTCTATTACTTTTTAAGAAAGTCAGTTTATTAATCCACTCTTTCTTTGAGAAGTCCCAATTTCCATAAAATTCTCCATCTCTTTTTACATACAGACTGATGCTACGATCAAGAGGAACAACCCCAATATCTTCTTTATCATCATAATAAGGTATATGCGGACGATTAATAAATACTGTTCCTTTTTCATCTACTTCAAGAGTTATTTCTATATCCATGTCAAGCAATTCATTTAATAACTCCGTAATTTCATTTTGCTCTTTTTTTTCGGCTTCTTCTGTAGCGTCATATTCTCCTACAATATTTAAACTACTTATCGTCATCGTATTAGGATAATAAGTTACGTCATAAAACGCCGAGAAATCAATCTTTGATTTGTCACCGGGAGAAATCATAAGTTTTGTATAACGATCGTTATCGTCAACGGCATCAATATACACAGCATTTCTTCCTTGGTTTTCAAAGTATAAGTACGACATAGTATCGAAGTGTACATCTTTAAGCGTTTCAGTATCTGAAAACATATCCTTTGCAGAGTTCACCATCATTACATAATCACTTTTTATTGCTTTAATGTCGTCCGAATAAGAACTAATACCGTAAACCGAAAAATAATTTTCAAAACCTCCTATAAAAACAAGAAGAAACAACACGATCTGAATTACATACATAAAGCATCTAAGTACAAGTCTATTACTTTTGGTTGGTATAAACCTTGTAACAACAAGCGATATACCAAAGTACACTCCGCCGATCATGGCAAGCGTACCAAGCATATAAAACAATGTACAGAAAAACAGTTTAATAGGTGTATTCTCTCCAACAAAACTATCAGGAAATACCAAACAATAAATTGTTAGACTAAGCACAAGACCACAAACCGTTATTAATCCTGACAATGCAAATGTCTTTGGAGACAGCGGCTTAATGGTGCCTTCGTCAACAAATCTTTTGTAGTTATACCAAAATAATGCCTTGTTAGCCATAATTATGTCACCTCAATTCCATCATGTAAAAAAGCTCTTGTCTAACAGATATCTTCCAACCCCTTATAATATGCTTGCTGGGCGTCATTTAAACTATCCCATGCCGAAGCTTTGACATTTATAACTGAGCTAACTTCAGAATCCGAACTAGCTTCAGGTTTTGTAGTCTTTCCACAAGAAACCAATGATACTGCCGTTATTGCAGTAATCAATAAAACTGAAAACCTCTTTGTAATATCCATTATTATCCTCCGACTATGTATATCTGACAATACAAAACTATCAAATGTACTAGTTAATATATAATCTACACGGTGTTATCAATTAAACCTATTTATACGTTCATTACTCCGCCGCAAAATCAATATCGTTTTCCTTTGCATACTCCTCAGCATACGATCCTGATTTTCCCTTTATCGTCAAGCTATCACACTCATCAAAAGCGTTTTCCGCTATTTCATTGACCGACTCAGGAATGTAGATTTCCTTTAGGCTGTTACAACGTGCAAATGCCTCACTGTTTATCGTAGTTATATTGTCCGGAAGAACAAGAGCCTCCAAAGCCTTGCAGGCGAAAAATGCTCTTTTAGGTATAGTGTCTATCTTTGACGGGATATTTATTTCTTTAAGACCTGTACAGCCTTGGAAAGACTGTATTCCTATTGATTCCAGCGAGTCGGGGAAATCAAGCTTTTCCAAGCTTTTGCAACTTACAAATGCGTCATCCTCGATAGTTTTCAATCCGTCGTTAAATGTTATTGATGCCATATTCTCACAGCTGCTAAAAGAATCTTGTTTAATGACAGTTACTCCGTCGGGACAGGTAAATTCCTTTAAGCTAGTGCAATGTTTAAAACAAGCGAATGGTATTGTTGTTTGTGATTTAGGCATTTGTATTTTTTCGAGTGATTCACATAGCGAAAATATTCCAGCAGTGATTTCAGGAAAATTCTCAGGGTAATATAATTCTTTGATATCAAAAGTCATATCAAATTTATTACCTTCTTTACTGATCTTTCTGAAGGCGTCAATGGTGTGCCCTACAACCGTCTTATCATCTATTTCTATAGGTACATTAACAATGGTTTCAGTACCAAAATAGCTTGTAATAACGATTCCTTCATCACCATATTCCTTGCCCCACTCATCAACATATCCCTTAGCGTCAACATAAACATATCCGTTCTCTGTGATTGTCTGTCCTTTATCTTCCAACCCCTTATAATATGCTCGCTGGGCGTCGTTTAAACTATCCCATGCCGAAGCTTTGGCATTTGTAACTGAGCTGACTTCAGAATCCGAACTAACGTTAGAGCTTGTAGCCTGTCCACAAGAAACCAATGACACTGCCGTTATTGCAGTAATCAATAAAACTGAAAATCTTTTTGTAATATCCATTGTTATCCTCCTATAATTTATTATTCTAATTACTTTTAGCTGTTTTGCTTTCCCATTTGATCGCAATACTTTCAATTGTCAATTTATTAGTATAATGTACTGTCATATAATAATATAGCTTATGTTGCTTTTACTCTATAAATTTTGGCTGTAAGAAAAATTATTATCGAATATTGAAATGATATCAAAATCGAAGATTTTAGCTTAGACATCTGTAAAACATTAAACAAGAAACCCGTTATCGAGTCGGTAAACACAAACAGATATAAAATGGTGGCGTATACATAGAGAATAATAAAAATAATATCACTGCTGTCATAAGTAAACTGATAATATCAAATTTATCCTTTTTTATATAAAACAATGTTGGCAAAATAACGATACATAGAAACGTAAGTGTGTTGATTATAAAAAACAAAGCAATTCCACTTGCCCACGTTGAACCGCTAAGAGTATCTAACACCTTTGAAAATACATATCTATACATAAGAGCAAACAAAATACTTAACAAGTATATCGTTATGTCAAGTGCAAGAATTTTAAAATAATTATATACCTTTATCAAAATTATCATCCCCTTGATATAACGTAATAACTAATTTGTAAATGTGGATCTGATATGTAATCTGTTCCTTTGAGTACATCATTATCAGTACTGTATCTAATAAAATCCCATTTTACATCTTTAAATATTGGAGCCACTTCTTCTAATGCTATTGTCATATGCTCTTGCCCCTCTGCAGCCAACAAGGCTAAGTATTGCATGAAATATGTAGTGCTTTGACATTCAACCCATCGTCTGTCAGATATTAATAATTGCAAAATTTCTGAACCATTTATCCGAATCATTCGGATAGTCATAACAACCTTTCTTTGAAATAACGCCGATATTCCAGTATGTGAGAAAGCAGATAAACAACATACTGATTGCCGATACGACAACTGCTTCAATAATAAGGAACGGTGTTGAATAAGTCTCCATACTTCTTGACAAAATCGCCAAGATAATGTTCTGCAAAAGTCTTACGAAAATTCCAAGTAGAATTATATCTAGTATAAATCTCCATATAAATGATTTTGTGAATTGGGTCATTGTTTTTTCCCCTAAAATAATCAATCATCTTTTTCCAGTGGTACACTCTCATACTCTTCAGAATTACTATTCTTACTCCTCTTAGAATATAAAATAGTATTGCTGATAGGGGCTTGATCTTCGATTTCTTCGTCATTATCCAAAACAAGAGTGACAGCGTAATCTCCGGCAGGAGCAAAAGTTAGAATATTTGTCCAGTTTGACCGAATAGCTAAACTGCGCTTATAGAACTCGCCGTCACAGGTAATGTACCAATATATTTTCTTTTCCATCTCAGCTAATTCTACGCTGTTCGGATCTAAATCATCATACACTGCAATACCAGAACGCTCTACAAGTATTGTATTGTTTTCATTGACGCTTAATCTTATTTCAATATTTTGTTTTATAAAATATGAATATGATGGAGAACTAAGTGACAAATTGTAATCGGAGGTATCCGTTATATCCAGAACTTCTTTTACATAACCTGATCTTTTATAATATGAGATTCGAAAATGCCGTTCAACTGGAATTTCTTTTTGAAATCCGTTGTCGCCCTTGATCGTTTCGACCTGACTTGATTTTAGTGATCGTTTTACATTAACACCATCACTGTTTTCTACCCAAATATTTCGATTATCGTATAACTCAATGCTGTCGGTTTCAATACTTATCGGATCATCATATTCTATATCGTCATTTATTTCGGATATCAGAGACAACTGTTCAAATACTGTCATATTGCTGATCTCAAATATTTTATTTATACCTGCACCTACTCCTATAAGCAAACAAATAAAAACTAATATCCGTATCCGATTTTTTAACAAAAAATCTTTATCATGGTTTATTACGGCTGATGTAATAATTTTCAAGCCTAATTTTTTTGACTTATTAAATTTCCTATATCTTGCACTTAGCAAAAGGCCCTCACCCATAGCCATTATAATGACTGCGGCATTATACACAACCAAAAGATAGCATATAAAATTAAATATTATCAATCTTTTGAAATCAGATATACCGTTAGTGAATATCCCTTCATACAAATATTCATAATAAACACCATAAGCCGCAAATACGCCAATCAGAAATAAAATAACATTTATTAAGCAAACATAGTAAATATGATTTTCTAACTCATTATTGCCATCTATCAAAAAAATCCTCCTCTAAGTTCAATAATCTTCTTATTTCATTAATTACAAGTTTTGACCGTGTTACTGAAAAGGTCCGATATACATGAAAAAGCAGTAGATATGCCTTGATTGCCTAATTCTAACACTGAAATAAGCAATGGAAACAGTGTATAGAACTCAGGATCTTCAGCCTTTTTTGTATCTGCTTCAACTGCATTCTCGTCATCTATTTTAAATTGTATCACAGCTTCTTCAATTTTGCAACCCTCATCGTAAATAAATTCAGGACAAATTCCTAAAGTTGCATCATTTGTCATTGCATTTGAGTAAAGGCTTTCTCTTACATCAAGATTTGACAGAATATTTCCTGCGGCTTTCATTTTAACCGATATCTCGAAAGGATTTGTATCGGTATCAATATTTGAAAAGTTTACGACAACTGACGGAACGTCAACTTCAAATATATACTCAGAATCAGGCACGCCAAAAGTCTGGGGATTGGTTCGGCTGAGAGATTTTGTATTTTTATTTCACCGGTAAAACCGTTACCCCAATCGTTGGTAACATTCAGCGAAACAATATATTCATTTTCTGCTTTATTGGTTCTTTGTGAACAGATTTCAAAAGCTTTTGGAATTTCAAGACCTTCTCCTGTCACACAGTAACCGAAATTCACTTCCTGATCGGGCTGAATTTCATAATTATATCCTGCGTTTTTTATAATATACTGAGTTTCGCTGCTGTAAGCAATGCCGTTCCAAAGTCCGCTTATCTCTCCATGAGCGTCGTATTTCAAAGCCCAGTTTGATATAGTTTCTGAACCTATATTTTTGATTTTTATTTCAATATTCTGATTATTGCCCCATGAGCTTTTAATATCATAATAAACAACATAACCGTTGCCTATATAGACAGACGAATTGTTATCAGCGACATCTGCTGCCGAAGCGTAGACCGGAACAATTATGTTGATGAGGACAATAACAGACATGAAAATTGAAATGATTCTTCTTTTCAATTTTTTACCTCCTGATATTTAAAATCTTGTTTTCATAGGAATCCAACGCACAGTTTTCCATGCTGAAAAATTATGATCAGAAATCCGATTGCCGCTCCTATGGTAATGCATTCTTATATTTTTTAGTCATCAAAATTAGAAGAAAGTGTTTTTTTGCTTGCTGAATAATGTCCGACAATACTTTCTCCGGGTTTAGACTGATTGTTTCAGACTCGCCGTCTTTTAAAAAGCCGGTAAGAATCTTTGAATATTTTTCTTGTCCACATTTCCGTTTTCCCACAGAATAATATCAATTATTCCATTAGGATAAACAACAGTCATGTCGTTTACATTAAGGAATTCTGAATATCCGCTCTAAAAAAACAAAAAAAGCCGATCCTATTGGTTTCTCTATTTTAAGAGATACCAACAAAATCGGCAGATCCAATAAATTTGTATTGAAAACTTTGTGAAAGTTCTTTTATATACAAAACGGCAGGCTTAGAGCAAAATATACTCAAAGTCTGCCGTTATGTTCGATATTTTTTGTTGTGTAGGGTTCGACTCCCTTTTTTTCGTGAAAACTGGTGAAAAGCATCCACGGTTTTACATTAAAATTTTTTGTTTTCTAAATATCAAAAAAGCCCGTAAAATCGGGGCTGCAATAAGGAACGTAAAAAACCGATTGAGAAAGAAGAAGTTATCAGCAATAGGTTTAGTTATGTTAATTAATAGTTAAAACAATCGACTGTCTAAGAAACGGTCGGTTGTTTTGCTGTTTATATTAAATTGAAGAATAAGATTGCTCTGCAAACATATGAGTTTACAGAGCAAATCAAATTAAGCAATGTTGATAGTATTCAGCAATTCACCGGAATTATTATCGAACACAAAAATGTAGTCACCGCAGGATTCAAAAGTGTACGAACCGCCTTCTTTGATCTCATCAACTGACTGCTTTTTAATAAGACTCCAATCCTCAAGCGAATATGTCAGATATTTACCTTTATAATAGGTTATTGCTTTTTGGGAGTTGGCATAAATGATTCTTTCGTGATTTTTAGTTTTCTTTTCTTCAAAATGTGATGTTTCATAATTCCATAAAATAATTCTGTCACCGTCAATTTGTTCAGATACATTATCTGTAAATCCTTTTGCGTAATGTGAATACTGTGCTATGATAATTAAATATTTATCAGATTGTTTAATCGGCTGATATGAATAATCAATATTAAAAGTTGTCCCGGATTCTACGACTTTACCATTATCTATATTTATTATATAATAGTTGTTTAATTTCCCTGATTTTAGCGGAAACAATATCAATTTATTATCATATAAAGATGCTGTCATATCAGTTTTAGATAAAAAAATCTGTTTTGCATTCTTCTTATTATATACATTGCAAAAAACTGTTTTTTCATTTTTATCAGTTATTTTCAAGTAACAATGATTGCGGTTATTGATAATTTGTATATTGGCAGAAAAAAATTTTTTTTCAACAGTTATATTATAGTCATATGGGCATTTATCTAAATCAATTATTTTCATATCATCAACACTACTATATGCTTTTATGTCATAACGCATATTAATATCGGAATAATTAAGAACATATAATATGTCATCGACGAAATACATATCGTAAATACTATGTGATATGTTATGTATTTTAATAACATTACCAAAATAGTCGAGCTGAAATATTTTTTTAGAATCAACTGAGGGAGAAAAGAATATAAATTCCTCGTCGGCTGTTACAGTAGAAGTTTTTGCAATAGAGATATTACATATTTTATCTATATTTCCTTTTGAATTTTTACAATAGATTCCATCAGAGTCAAGATAAACAATTAAATCATTAACATGACAAGCATGAGAATAATTATCTTTAACATGGATACTAATATCGCCCTGATTTGTGAATAAATGTCTTAAAATAAGTAAGCCGATAATTATAAATATTAGCGGAAACGCAATCATATTTTTTCTATATTTTTTTCTCATAATAATCCTCAAATTTCTGATTTCACAAAAGCACCTATTAATGAAATAAAACAGGCTGATTGGCAAAATGTTAATGTAAATCAGCCTGCTAAATTATCATATTGAAACGCTGAAATAAAACCTTATTTTTTCTGTATTAAATAACCCACATCAAAAATACAACCCTCTTTATTCGCGATTTCATCAATAGAATTAAAATAGGTCGTATTTCCATCATTGTGTTGTGCTTCAGTATAGTTGCTGTATCTATTAAATGTCGCTATCATACCTGAGTTATCATCTTTTATTCCAGCAACAGAATGCTGTTTTTGATATGTGACAACTTTTGCGAATGCTCCTAACTCAATTGAACTTTCGTACTTATATGAAAAATAAGCAACATTACCATTTGTAAACTCGCTATCCATTTCTTGAGCTAAAGCATTGCCAAAATCAAATGCATATTCTAAATCACCAATTTTAGGGTTCTTGTAAGTTTTATATGTTAGGTTGAGAGAGTCTAGCCAATCCGATACTTTATCCGGGTTACTACCATAAAAACCATCTTTTAAATAATCGGTTTTATTGGAAAATAATCCACCAGTAACTATATCTAAAACTAAAGCATTATATTCAAACTCTGCTGCGGTTTTGAAAAAGTTAACATTTTCACCAGCTAATGTTGCTGCATTAAAGGCTGCCATTAATTCGCATATTACTCCATGCATAGGCACATCTGCAAACATTAATCCACCATCATCTGAAAAATTTCCGTTGGATTGATTAATAACTAGCATCTTTTCGTTATAAAAATATATATTTTTATCATCGCCATATTTTTTAAGACCAATTTTGGTATTATTCGTGTAATTTTTCATGGCTCTATTGATTTTATCATTAGAAGTATAAGTCCAGCCAACATACTGCATATAAGCATCGCCAAACCTCGTCCAATCAGCAATAGCACAAGTCATAAATCTTGCATTATTTATTCTGTCTGTTGATACTGAAATTTGATTGTTTTTATAGCTTAAGTATAAAGGTTTACCTATAGTATCGTTGTTTTCATAATACAAAACTTTTGAGCGTATTACCAGACCATTCTCACCAAGCAATCCTTTAGCACCGTTATTATAAGGTAGTACTTCCCATAATTGTCCCTGCAAGTTTAAGTCATTGCCCATAAATACAGAATAACTTCCGTCATCATTTAAGTTTAGGGTCAATACCAATTTTTCATTATTCAAGGCATGAATTTTATATCCGGCATCGCACCATTCAAACTTAAATTTCTGATTATTGTTACCTGTATAATTATACATTATCAAAGGCGCCCCTGCGTTAGTGGAGTTGTCTTTTACATCCATATAGTATTCTGGATAAATACCTACCATTTTAGCAAGATAATATGTCTCTCCATCAAGAAAATCATATTTATCGCCTAAAACGTCAGGTTTATCCAAGGGATAAGGATCTTCAATATCCGAATATCCATCACCATCTGAATCGTCATTACTTTCAGGGTTAGAATTCATTATAAAATAATAACCAGCAGTTACTTCCTGCTCTTTGTGATCCATTATAATAGTCTTATAAATCGGTACAGGTTCAATTTCAACACCATCTTCTAATCCGTCATGGTCAGTATCGGGCAGATCGTATCTGGTATGAACTATCTGTCCGTTCTGAACTCGTATACCAGCTAATTCAAAAACATCATACAAACCATCACCGTCTGTATCTTTTGTGTCAAAGAAAGTATCCAATGCAATTTGGGAATAAATATCGGCTAAATCATTAGTTGTAATGGCTTTGTAGAATTCACCATGAGTCATCTTTGCCATATGTTCAAGTGTTTTATCATCAGAACCTAAGCCAAACCCAATAGTGTAGATCGAAATATCTAAACTATCCGCTGCTTTTAAATATGAATCAGAAATATTACATCCACCATCAGACATAAATACGATCATTTTTTTTGGAGCATCAGTTTGTGTTTTTAATAACTCTATTGATTTATTTATTGATGCATTAAAATTATTGCCTCCAGTAGAATAAATCTTTTCAAGTGAGTTTAGTAAATTATTTTTATTGCTTGCCGAAGTAAATCCACAAAGTACTTTAGGCATACTATCTTCAGCTAAAATAGCAACGTTGTCTTTAGATCTCAAAATATTGATAAATGATTTAGCGGCTTTCTTTCTACCTGCTTCATATGGATCGTTGTATTGCATACTACCCGAACAATCAATGACCAAAACTGTGCTTAATCCACTTGGAGCATAATCATAATAACTCGGATATAATTCAGTAGACCATGCTTTGTACCATTCTTCCCTGTTAACAATCATATACTTACTGAAGTGTGTAGTTTCCACACTTACAGTTGAATTCTCCTCGTCAAGTATGGTATCCAGCTCAACAAAATTGTCATTTTCTTCATCATACCATAAAAACAGTAGGTTGTCAAACTCAGTATCACCAAGCTTTGACTTGTCGATCACATAAGTAAGCGTAGCCTTATCGAACTTCGAAGTCGTTTTGATCTCAAAAGGCTCACCGATCAAACCCACAACATCAGAACAAAGAATGTCTTTATTCATAATGCTTTCAACAGTTGTTGTTTTTTGAATATTGCCTGTACCCTCCATAGCTATACGGACTTCTGTAACAGCACAATCTTCATTTTCTACTTTATGGACAAACGTCTGCGAACGCTTTTCATCGCCATCTAATATACCATTTCCATTTGTATCCGGGTCAAGCGGATCGTCTTCAAAATAAATCTCATCGCCGTCGTCAAGTCCGTCATCATCCGTATCAACTTTGAGAGGATCAGTTATGTAAGTGTTGATCTCCTCGCCGTCATTAAGTCCGTCGCCGTCCGTATCATCATTATAAGGCTCTGTACCAAGTTCATACTCCTGAAGATTTGTTAATCCGTCTTCATCAAAATCCTCATCACCGTCTGTAATTCCGTTTTCATCTGTATCAATCAAAGTCGGGTCAGTTCCGGTAACAAACACCTCATAATAGTCATCAAGAAGATCACCATCGGTATCTACCAACGTGCTATCACTTCCAAGATACTGCTCAACGCAGTCAGGAAGCTTATCTCCATCGGTATCTTTGAGAAGCTCCCAATTATTCATATCTTCAAAGAAATCAGGTAAGCCATTGTCGTTTTCATCCTTCATATACTGCCATTCATCGACAGGTATATCCAAAGGCTCTGAAACAGTGCCAACCAATTCGCCAGCATTGCCACTATAGTTAGCGTTTACGCTTGGACAGTTGAAAGTTATTGTATCCGCAATAATGACAACATTATTGAGATTCAGATTCTGAGCCATTATCTCAACGTTGCCGAAAGGAGCATATACCAGACCATTAAGATTAACGTTCTGGCTGTCAATCACAATATCTCCATACTTTGAAAAGATGACAGAATTGTTTGTGTTTTTTACCTCGCCGTTAAGGGTAACATCTTCAAAGGCTTTAAGCGCCGTGTTGATATTTATGTTGCCTGTAAGAGTAGCATTACCCTCAACCTCCAGCGGATCATTGATGTTTATGTTTATTTCTTCAAGAGTGTAATCCTGTGAATATTCATCAATATTATTGCCTGAAAAATAGGCTGAATCGATCTTATCAAAGATATATATCATTTCTTTGCCTGCATTCTCAGTTTTCGTACCATTAACGTTCAAATTCCCATTTGAAACTATTGTGCCGTTTGTAGCTATATTTCCATTCACACAGAAATTGTTAGCATTAATGGTGATAGACCCCTCTGTATCAGAAGCGGCAAACATTGTGTAGGGATACTTTTCTGCTGCCTCCTCTGCTACTGCCGGCAAACTCGGTAAAAGAGTTGCCGCCATAGCTACACTCATTACGCCGGAAAGTATTCGTTTGAAGTTGCTTTTAAGTTTCATAACTTCTCCTCCATTTCCGCAATACGCAAATATATATTCAACTCTATATATTCGAAATACTGCATATTATCAGTCCGTATTGTGATTGTTCAGTATTGGTTCTACGTCAGAAAAACCAATAATTCACATATCTTAGTTCATTGGAATCACCAAGCCTCTCTGCAAAAAAGCATAGAATGTAGATTATTACGAAACTTCCGTACTGTAAACAGTAATAGTTTCGTAGGACGTGCCCTTGTAGACCTTTGCAACTGTTTTAACGCGGTAGGTTCCGCTGCCAATTGGTGAGTACGAGTTAGGATAACTACAGTACCAGCTGTTAAAAGTTTCGCTCCAGTCGGTTATCCTGCGCCAAGACATTCCGTCTTTTACCTGCAAGGTCTGAGTTACAACGATTTTAGTCGTTGTACCCGATATTCCGTAAACGGTACTCTTGCAAGATGCCACACCACCAGAAATACTCAAATTGCTATATGCTTGATTAGTATACAAGTAACAAGGCGAAACAATACCGCCGTTATCAGGTGGAACAGCAGCCAACACCGTAGTTCCTCCCACCGAACAGAAAATCAGGCAAGCCATAAAAACAGGTACAATTTTTTTCATAATATCTCCTCCTACAAAAAAATGAGTGCAAGAGAATTTTTTCCTCTTACACTCTTAATGACAACAAAATATTCGTTTTTGTGAGCTGTTTTTCAAGATTTATTTCGATTTTGTAGACTTGCACAAAGATAATGCATCTTTTTTATTCAAATTGCTTGTGATTTTAAAAATATATTCGCCGTTATCCCATGAAATACAGAAATCATGGTTGGTACTTTGAATAAGATATTCCTGTCCTGATTCATCAGTGTAGTATTCAAGCTCAGAATGTTCGTTATCAAAATAACCTAAGTAACTATCATGAACGAATTGCTCGAAAAAGATATATTTATCTCCATTAAAATAAGCGGCGAATATTGTTCCGCTGTCCCGGTTATAATCAGATAATTCAAAACCGTCGGGAAGATTTGAGATCGCATATTCTTCTTCAATAGTCGCCGGATAATCTTTTTCAGTATCGCTGTTTACCGAAACGGCAGTGTGATCTTCGAAAATACTCATAAAGAAATCATGAACCGCCTCACGCACCGCTTCAACGCTCAGCGAGGATGCCGATAAAATTATTACAACAGCCGCTATACACGCCGCTCGTCTTCCTCCGGTACATATCAGATTAAAATACGGTTTATTTCTTCTCCGTATAAGCTTATCCATTTTACGTTCAAACTTTTTCGAAAATTCGGCATTAATATCAAAATTTACAGAATCAATAAATTCATCAAGCTGAGGTTCAAAAGCGTCGCCTATGGCTTTTGATAATATTAAATAGTTATCCATTATAAATACCCTCCTTTTCAAGCAGCTTTGCAAGGCTATCCTTTGCGTGCTGAAAACGCTGCCGTGCTGCAGCATTGGAAATATGCAACGCCGATGAAACTTCACTGTAACCCATGCCAAGAGTGATCCTCAGGTAAAGGATTTCCTGATCGGTATATGAAAGCCGCTTGATACAATCAACTATATTATCGTAATTTCTGTCACAAAGCGTCTCGTCTGTTAATTCGGGAATATCTTCGCTTAAATTCATAGCTTTAATGTGTTCCTTTTCTTTTTTCAGCAAATTCAAAGACGCGTTTCTAACAGTGATGACAATATAATAGTCCAATTTGTGAGATTCTAAATTTTTAATTTTTTGAAAACTTTTTGCGAGACTAAAGAAAGCCTCCGAACAAGCTTCTTCGGCTAACGTTTTATTTTTCAAAATATTAAACGCAATCGCATAAGCCTTAGACCTATTTTGATTATATAAATCCTCAAATGATTTCTTATCGTCTTCGTTATCAATTAAGGTTAAGTATATTGCAAGCATAATGCCCCCCATTTATTTTTGTTTATCATTTTCATACAGCAAAACCAAAAACTCCGCCAACGCCCGTAATTTCGCCTTAAACTCGTCAGATATTTCAACGGATTCCTATGCTGTCCTACCCTCCAAGGCATCCTTAACCGCCCGGTTACACAACCGCCACCATTTCAGCTTACTCCCGTTATGGTATTCCTTGCGAAGAATCTCTGTTGCAGAATTAACAGCCTTGTTTACAGCGTTTCTGGTGATCAGCATATAGTCCGCAATGTCGTTAACGGAGGTCTCTTCATACCCGAATGCACCATATTTTCTGCCGAGAATTTCTCTGTCCCTGGCTGATAAGTTTTCAAACAATTCCTTGAAAAGCTCAAGGCTAACTTCAATGTAAACCTTGTTATCGGGGTGCAGATCGTTAACGACAAGCCCAGGATTTTCAATGTACTCAATTCCGTTCTCTGTTTCCGCCCGTATCATCAGCGTTTCCGTTTTAAAAGAGAATGACAGACAGCTTTGAACGGTTTTCCTGTCCATGCCAAGCTCCTTGGATATATCCGAATTTGACATACCTTCATTATGCAGCTTGCGGCATCTTTGTATTTTTGAGAAATCGGAATGTGAAAGTCCTGCCGGAGAACTGAAATTTTCAATAAACTCCTGCATTGCATATCGAAGTTGGGGAGTGAGGTATGTCAGCAGACCGCCCTTACTTGCGTCATACTGTTTTGCCCTAAGCCTCTCAAAGAACGTAAGGCAGCCCACCTGAACAAGATCGTCAAAGGTATCGCTGAAACGCAGATAGTTTTTGTAGTCCTTTGCAGCCGCAGCGGCAACGCTCTGTATGAACCCGACATTCCGCTCGTACAAATCATATAACGCTTGCATATCGCCGTCATAATATTTTTGAATCAATTCCTCATTTGTCATTCTTAACCGCCTTTGGTCTGCCTCTTTTTGGAACGTCAAAACCGCATAATTTGTAAAGATTTTCAGACTGCATTTGCCGTTCAAATTTCTCATTGCTGAATTCGGAAGAGGTCATTGCTGTGTGGTAAAGCTCTTCCGCCTTGCGTAAGAGAGCAGATTTTTGTTCTCCATTGACTGCCTTTCTCTGATAGCTGCGCATAACTCTGTTAAGACAGCGCCGATATGACTGATATTTCGGATTATCTGCGTTTTCTTCCTTTACGCGCAGAGTCCGGTAAGCCATCTGATTACAGGTAAATCTCGGATTTTCAGGCGCAGGCTTGTCGCAGTATCTTGTCTTGTAGCCCTTGGTCATAAGAAAAAATCGTCCGCAGTGCTCGCATCTGCGTATATGATGTCCTGCCATAAGACCTTTTAGAAAATCGACCTTTAAAAAGCTCTGCAATCTATCAACATGGTAGTATTCCGCAATTACATACTCTCCGCAGCCCTCGGTTATCTCTTTGGGGATCATATTCATTTCAAGAAAATCAGCGCTTGTATACGACATATATTCGTTCATGATCGGATTTGCGGTCATCTTGTACGCCATAGGATTTGTAAGAAAGTCATAGTAAGCGGCGGCAAAATTTTCAGGATCAAGCTTTTTTAGATGTGACAGAAAGTCGTTTACAAAGTAATACATAGTTTTATTGAAATTAAATATATCGTCGATCACAGGTTTGTACAAACTTGCAGTCTTGTAATAAAGCTCCCGGGTTTCGTGAGCAATCATTATATCGTCTATATCAGTAAATCGTTCGAAAAATCCGGCAGCATTCTGAGTATCAAGAACCTGAAATATTTTATGATTTTTCAAAGCCGTATCTATTTCAATCATAATTCCGTTCAGCTTGAGCCAATCTTCTTTCGAGGGCGGTATATATTCAACGGCAATATCCTTTTCAGCATTGATTTCATGGTTCATTATGTATTCCGCCGATTTATACTTGTCATATATCTCTTCGAATTCGGCAGGAGGTATATTCATACATGATGCCGAAAGCTCGCCCAGTAAAAAGTCCCGACCGTTGACCTCGATCATATTTCCTTTGACATAAAAACAAATATCGTTAAACATAATTACACCTCAAGGCTGTCGTTTTTACAGTTTCCAAATTAAGTATATCACATTTTGTCGTAATATGCAACAGAAAATGTCGTGTTGAGCGAAAATTAAATGTTACGTGATTTTATTCATTTTCCGGATTTCCGCATATAATAATATCAGAGAGTTAAAAACGCGCCGCAGAAAACTAAATCTGCGGCGTTTTTTGTTTGCAGAACCGAGGTCAGCGGCTTTGCATACCGGAAGGAGGTCGATAATATGAAAGAATTAAAAATTTACAGCAGCGAGTATATTATGAACACTCCGATGAAACCGATTGAGTACTGCGTGGACGGATTGATCTCGCAAGGCTTATTTATTCTCGCGGGTGCGCCGAAGGTCGGCAAGTCGTGGCTTGTGCTGGATATGTGCCTGTCCATTGCAAAAGGAGAAAAGGTTCTTGGAAAAGCAACGTCCTGCGGTCATGCGGTCTATCTTAGCCTGGAGGATAGCCTGATACGTCTGCAAAACAGGTTGTACGCACTGACAGATGATCCGTCCGATAATCTTCATTTTGCAATTATGGCGGAGTCTATTTCAAACGGTCTGCCTGAACAAATCGAATACTGCAGGAAACGGTTTGACGATTTGAAAATTGTTTTCATTGATACTTTACAAATGGTGCGTAACGAATCGGAGTCGAGCTACGGTTCAGATTACAAAGAGTTGTCAGTTCTGAAAGCTCTTGCGGACAAGCTTGGTATAGCTATAGTTCTGGTTCATCACACACGAAAGTGTTCTGACAGCGATCCGTTCAATATGATCTCAGGCAGTACAGGATTAAGCGGTTGTGTAGACGGAAGTATGGTTCTGATTGAAAGCAAGCGTGGAAGTCGGAAAGCTAAACTGCATTGCGTAGGTCGTGACATTGAAAATCAGGAGATCAATGTTGTGTTTGAAAACAGCAGATGGAAAGTGTCTGACGATATTAAAAATGTCAAACCTGACTATTTCTCCTTTGCTGTTCATGACTTTATGGTAACGCAGAAAACCTTCAAAGGCTCTGCTACTCAACTTGCTGAAAAATTATCAGCTCTGCTGTACAAAGAAGTGTTTTCAAACCGTGTCAAAAAAGATCTGATTCAGCACGCTTATGATTTGCAGGATTACGGAGTAGCTTTTGAATCCAAACGCAGCAACGGACAGCGAATAATTATTCTGAATTACGATCCGAAAAGTGACAGCAGTGACGGCAGAAATTTAATGGCGGAGGTGTGTGAAAACGCTGACCCTGCTGTCCCTGTTGAAAACAGCGAAACGCTCGAAAACCCTTTAAATACGTTGCTTGCAATTGGTAAGTCCGAAGTTGATGCAGAAAGATCCGCTGTCACTGTTTGCAATCCTACTGACCCTGTTGATATTGTTACTGACACTGATGACAATGCAAAGGTTTATGAAGTCAAGTTAATGAGTCTTGATGAAGTGCTGCACATGTCAGCTAATAAAATAAGAAGTCAGCTTGCGAATAAGGGGATTGAAATTCCGCCGTTTGAAACGCAAAGAAAGGCAACGTAAGCCGATTTGCGTGGCTTGAATTTTTGTCGGGTAAGTCTAGCAGAAACAGCTTAAAAGCCGACACAGGCTATTTGTGAGCCGCTGTGGGCGATATGTGGGAGAGGTTTTAATTCTGATAATAAAAGGCGATTGTCAATCTGCACAAATACCGGATATGCAGAGGTTAAAGTAAGCATAACTAATAATTTGCAAGTTAAAGCGACGGTGTCGCACTCACAGCGGACAGCAAAGCTGACCGCAATATTTTGCCGAAATTACGGAGGTTTTCGGCTCTCGAGTAAAAGGAGTCTTAATTTGCAAAAGTATGAAACGGAGGTGTCGCAGCAAGTAAAAAATCAATAAAAATGCGGAAATATCGCCCTTTGGAGTGTGCACCAAAAGGTAATACCGCAGGAAACGGAGGTAATTATGGCAAAGAAAATAGGAATAAGCTTAGACAATGAAACTTTGGAACTTTGTGATGAGTATGCGGAGAAAACTTCGCACTCACGTTCAGAATTTATAGCCAAGGCGATAAGGGAGTATGTTTCCTCAATTGAAGTCGGCAGGCAGAAGAATATCATCGCAAAAAATCTTGCAGATGAAATCGTGAAAGGTAGCGAGGCAGGGATAACTAAAATCTCAAAAGGCTTGTTCAGATACGCAGTTGAGCTAGAAATTGTGATTATGATACTGTCGGAGCTGGCTGATATTCCTCCGAAAGTTATAGCGGAGTATCGCAAGGAGGCGGTGCGTAACGTTCGCAGGACAAGGGGTAAAGTTAACCTTGACGATTTGATTGCAAGGAACAACCGTGAATTTGCCGAACAAAATATAGCTGAAAATTCTTGCGAATATGGCGAAGGTGATGTTATCGTTAACGCCTATGAGGTTGATGATAACGAATTGTAAAATCGGTGCGTATCAAATTCGCACAAAAAATTTAAAACGAAAGGACTGAACTGATTTGTTTACACGAATTTTCTCAACATTTGTTCCGATATATATCGGAGAGCAGGAGGTATATGGACACAAATATTATAGAAAGAAACGAAAGCTGTTGCTCCGGCAGCATAACGCAAACTGAGGATAAGTATATCAAAAGTCGTTCCGAGATCATTGACGGAATTGTTTACAACATCAACTCGGTGTTTGATATGACCTCAAAATCCACAGCTGAGGACAAGCTGAAATATTTGCTGAGATCCGCCGCTGAAAAATTATCATAAACTTATAGATTATCGCTGGACTTTCAGAATCGATTGTGATATACTATCTGTAATCTCAATCGGTTTGACAGAGTCCGCATAATGGACGGAAAGAGAGGTTAATAATGTCAGACACGAATAAGATAACGGCTTTGTATTGCAGGCTCAGTCACGAGGATGAGCTTGCGGGAGAAAGCAACAGCATTTCAAATCAGAAAGATATACTTCAAAAATATGCCGATGAACATGGATTTTACAACACCGCGTTCTACATTGACGACGGGTACACGGGAGTAGATTTCGAACGTCCTGCATTCAAACGCATGATAGACGATGTGGACAACGGCAGGATCGGCACAATAATTACAAAGGATCTCTCAAGGCTTGGTCGAAATCATCTGCACGTAGGATTATACACAGAGGAATATTTTCCGCGCAGAAATGTCCGCTATATTGCGATCAATAACAATATTGATTCCGATAATCCGGATTCCTCCGCTGTCGATATGGCGGCATTCTACAACATTTTTAACGAATTCCACGTCAAGGATACAAGCAGAAAAATTAAGGCAAGCTGTGTAATAAAATCCGAAAGAGGGCAGAGAGTCGCTTCACGTCCGCCTTACGGTTACATGAAATCTCAGGAGGATCACAACAAAATTCTGCCCAATCCCGAAACAGCGCTGGTCGTAAAATATATTTTTCAACTATGCGCTGATGGCTTGGGTCCGGCTCAGATCGCGCACAGGCTTGAGGAAGAACAGATATACACTCCTGCGATGTACGAGTACAGTCAAACGGGAAATGTTATTTCTAACTTTGATACAAGCTATCCCTACCGCTGGAATCCGACCGCAGTTGCAAATATTTTGGAGGACGTCAGCTATCTCGGACACACTTGTAATTTCAGGTTCGGCAGAGCGTCATACAAAGACCATCGGAAATTAAAGCTGCCCAAAAGCGAGCACAAGCTGATTGAAAATACTCATGAGCCGATAATCGACATTAATATATGGGAGATAGTTCAGCGACTCAGGCAGAGCAAGCGTAGGTTCACAAGGAGCGGAGAGAAAAGTATTTTTGCCGGAATAGTCTTCTGTGCGGACTGCAAACAGAAGTTATATTTTCACAGACACGCAAGAGAGAAGTCTGAAAACTGGAAATTTATCTGTTCTTCGTATCGAAAAAATAGTCGGGAACAATGTACCATGCACGGTATTAAGGAAAGTCATCTCAAGGAAATCGTACTGCATGAAATACGGAATGTGACTGCGTTTGCGAGAGAACGTACAGATGATTTTGCTGAGTATATCAGTCGGGAGTCAAATACTGCTGCTAAAAAAGAGCTGTCCGAAGCTAACAAAAAACTGAAAAAGAGCGAGAAAAGGCTTGCCGAGGTCGGAATAATTTTCAGAAAGCTGTACGAAGATCACGTTCTTGGTACGATTGATGATGATCAGTTCAGAATGCTGTCGCAGGGATACACTGATGAGCAGAATCAGCTTAAAGCGGAAATATCAGACTTGAAGCATACGATGCAGGAGCTTCAATCCCAGACGGCTAACACCGCAAGATTTGCTGCGCTTGCTAAAAAGTACACAGATATTACAGAATTAACTCAGGAAATCTTACACACGTTTGTATCGCGCATCGAGGTTCACGAAAAGCTGAAAGACGATAACGGCAGTATCACGCAGGAAATCGATATTTACTTTACTCATATCGGAATTGTAAAGTAGACAAAAAGAAAACGGAGAGCATTAGTCTGAATAAATCAGATGACTCTCCGTGATACATAAGTTTAGGGTCGTTCCCTATTTGTGCCGCGATAATACGGGCTTTTTGAGGTGAGCATCCATTTAGTCTCACCAATATGGTTGCGGGAGCTGGATTTGAACCAACGACCTTCGGGTTATGAGCCCGACGAGCTACCGAACTGCTCCATCCCGCGATATTTTTTGTGCTCTCTCTTGAGTGCTTATTTATTATATCACAAATGAATGTGAATGTCAATACCTTTTTTGCAATTTTTTTATTTTGACTGAAAACTCTTGACTATTGTATCCAAATCGGGTATAATATATACGATATCGGGGTGTGGCGCAGATTGGTAGCGCGCTACCTTGGGGTGGTAGAGGTCGCCTGTTCAAATCAGGTCACTCCGACCAAAAGCCCTCGGTGCGGTTGTTAAATTAATTACCTAATTGTATCTTATCGACCGCCTGTCGGCGTAAATCATCATAACTATGCAAATAAATGTTTGTGGTGTCAAGCTTTGTATGACCGAGCAAGTCAGCAACTGTCTTGACGTCCGCTCCGTTAGCGGTCAGCAAGCTTGCGAACGTGTGACGGAACTTGTGCGGTGTGAGGTGTGGCAAGCCCTCTGAGTGTGTCTTTTTCCATTCCTCGTTCTTGCGAATAAACATTGTGTTATATTCCTCATGATAGCGACGAGGGGAAAGAAAATTTTTGCTTCTAGGATTGCCGAATACAAAATCACAGGTCTGCGGAACGGAAAGCAACAGTTTGTAAGCACTTTCGTTCAACTCCACATAGCGAAACTTGTGATTTTTCGTGTCATTCACGAGCCTTGCACAGCCTTTTAAAACAACAACAGTTTGACATACAAAGATACGGCGGTGAGGTAGGTCAACGTTCTCCCAACGCAAGGCGAGTATTTCTTCACGGCGTAAACCTGTCAAGCACTCAAAACGGAACATCTTAATTATTGTGCTGTCACCAGAAGTCAGAAAGGCGGCTTGTTCTGCCGTAAATGATAGCTGTTGCACTGTTTCAGGGCGTTTCCTGCAACGCCTTAACTCAAATGCAGATAGGTCAATAGGCGTAAACCTGCAAGCATAAGCATATCTCATAATACGCTTTAGGACACTGCGGAGCTTTTTCACTCTGTCAATGCAATATGTATCATCACATTGCTTGATAAGATTATTGAGGTCAGAAAGACCTATTTCTGAAACGTCTTTATCGTTAATGGGCTTGCAATTCTGCTCAATCACATAGTCAGTTTGCTCAGGGTAACGGACAACGCCCTCAAGATATGAGGGGCGAAAGTCCTTGTAATAAAATTCTTTAAATTTCATGGTAATAACTCCTTTTGCGTGGGTGTTATTTGGGTGTAGTCATTCCATGTATTGGCGTACATGGGCTTATAATGGCTACACTCTTTTTGATGTTATAATGCGTGTGGTAGGCTTGAACGCCTTTTTAAATGCACTGTAGCGGTGCTGTGCGTTGTATTCTTCAAGAAACAGCCTGAGGAGCGTATCACGCTCAGAAGGGCAACACAGATACACAATCCTTTTATCCTCTCCTTTCTCCTTGCCTATCGTGCCACAGAGCCACAAATAGAACAGGTTGATTTCTTCCTTGCAAATTTCTTTTTGCTTCATGGTGTACCTCCTGAAATGATTATAATATATGTTGTCGGCTTTGTAAAATCAGCCGATTTTTTTGTTTTTATTTTCAACAAATTTTGACGTTAAGCCGTCCATAAGTGTGAACAATCCCATTTGTGAAACCTCGTGACGAACGTGTGAACACTGCTCACGGATAGCGTAACTATCACAATGCAGGTCAAAATCAACGTTGTATTTACAATAAAATGTACCGCTGTTGTTCTCGGCAGGATATTTGAAACAATACACAATATCATCAATACGCCTTGTAAGCTGTTCAAGCTTGTCTATGCCGTCATTACGTTCAGCGGTTTTCTGATATAGTTCAGTAGGCAGGAACGGAGAAGTTATATATACTTCCGTCCATAAAGTCATTTTATTGCTATAACGTGCCGACACTTGCGAGCGGTACTTGTCAAGCAGGGTGAGCAAATAGCTGTATGAGATACGCCCTCGAAACTCGTCAAGTATTAATATCGGCTCTCCTTGGTAGCCGTCAAAAGGGTGGTCATAGTCGGTCACACGATAGATATTTACATCACCATGTTTTTCACATAGTTCAATGTATGTGTACGATTTTCCGCACCCTGTACCACCAAACAGCCAATGTACTTTAACATCACGTTCGGGCGGTGTGTTGTCCTTGCGATACAAATAGAATAATTCTTCTGTTGCAGTTTTGGACTTGATAGCCTGCGGATATTGCCTATATATATCGTTCGGAGTTTGTCCGCTATAAATAAGGTCACGGATATCAGACATTGAAATCAAATCGTTACGCTTGCCTTGACAGCCTTTAATCTCACCAACCTGCGATTTTGCTATAATTTTTTCGCCCTTTTCCTCGAACTTGCCGACCTTGTTTATATAGTCCTCGACTTGCTTTTTGTTTCCTTTGGTTATCTCAATATGTACTTTAGGAAAAAGCTTTTTCAAGGCAGACAGCGGACGGAACGTCTTTTCACTTTCAAACACACAATGCAAGTGTTCAAGACCGAGGGCAGAAACGCAGAATAAAACCGCTCCTGTTCGCTTATCATCATCGCCGACCCACTTATTAAGAACATCATCACATATCTGTTGTTCTGTCAATGAATGATACTCCGTAGGCTCTTGCTTTAATATAACCGCCTTGCCGTTCTCGTCTTTGATTATTTCACCCTCTTCATTGTGCTTGTATGTAATATCATAGCGAGGGTTATTTATAACACAGAACGTTGACTTGCAAGCAAAGTCCGACACATTTTCACCACCTTTGTAACGAAGTTTGTAACAACTTTGGTTACAGAAATAACCGCTTATTTACGTTGTTTGCGGTACTTTGTAACTTGTAACGAAGTCGGGGGTAATACTATACCCCGACTTCATGAGAGTACAGCAGAACGCCGAGAGGGAAGTGAAAAGGGGAAATCTTGAACGGCGTTCCCCTCTTGTGAATCATTGAAATCATTGAAATGTTGAAAACCTGAAAGCTGTTGTTTCCAACATTCCAACAATTCCAACAATCCACAATTCACCCCCAAGCCGTTCGCATGATAGATACATACATATATCAATCATTATCATCATGAAAAAGTAGTATATAAAAGATAAATAAAATCGCAAAAGTTGTCATCATATCACCTCATTTCAGTTTAGATAGAAAAATCAGAAGAAATTCTGATAATTAAGTTCACCGAACTTTTCACAAGTACGGCAAGAAAGATTAAAGAGCCTATCATGAAGGGCACAGTGAAATTGATAGTCAAAAGAAAAATCTCTCCGCAACTCACCGAGAGTGTATTCTATTTTCCCATACAAAAGAAAGGCATCAAATATATTAACTGCTTTCCGATATTCACGATAAAGGTGAAGATACTCACGAACATAGTAGTTTGAAATAGTCATTTTCAGCAATCCTTTCAAATTTGATTAATGGGGTGGGGCTGAAACAGTCAACCCCTAGAACTGTTACTGATTTTTAAGCTTAACAATTTCGAAAGCAAGTTCATCAAGAATTTTACGAAGTTCGGGTAATCTTGATTTTGCAATTATGTCATCAGGATTTTTCTCAAGGAAATCCATTTCCTTACCCCACTTGATGAGATAGTAAGAATAAGTTGCGTTGAGTATTTCGTACTCAGTTAATGTTTCAAATTTTTTCATTTTAAACACCCCTTCTGCGGTTTGTGGGTTATCCGCTTTCCCTTTGTCTGTATTAAGTATACACTATATCCAGTCCATATGCAATGGATATAGTGTAAAGTATTTATTAAATAATTATTAACTGGATATAGTGTATATTATGGTTGACAAATTACAATAGATATAGTATAATGTAAAAAAGGTGGTGAGGTAATGGCAGTATCAGAAGCAAAGAAGAAAGCTAATGCAAAATGGAACGCAGAAAATCTCGAAAAAATACAGTTTTATGCTCCAAAGGGGTTTAATCAGATGATTAATGACCGAGCAAAAGAGCTAGGGTTATCAAAAGCAGGATATCTCAAAAAGTGTATCACTGATGAGATAAAATCAGCAGAGGACAGCCACATTGTAATAAAGACACATACAGACGAGGGGTGAGAACATGGGTTTAATTGAAATGAGCGAAACAGCAGTTGCAACGGCTGTTGTAATAGCGATAATCGCTATAATAATAAACATAATATTATTTGTTGCTATCATATGCACAGCAGGAAACACGGAAAAAACTTATAAGGAATTGCAGGAAACCAACAAGCGACTTGAAATGATGAACAAGAACTTATTAGACACTAATATGATACTGATTAATAGATTTAGTCAAGGCAATAATTACAACAAAGACAACAACAACTCGCAGTGAGCCTCACGGCAACCACTGCGAGTTGTTTCATTACCAAGCATTTTTCCGCTTGCGAATAGATTTCTTTTGCTTTCGGTCAAGTGGCTGTGTGTTAGGCTCTATGCCCTCACGATTGGCGAGTATTTCTTCATCGGACAAGTATTCCTTGTTGAGCATATTCGTGACAAGCTGAGAAGTGTCATATAGCTGTCTACGCTTGTTTGTCTGCAAGTAGGTGCGGTTATACATTTGAGCAGGCGTATACGCCTTGTTTTCACTGTATAGTTCGTATTCCTCTATATCGTAGGTATAGCCTGTTTGTATACGGCAAAATGGGTGTTTGAAATGCGTATGGCAAACGGTCACGTCTGCGGTAATATCTCTAATTTGTTTGTCTAAGAGGTTAAATCTCTGCACTGTTGCATATATCATCATACGCCTTTTACGGCATTGGCAAAGGTGCTGAAATAGCGGTTTAGGAACGGCACATTTGCCGCCCGAAAAGTCACGGCTATTAAATATAGTGCCTATCTCATCAATAAGCACAAGCGTGTTTTTAGGGGCGTTGAGGATATCTTGTGCAGTGTTCAAGGGAAGTATCTCCGTATAATCGGGGAAATTTTTGATATTAATGTTTGTTAGTATGTGAAGCTGAGGATATTTGCGACAGAGTTCATAAGCTTCAGCGACCATAAGTGAAGTTTTTCCTGCACCAAATTTGCCGACAAAAAGGTGTATACCCCAACCGTTGAATATTTGCGACCAATTAAAGTATAAAGCCGTAGCCTTGTCATAAGAAGTATAAGCCGCCAAGGACGGCAGACGAACGAAATAATCTAATAAAATCATAAGCTACCTCCGAGGGTTGAAGAATCGAACCATTGCATTATATAGCATTTTCCAAAGTAGAAAAAGCATTAAACAGGCAAACACAAATTCAATGCACAGCACGCCGAATTGTTTCCATGTCTTTATAACATCAATGGCGGCTAAGTCACAGCCGAGGAGCTTTAAAAGCTGATAGCAAGCGTTTTGAACATCATATAACAAATTTACCACCCCACTTTCTTAGGCTCTTGCTTATCGCTCTGCGGCGTGTCCTGTGGTTGTTCAGCCGATTGTTTTTTTAACTCCTGTTCCTCATATAGTGCCTCAATAAGCCGTTTACGAGGAAGTGACAAGTCTTTATCAGATTTAAAGGCGTGCAAGTCCATAAAGAACGCCACCACGCCGAGAACCGCACTAATAGCCAATATGACTATTAGTGACAGGACGAATAATTTTAATATTGCAACCATTTTAACAACTCCTTATGTATTGTGGAAAAGATATTTTAGCAGAGCAACGGAGCAGGATATAACAAACAATCCTATAATCATTGCACCTACTGTGAAACTAAATTCACCGAAACGAATACGCAAACACATTAAGTGTTGAATTGAAACAAAAAGCGACTTCATAAGTGAAAACCAATCCATTTTGCACCTCCTATTTCAAGACCCATTTAACAACGCATATTGCTAACATGACAACAAAGAACGAGATAAGAATAGTTAAAAACGTTGTGGGCAAGATACCGATACTTGCAGTTAAGAACTTGAAGAAGTCGGACGAGCCGTCAAACACTGATTTAATGCTGTCAAGTCCGAAATCGACAGAACCGAAATTTTTATCAAGCTTTTTTTGTTCCTCATACTTCTCGAAATCGTCAGGAGCAAGACCGCTTTCACCCTTTTTGTCCATATCATAATCATACATATAATCAGGGGTCAACTTCTTATCAAGATAATCAGTAAACGGCTTGTTTGTATCCATTTCAGCACCATTCTTGAATATTTTCGGCTTATATTCGGGATAGTCCTTATAATTGAACGCCGTTGACGTTACGCAATAGTAATCAGGCATTACAACGTCTATTCCCTCGCCTGTTTCGGGGTCGGCATTTACTGTAACAATCTGCTTTGAGTTTAAGCTACCTTGATTGCACAGATAGCCTTGATTGTCAAGGTCGAAGTAATCAGGGGTCGGCACTGAAAGAGAAGTCAAGCGACCATATACCACGATATAAAGCTTTGTATCGGCTGTGAACTGTGAACTATCAAGATTTTCAAGATTGATAGTAACATTCTTGACAGAGCCACCCTTGCCAATAATGTATCCAGCATTTATGCCCTCTGCCTTTATCCATTCCGTAGGCTCTTTGTTATCGTCCGTAACATCACCAACAACGCCACTTGTAGTATACATATATTTGCCATAGTCCAAAGAGGTATAAACAGCGTTTTTAACGCTTTCTTCATAAGACGACTTTTCAGGGGGGGAAGTAGTAATATAACATACAAATTCATATGTATAATCTTTAAGTTCATCATAGCTGTCACGGAGTTTTAAAAATTCGTCCGTTAGTGTGACACGGACGTTAAGACCATTGCTTTCAATTTCCTGTCCGTCATTACTTGCACCCGGAGCGACAAGAGTTCCCTTGCGGCTCATGCCCTCGGAGAGAGAGGGGGAATAATCGACAGTAAAGGGAATTGGAGCGGCGTTAGGGTCAACAGGTGTAACATCAATGCCGTTATTAGTAATTTTCATATTTGTATCAATTATATGCCATGAATACTTTGAGGAACTGTCATCAATAAAAAATTCTTGGTTTCCATTGAAAGTTGTAGATGTTGATTGAGATATAGAAATAGTATATCTATTATAATCGTCCCATTTTGAATAATCATATTTGGACATATCACAATAAATATCAGGTGCATAATGTTCAAAAGAATATTTGCCATTAGTAAGGTTAAGAGTATTATTAGGAAAAGAAATTAATCTAACAGTAATAACGGAATCATTAGGATAAAACCAAACAGCAATGTAATTTTTGCCGTCAAGTGTGCCACCTTTTTCAACTATCTGTTGTTTCATGTATGAAATAGTTTGACGAATATTTGTCATATTATTATCAGTAGTGCCAATATCATCAGCAAACGCAGGAACGGCACAGCAGACCATAAGCACCATAGCGGAAAAGATTGACACTAACCGCCGAAGTTTTGTTTTCATATATTGTTTTCTCCTTTCAAAAATAAAAATGCGGAGCGGATTGACCGCCCCGCACAAGCGAGATATACGGCTTACTTATGCGTAAGCTTTCTAATAACGCCGATTGCAACACCGAGGAGTGATGCACCTACAAAGACCATAACAAGCGGATTGCCTGTCATAAGTGTCCAAACCTGTGACACAAGGTCAGTAATAGTTGTTACACCCGAAGTAATAGTTGATGTTTCACCTGTAAGAACTGTAATTGGCATATTCTTAATCTCCTTTCTTACTTGATTATGTCTATACTTTCAACAACGATTTTGTCAACGCCGCCGAAAGTACGAACGCCATAATTAATATTTATTTTGCTATCTATAATAGCCGCAGAGTTTGGGAAAACCTCTTGCAGAATAGACGGCGATACTTTAGCGGTATGGACTTCATAGCCTGTTACGCTATCGTCCTTGCTTTCCTTTAGGCAGAACAACGAAAAATTTTCCCATTTCTTGCCCGTAGCCTTGATAACACCGCTATTTTTCTTGAAACCTTTTACAATATACATCTTGCATACCTCCGAAATTAATTAATAATTTGTTGTAGTTCTCTTGACTACAGTTATATTATATAACATTATGAAAATGGCGTAAATGCTTGTAATATTTCTTGTCAATGTATAATTTGTTAAAATACCGCACTAACATAATAAACTTTTTGTAATATTTCTATGAGCAATAAAACCGCCGATTTTTAAACAAAATGCGGCGGATATTATCCTAAAATTTTCTATTTGTGTTTGGGGTGGTAGAGGTCGCCTGTTCAAATCAGGTCACTCCGACCAATATGTAAAAACGGCTTTCCGCTATTGTGGAGAGCCGTTTTTTAGTTGAATAGTGCTAAAGATTTTCAAATGCAATAATTTTTTCATGTAATTCGGAAGCAAAGTTTTCAAGAGCGGACTTCGACCAAATTAAAGACGATGATTTTCTTTTGATTAAACCAAGAGTATAGCTATAAGCCGATTTATAAATATCATATTCGGATATAGCAGTAAGACTAATCATACCTTTTTCATAATATGAATTCATTGCATACATAAGCTGAAAGCATATCCTACTTAGTTTTTCTTCATTTTCTTGTGCAGTGACATCATAAGGGTTATTCTCTAAAATAAGACCTTCCTTTACCCATTTTGCATCGTAAACACGATACGCAAAAGCAAGAATATAATAATTATCAATAGTTTCAAATTTTTTAATTTTAATCAACCTTTCAACTTGACATTTAGTAAAATTTGTGTTATACTCGGATTTACAAAGCGGAGGATATCCGAGTTTGTGTGTGAATATGTAGTCGGTGTATTTTGACGGAATGCCGACTACATTTTTTTATGCTTCTTCAAGCATTTGTTTGAGTTCGTTAATCAGCTTTGATAAAGCCTCATATTCGCAATCAGCATGAATGTTCAGAGCCTTGTCTATAATAATTCTAAGCTGTTCACGCTTTGCATACTTTATCGCAAGTTCTGTAGCTGTAGGCATGTTCTGCATTATCCTCACTCCTTTCAATTTCCTCCGCTGTGAAAGTTACCTTTATCTCTTTCACTATATATATTATAGCATAAATGGGTACATATATCAATACGCATTTTGTACAAATAAATGTGTACATTTATGTTTAAATTGTATATGTACACATTTATCGAAATATGATATAATGATTAGCACAGAGGTGATAAAAATGGCAACATCAAAAGCACAACTAAAAGCTAATGCAAAATACAGAGAAAAGCTCGACGATATCAAGGTACGAGTGCCAAAAGGAAAGCGTGAAGTCTACAAAGCCCATGCAGAACGCAAGGGCAAGAGCCTGAATGCACTAATAGTTGAACTACTCGAAAAGGATATGCAGGAAGAAGATTAATCTTCTTCCTGCTTTTGCATATAGCGAACGGCAGGAGCAGACAGCAAGACTTGTGCATAGTTACTCAGATGACGAACAAGTAGCCCATTCGTTCAAAAGTTCTGCCCACAGCGAGTTCGACTTTACCACCCGAATGCTTTTGAACGAAAAAAAGAAGCAAAAAACATACACAAGTAAGTATTAATCATCATAACAAGGTACAGAACAATTATCACAAGAAGGGGAATCTGTAAGATAAAATATACATTCCTCACAGTGGGCATAACAGCAACAGTTATCATAATCGCATACCTTATCGGCACATTCGCCATGGTCGGTATTTTCTTTACACCAAAAATTAAACTCTTTCATTTTAAAAACTCCTTTATTATTCAAATTTGAGATTATTCACAGCTTTGCACATTTGGCTGAAATTGCTATGTACATAACGCTGGGTAGTTGTTATATCAACGTGTCCGAGCAATGCTCTGAGGGTTTCGATATCTGCGCCACACTGAATAAGATACGTTGCATAGCTATGTCTAAGCTTGTGCGGGGTGAGATACTGTAAATCAGGGTACTTTGTTTTCTGTTGCTCATAGAACGCTCTGTAGAGCCTGTTATAACGTCTAAGGGATATAACTGTATGAGTTATAGGTGAAACGAAGAGAAAGCCGTCTGAGACGTCCTGAGAGCGTATCTGATTAAGTATAGCAATAGCATTACTATGCAAAGGGATAAGCCTGTCACGACGAGATTTTGTGGTCTGTACAATCCTATCACCGCATGAAGTATGAACAAGAGTCTGACAAACTTTAAGATATCTGTTATCAAGGTCAATGTTATCCCAACTAAGAGCGAGAAGTTCACCACGGCGGAGACCTGTCCACAAGTCAAGCTGAAACATTCTGCAAACTCTACTATCATCATCAAAAAGATGTACGAGATTATCGGGGCTGAAATATTCAGCTTCTTTTTTTATACGTTTTGGAGGTTTAACATAGTCGCAAGGGTTTTTGTCACAATAACCATTAACTATAGCTTCACGGAATACACGTTTAAGTAAGAAATATGAACGCCTTTGGCGGTCATTACTGTAAGATAGGGTGGATTTAAGACAATTCTGAATATCAATAGGCTTTACGCTCAGAAGCTCCATATCGGCTATATAACCGAAGTGTTTTTGATTTATATAGTAATAGTCCTTATAGCAATCATAGGCTATCACATCAACGCAGTATGCGTTATAGAACATCTCAAACCATTCTTTAAAAATCATAGGACATCATCATTTCCATTCTCTTTAAGATATTGAAGTATATCATTGCAATTTTTTTCAATCTGACTTGAAAAGGTGAAACTGCTTTCATACTGAAAACAGACATTAGCACGAGGGGGGGAGACTATCGGCAAATCATCTTTGAAATCTGAATTGCAATAAATTTCTTTAGTCTTGCGGACTATGTTCTTGCTACTCCAGAAGAATTTACCGAAAATTTTCTTTACGTCCTTAGTAATGTACTTTGTGACGTAAAAAGCTAGGTTTGACATTTGCCCGTAAGTCTGAATAGCGGTTGAAAATCCATATTTCCAATCAGAAACATTATACACAACAGGCAAATCAGATATATCACAGCCGAACTTATCACATATATGCAGGCGTTTTATAGTATCAAGTTTAAGGGGCTTGTCATGACCTTTAACAAGGCGTGTACCACTATCAACGAACTTGAAATCACAATCGTTTATAAGAGCGTGGCAATGTATACCGCCTTTTTTGTGATACTCAGGAACTAAGATATATTTAAGCCCTTTTCTACTAACTGCATTTTCAAGCCATTTTTTCAAAGGCTTTATGACTTCTTTAGGGTTTGTGCGGTCAAGGTTATCACCATTAAAGGTAATAGTAAGGAAGTATTTCCAATCATTTTGATAAACTATATCAAAGATACTTTGCTTTGCTCTTTGAACACTATCAGAACGAACTTCACCGCTTTGTGACTGCTTATCTTTAAACTTACGAGTATCAAGCATATCAAGCATTATGTTTCCGTTTTCGTCCTCATACTCAAAATAACATATATAATTTTCACGAGCCGTTTTAAGTTGCTCTTGTCTTGAACGTTCGTCAATACTATGCTCATGCTTGCAGTGATACTCAAATGCAGGGTCTTTAAAAATGTGTCGGTCAGAACGTGTTATAGTGTAACTGCCGTCACGATATTCCTTTATCTTTGTATTGCACTTGACCTCTTTAGAGGACGTTTTTAGGGGCATTTATATCAACTCCCATTTATTAGGTGAGTGCTTTTTGTGGCTAATATCAAGTAATAGCCACACGCACCGCAGGGCGGCACAAGTGCCGCTCCCTGCGGTCGCTCGTGGCTATACGCCACGCCTTTTGCGTAGACTTCTACTAGTTTTTCTATCGTGCATAATGTCGCTTGTAACATCTACTCCACGATTAGCAAGTATTTCAGTGTCGCTGATATACTCCTTATCAAGCATAGAATCAACAAGCTGTGAAGTATCATAAAGCTGTCGGCTCTGATTTGTTTGCAGATACAAACGGCTGTAAAGCTTTTTAGGCATATATGATTTATTCTCCGTATACGCCTCATACTCGTCTATATCATAGGTCTTGACCTTGATAAGGCGTGTATAAGGGTGACGGAATGTAGCACGGCACGTTGACACGGTAGCCGTTATATCTCGTATCTGTTTATCAAGCAGATTAAAACGCTGAACTGTAGCAAGTATCATCATCTTACGCTTTCTACACTGGCAGAGGTGCTGAAAAAGCGGTTTTGGAACGGCTCTTTTACCACCTGAGAAATCTCGTGAATTGAAGATAGTACCTATCTCATCAATCACAACGATACAGTTTTTAGGAGCGTGCAGGATATCTTGTGCGGAATTAAGCTTGTATATATTCGTCCACTCTGGGAAATTTTGAAGATTGATATTTGTAAGTATAGACAACTGAGGATAACGCACGCAATAGTTATATGCTATCTGTGCAAGGGTTGAGGTTTTACCTGTGCCGAATTTACCAGTATAAAGATGAATGCCCCAACCTTGAAAGATAGCGGAGTTATTGAAGTATGCACCGAAAAGGTGGTCATATACCTCATAGGTGATAAAGGGCGGTATTTGTTTTATGTAATCAAATAGTATCATAACATTAATCCTTTCTAAAATAATCAACAAGATGATAAACAGAAAAAATAAGATGATGTATAATAATCTCCAAAAGAATAAACAAAACAAAACCAAATAAAGCAGTTTGTTTAGGAGTAGTAAAGGGATATGAAATAATACTATTAGAAGTAATTACATAAAAAACTATAAAGGGAGAAATGAAAAGCCAAGTATCAAGCATGCCACACAAAAAGTTAATTATATGAAAAAGTTTTCTATTCATGTAACACCTCACACAGCACTTGCACAACGTGTCATGCGTATCATCACATTATAGAAGAACTTGCAGAAGATACAAAGCATAACCACAGCGAATATAAACGCCATGCCGAGGAGCAAAGCGTCATATCTATTCATGACTTCTTGCGAGAGATCACAGCCCATTGACTTCAAAAGCTGAAAAAATGGATTATTTTCATCAAACACTATGTGTACTTTCATTATCGATCACCTCACTATCATTAGTTTCAACCGCAGGAACGGCTTTTATATCAACATCTTCACCGAATAACAAAAACTCAATAAGCTGTTTTCTGTTTCCGCTGAACTCATGTTCAGCTTTAAAGTTTCTAAGGTCAGTGAAGAAACCTATAACACCGCTTATAGTACAAACCATAAAGCAGACAGCGAGTATAAACAAAACCAAGTTAAGCATTTTTCTACCTCCTAACGAGCCATAAAAGAGAAAGGACCATAAGAGCAACGAGGACAACTAAAACAATATTTACTAACATAATAAACCTACTTTCTAAGCATAAAATATAATAACGTCAAGCTGATTGATAAAAGCATACCGCCTATAATAGCCGAACCGAGAGTAAAACTGTATTTTCCAAATGGAAACGTATAAGACATACAGTTCATCAGGAATTTAAAAACTAATTCAAAACCATGTATTATATCCATAAATACCACCTTATTTAATCAAATTAGAAACAGTATCAAACAAAAGCTGAAAAAGGCTCTGACATGCTGTATAACCTTTTGAGAAAATCGTTTCAAGAGCAGAATCAGGAAGAAGATAAAAAACTATAGCAGAAACAAGAATAGCAATTACACGCATAAGATACCCCCTTATTGAATTGCATACTTAATAAGTGTTATAGTGAGAAAAACAACAAACCATGCAGAGAACACAGCATAAAACCATGACGGCAAACAAGAAAGAGCGGCAGTAAGAAAGTCCCAATATGTGCCCGTTGTACTGAATATAGATTTTATATCCGTGAAATCAACAGAGCCAAAATTAGCATTAATTTTCTTTTTATCAAGATATTTGTTATAATCATCAGGTTGCATATATGAACCATCATTTATAACACCATCTGAACCCTTAGCAAGGTCAACGTCAGTGACCTTTGACGGCGGTATATTACACAAGTCTTTAAGCTTTGTAGTCGAGGGATTGTAAGTATTTCCGTCCTTGTCTTTATATACTTTTGGTACATAATCAGGAAACTTCTCATAAGAGAAAGGGTCTGAAATAACAGAATAAACACGATAAGCCTTGAATGTTTCGGGCTTGCCTGTTTCTTCATCAACGGACTTTACAAAATCATCAATCTTCTCACACGTTTTAAGGTTTGTAAAATCTTCTTGATAGGCATACGAGCCGAGCCAAGTTGAAGATGTTGTGTCCTCAGTTTTTTCACCATTCTGAGGAGTAACATGACCGTTATTCTTTACAAATACACCGATAACATTAACATAAAGCTGGCTATCATCAGTAAGACCATGTGTTTTATAATCTATAGAAGTGAGGTCAAAAGCTACAGAAAGTTTGCCGTCACGTGGAATAGTATAAATAGGTGTTCGACCTTGATATAATGTTAAATACGGCTCAAAAGTATCAACAGTACCATTACTGTTCAAATCGTCAGAAACAGAGCCGTCAGACTTGACCTTTTCATCGTCTTGTCCCTTGTAGTAATTGCCGTCATGGTTCATAGCATAAAGCACAACATCTTCATCAAAGAAACGTTGCAAATCATCATCAGCGTTAAGAAGATTTTTTGAAAGACAACATAAAACGGCATAAGTGCCAGAGCCGTAAGCTTTTCCTAAGTCTTTTTCATTGAACGTTTTTAAAAACTCAGGTGTAAGCTTTATATCAAGGTTAATATTATTATTTTCAGCCGAAACAAGTCCGTTTTCATCAGCATTAGCACCACCCTTTGACGGATAGTAAATTTTATTTTGCATATTCAATGAAAGTTCGGGTGTATATGTAACAGTAAACGGAGCAGGAACAGCATTAGGGTCAGGGGGTTCTAACTCGTTTTCAAGATTATCGAAATCATATAATTTTGTATGAAAATATACTTTAACTGTTGATTGAACATAGTCATTAATATTAATTAATGCTTTACATTGGGGTTTTGTAAACCCACTAGGCTTAGTGACATCCCAACCGCCATAACCAACAGATTCTATTTTATTATCAGATGAATCAAATTGGAATAGTAAACGCTGAGAATCATACGCAAAATTAGAACCAAACAAAAATTGATTATTTGTAAAGCTATAATATGCAATAGCGGTAGGGTCAAAGTAAAGAATATTAGTTTCTGATGTTCCGTCAGATTTTTTACCATAAACAGCTATATAATTATCAGTTTTCGAGATAGTTGACTGATAGTGATTATAAACATCAGTAAAGTGCGGAATGTCAGAAGATTTACTAACAATATTCCATTTAACGCTTGACAAGTCATTTTTAGTTACTGTATCATCAGCAAACGCAGGAACGGCACAACATATCAACACGACAAGTGCAGATAACATACACAACACTTGCTTAATCTTTTTTCTCAATTTATCAACTTCCTTTCAAAAAAAATTAAGCGGAGCAATTTGAATTACTCCGCTTATGTAAATGGTTTTGCTTATACAGCGTGTCTGAACTTTGCGAAAAGTCCTGCACCTGAGCCGAGAAGAGACAGACCTACAAGAATTGCAATAGGTACGTTGCTTGTCATAGCGTCCCAACAAGAACCAAAAACAGTAACGGCATTACTAAGCATTGTTGTTACAGCTTCCATTATTAGCAAAACTCCTTTCTTATTAAATTTTTTATAACAGCGGTTTCACCGCTAATTATTTTGTGTTGCGGTGAAGTGTTCCGTCTGCATTGATTACAGTAATATCAACAAGCTGAGAACGTCCGTTGAATATCTGATAGTTCAGCATTACATCACAGCCGAGAAGCTTATTGAAATCCTCAGAATTTCCGTTAAGTCTGATTGCATTTTCGGTCGGTATTTTCAGAGTATCGACCATTTTACCATGACAGTCAGGGTTATCAACTTCCTGCAAAAGCTGAAAGACGACCTTTTCAGGGCTGTTTATCTGCTTGCCCTCTATTACTCCGTTAAATGCTTTCTTTTTTGTCCAGCCTACGATAGTTGTTTTCATGTTTTTTTCCTTTCTGAGGTTTTTCGGCTTTTCCTCGTGCCTTTTCATTTGTGTTTCTTTTTCGTGTCCCTTT
>ENA-UEOI01000513-UEOI01000513.1-human-gut-metagenome-genome-assembly--contig:-NODE-513-length-41904-cov-35.048127_pt1 | contig 41904 bp, 44 predicted proteins | sample MGYA00242883_ERZ507882 | MGnify/ENA primary metagenome ERZ507882 (study PRJEB26167, sample SAMN06115502) | human gut metagenome | host: Homo sapiens | place: China:Chongqing | collected 2015-07-29...
GTTTTCTTCTTCCGCAGCGCCGCTTTGCTGATCACATCGCAGACGAGTAGTCCGGCGACGGTCAACTCCTTATCCGGCTGGATCAGATGGTTTTGGTTTAGCCGGGCCATCTGAGCATCGGTGATGAGCAGTAGATTATCCAACGTGATATTGGTCTTGTCACCGTCCGCAAAAATCAACTTGTGTCCCTTCGGAATAGGACCGTTTACGGCTTCCCAGATCAGCCGATGCTTCGGAGCAAAGTTGTCGTTGCAGAGCGGACTGCTTGGCCGCATCTTGACCTTCACCTCGACATAGCCTTCCTTGTTGATTCTCTCATAGCCGATCGGCTTGGTATTGTGCGGAAGGTGGCCTTTCTTAAACTGGGTCTCTGCCATGCGGCCGACCGTCGGCGGATGCTTGCCTTTATTGGCAGGGACATGACCTTTCTCAAAGCGGCCGGTGAGACCGCTGTTGAGGTGGTGATTTTTGTAATAGCCATTGAGCTGCGAAACGGTATAGCTGGTACCAAATTTCTCATTCAGCTTATCTGCCATCTCAGTCGGACCGATGCCGACATGGTTTGCCATGATGTATCGCACAATCGGCTCCGGAAATTTCTTGGAAAAGTAGGTCGCTCGTCCTTTCGGCAAGCCGCTCGGAAGATGGTGGTTGCTCCGATACGCCTTGACCTGTGGCTCCGTGATATAGCCATTACCGAACCGTGCGTTGATAAGCTCCGTGAGATCTCGGTCGTTCGTACCGGAAGCGTGCCCGGCGACGAAGGTGTGCAGCTCCGGCGGATAGATACGCTTCGGCATGGCTCAGTCCTCCAGCATCGCGGGAACGGTGAAGTCCGCGGACAAGCTGTTATCGGCGATAACCTTTGCCTTCAGAGCAAGCGTACCGTTTGCAATGATCTGGGACGCAACGCCCGTGATGGCCTTCACACGGTTGATCTCCGCAGTCAGCTCTTCGCCTTGCAGGTCCTCATCGCTCAGACGCTCCAGTTCAGCAAAGAGGTGGTTGTTCAGGTCGGTCAACTTATTCTTCACGGCGCTTTGCCTCCTTCTTTTCAAGCTCGTCCAGCACCTTGTCGATGCGCTCCCAAATATCATTCGGAACACGGTAGGCACTATTGGCGATGGACTGCAGGACATAACTGGACACGCTTTTTTTGCCGACGTAGTGTGCGAGGATGCGGTAGGCATCTGGGCCCTTACGTTCCCGGTATGCCTTCAGCCGGGCGATGATCGCCGGCTTGTTGATCTCCATTTCTTTCATCGGGGGAACTCCTTTCGAGGCCGTCAAGCACATTGACAAGCCTCATAGCATTTTCGGGGGTAGGATCTTTTCGGCAGGCGGTCTTTGCCGCCTCGGTCAGCCGGATCGTCGCGGCGCGGGCAAACGCACATTTCTGTTCAAAAGCAGCGACTGCGACCGCTTCATTCCGGGCCTTGACGATCATCTTTTTTTCGTGAGACGCTTGCGCACGGTCGATGATCTTCATGCGGTGAGACCGGTAGAGGTGCCGGAGGGCCTGGTAAGCTGCCTGGTCATAGATACTCAGGCCTGCCGGCATTTCTTCGTTATGCATGGCAGCCTGCTCATAAGGCAGGGCAAACTCAGGCATGGTATTCACCCAGTCCGAGATACCATGTGAGGATGTTCACCGCCGACTGCCAGCCGTGGCAGACCACGGTATAATTACCCTCCAGCTTCAGGCGTTCGAGCCACCAGTTCTGCGCATCGTTTGCGCGGCCGGTTTCATTCTTCATCTCGATGTAGAGGCTGTGATATCCGCCGCGGGCGACAGGCAGGTGCAGATCCGGCACACCCTTTTTGACGCCCATCGCCTTATCCACAGCGACCTGCGTCGCGCCCTCTTTCGTCTCGTTCTTGATGTGGTGCAGCAGAGCCAGCTCCGGGTACCGCTCACGCACGAGGGGCTGCTGTGACCACTTGATAACGGCCTGCTGATGCCTGCTCTCACTTGCCACGGTCGACCACCTCCACAAAGCTCACCGTCTTATTGCTCTTGATATCCTTCTCCTTGCTCTGCCGCACGGTGTAGCCATTTCGCGCAAGGATCACGACCATCTGATCGCGGTCTTCTACCTTCGACACATACAACTTCATCATCGTTTCCTCTTCGGTTCGTTGAATAAACGGTTGAGTATCTGATTGGCCTCGCTCTTGCTCAGGCCAGCAGGGTCATACCCCTTACAGCAGCGTCGGATAATCTGCAGCTGCTTTTCTGATGCCGGCATACGTCCCCATCGTTTGATAAGCGTCAGATCCCATAGGTATCGGCAATCTAAGAAGTCTCGGATCAGACGGCAATACGCCCGATCAAGAGCTGCCTGCATACCGCAGCGAGCTCCATCCGGCATATTGATCATGCCAAGGGCATCCGGACAGGGAATGACGATCTTCTGATTTCCCTTCAGGGAGCAGACGAGAGAACCATTCGGCATTTTGAAATAATTGACATCATGGGTGTTGTACTTCTGCCCCTTTGCCCAGAGATCAACGATCTCGATATTGCGAATCCAGCTCTCCGGTGCATCACTGGCGGCCTCGATCTTTGCCGGCAGGTCAAAAATATCGCCCACCACTTCATTGGCCTTGCGTACCGGCACATTGGACATATCCAGCCCGAGCAAAGAAGGTGCCGTGCAGAGCGACGAGCGGCCCGTAATGCCGACACAGTCGATCAGGTTGAGCTTCTCCTTGCCAGGGTATAATCGGAGTCCGCGTCCGACCATCTGCGCATAGAGTGATTCAGACTGCGTAGGGCGGGCAATGATGACCGTTTCCACGCGGGGAATATCGGTGCCTTCGGTGAAAACCATGCAGTTCACAATGCAGGGGATCTCTCCGGCAGTAAATGCCTTGATGATGGCGGCACGATCCTTGGTCTCGCCGGTGACCACCACGGCACCAGGTATCCGCTTTGCGATCTCCTCCGCATGGTGGACGCTGACAGCGAAGATCAGCGTTGCACCGGTGGCCAGCTCGCAATAAGCCTGTGCGATCGCGTCGGCTGTGCCTTCCATTGCTTCGTCCAGCTCACCGGGCGCGTAGTCCCCCCGCTGCGTGCGGACTTGGCTCAGATCGTAACCAATATTGACGCGCCGGCAGAAGATATTGCAGAGATATCCGTGCTCGATGCCCCAGCGAAGATCTCTCTGGAAGATGATTTTGGAGAACACCGTGTCCAGACGGACCTTGTCGCCGCGGTTCGGCGTCGCAGTGAAACCAATGAGCTTGTCCGGCGTGAAGTGGTCAAAGATCTTCCGGTAAGTATTCGCCGCGGCGTGGTGTGCCTCGTCGCAGATGATCAGGCCAAATTCATCCGGCCGGAAGCGATGCAGACGGCGCACAAGGGACTGAACCGACGCGCTGACGACATCCTCATCGTAGCTCTGGAGTGCTGCACGTTCGACGCCGAAGGAACAGTCGAAGTATTTACGTGGCTGCTCTACCAGCTCCTCACGGTGGGAAAGGATCAGCATACGCTTACCATGCCGCGGGAGGTTTGCAAAGGTCACCGTCTTGCCGAGCCCTGTTGCCATCTGAGCAAGGTAGGCACCCGGCGGCTGCGCATCGATCGTGTCGATGCAGTCGATTTGATAGTCTCGTAATTTCATTTTTTGCTCCTTTTGTGCGTAACTGCGGAGCATCGCGGAAACCATGCTCCGCGCAACAAAGCCTTGCGGCACAAGGGTTTGCGGGTATGTGCGGAACTGCGGAACATAAAATATGAAAATTTCCTCGCCCTTTGCGTGTACGTTAAGTTTCCGCTAATTTCTACACTCGCACAAACTTTTCCTATAGTGGTGTATACCGTGTTCCTCAGTTCCGCGCCCCTCTAAAAAACGCCGTCAAAGCCTTGCGGCACAAGGGTTTGCGGGCGCGTAACAGATGTACCGCATTCTTCCGCGCTTTTCCGCATTTACAGCGGCAATTCCTCGCCGCTCTCCTCTCCGTCTTCGGAAAGAAGAGGTAGGGTCAGACAGATGCACTCCGCCTGTACGCCGTTGATGCGTTTGCATTTGGTCATAGCACGGCCACGCGTTTCAATCAGACCAGCTTCTTTCAAGTGAGACAGCGTGGCAGCGGTCGAATATCCTGCGTCAGAGAGAGCACGTTCAAAGATCGGCCGGATGATATATGCCTTTCCGTCCTCGATACTTCCGTAAACGTCGATTGTTTCCGAGCGGCCGACCATGTGATTGCTGTTCTGCGCTACCCATCCGCAGAGGTATTTATAAGCGCGGTCACCGGCTGACACTGCCGCCTTGGACGCGAGAAATTCGGAGATCTCTTCCACGGTGATCGGCTTCTGCGTGCCGTCGAAGATCCACCGGCACGCTAATTCGTCCGCGAGGACGATCGCTGCGGCCGCCATAGCCTGTTTCTCAGTCGTGTCACGATCGCTCAGATCCCGGAACAGTTCTTGATACCGCGGTGCAATATGATCGATCACGCCCGGCTTATAGAGCTCCTCCACGAACCGTTTGCCGGCATAGCCATAGTTGCGCTTGACCATACCGGAGACATGCATACCGTCCTTTATAACGGCCTGAGACGCTTTGCATTCGATGTCAATAACGCGGTTGACCGCACCGGCGCCGGAGGCTTGTCCGGTCAGCGGGCTTTCTCCCGTTGTGAGAATACAGTTATGCCAGGTCGGCGTCAGATCGACGCCACCGGCACGGTTGCCGCGGGTTCGTCCAACGCCCTGCGCAAGCTTATAGACATCAAAATTCGTGCGACCTTTGCTGTCCTTGGCAAGCTGCAGCTCGTCGAGGCACAGCGGCAGCTCATTGAGAAACGCCGCGGTCTTTTCAAGGCCGACGACAGTGCCGTCAAAGGTCTTGACGTAGTTGCCGATAGCCGGATCTCCCCAAACGCTTGCAGCCACCATCAAAGCGACGGTCTTACCGGTGCCGGAGTCAACGCCCCAAAGGTGTACGAAGAACGGCAGACATCCGAGTGGCTCCAAAAGAACACTGGCAAAGGATGCCGCAAGTATGATCTTCGCTGTCGTGGACATTGCACGCACCTCTGCCGCCGTTTCCAACCATTTGGTTTCAGAGCCGTGGCTCCGAACCGTCTGGAACATGGCAGCAAAGCTGGCATCGCCATCGAAGATCAAGCCGTCCACAAAGGGGGAAAAACCTTCGTCCGGAATGTACCCGAAGCGTCCGATGCTTTTCCGTTCGGGGATCACATTATAGTTGAGGTTTTCGATGTCTGATATATACTCCACAAAAGCACGGGCATTCTGGCTTGTGACCGCGATGCCGCATCCGGCCAGCTCGGTGACTTTATTCGTATTGGCGAGTACAATCTTGCTCACGATGATCTTGCGCCAAATGGCGCCTTTACGAAATGCAAGCCTCAGTTTTTCCTCGCTGGTGTCGATGTTTACCAGCCGTTCGACAGGAAGGATCGGATGCGGACAGGCAACGACCTCTCCTTGCCCCTCCGATTTCCGTATCCCACTGTCGTCCGCTTCCCATTTTCCAGCGTCAAGCTCGATCGGCTGGTTCTCAAAATTCGTGGGATGCTCTGCAATGTAAGCGCCCCGTGATGCTCGGATACTCTGTTGGTAGCGCTTATACATGAGCTTCAGGCCACGGAAGCCGATGCTTGCGGCGTATTTGCTCATAGCCTCGATCATGCGCTGCTGGAGGAATGGATCGCCATTGCACTTCTCCAGCTCTTCATACGGCGTAGTAGATTCCAGAAAATCCTCTGCCGTGTAGTTCCACTTGGCTGGTTTTTGCATATCGTTTCCCAAAATTCACTCCCCCAAATGTTCATCAAGCCAGTATTCAAGGCTTGGTAGTCGTTTTATCGCCTCCGCGTACAGCGGGTGGATGTATCCGGCAGCTGCATCCGCAGCGTCCGGTGCTAACAGCTTCTTGACCTGCCACCAATAGCAATGCTCAGCCGCTTTTCCGCGGTACTCCCGATCCGCTTCTGCCTTCCTCTCTGCTTCCTGCCGGCGGGCAGCCAGTACGGCGGATACCTCCGCCGCACTTGGCTTTTCGCCGGTCAGTCCAAGGGAAAAGTCCACATCGAGGCGTAGGCAGGCCTGCCGAAAATTGATGTTGAAGAGCTTCATTACAAAGTCAATGACCGTCGTTCCCGCGCCGCAGCCAAAGCAATGCCATCCACTCTTTTTCCCATCGTAGACCTTCAGACTGCCATGATCGTCGCCGGTATGGAACGGACATTGAATATAGCCCGTCCGGTTCGGATGAAAGCCGTAAAATTCAATAACCTGCCGCGCGGTGAGACGTTCCTTGATCTCGGCTGCGAGATCAGAACGGCAGCTCGCCATCGTCTTCGATATCCGAGAAATCGGATGCGCTCACGTTGATCGGTGCGCCGGCGGGACGGTAGCTTCCGGGAGCGGAATCTCCATCTTTTTTGCTGTCGCCGAAATAGATGCTGGTCACGATGACCTCGGCGCTGCGGCGCTTGTTGCCTTCTTTATCCGTCCAGTCACGGATCTGCAAACGCCCTTCGACCACAGCCATGCGGCCTTTGGAGAAATACTTGTCCACAAATTCCGCGCTGGACCGCCATGCAACGCAGTCAATGAAATCCGTCGCACGGCTGCCATCCTGCTCTTTGAAGTCACGATCCACGGCGAGGGAAAACAACGCGACGGGTGTCCCGCTCTGCGTACTGCGAAGCTCGGGATCGCGCGTCAGGCGTCCCATGATGAAGATTTTATTCAACAAGGTAATTCATCTCCCTGTAGTCTAAAATAGCCGTGAGGCGCTTGGTCGCCCTGCAATAGGCACAATGCTCACAGCGACGCGGCTCGGCCTTTCCCTCTTTGATGGCCTGATACCGCGGTGCGCGGTCCTCGATCTCAGCGAGCTTGGCTGCAAGGTCATCATCGTTGATATAGAGAGCCGCCAAATCCGGAGCATTCTCCTTCGTACCGACTGCAAGGATAAACGGCAGAAAATGCCCCTCGATGGCCTGATAGATCGCGCCCTGAAGGTCGTAGCCGTAGGCCTCGACGAACGGAAGGCGGCAATGGTCCTCCTCGGACCACACCTCCGCTGTGTCCCGCATGATCTTCTGATCTACGATGGCGCCATCGCAAAAGCCCAGCGCGGCGGCCGTGTGCGGCCAGCGGTTGGCGATCATGTTGCAGGTATTGGCATCAAGCAGACTGTCGATTTTGACTTTGAACGGAACCCCTGCGATAAAGCCGGTGCGGATGACCTGCTTCTTTCCCGACATGAGCATGGAATAGAGCTCGTCCGCCTGAAGGCGGGCGACGATCTCAGCGGCCTTGACATACTCCGCCTTGAGCGTGCCGTCGCGTTTGAAGATCTCCGGATGCTGCGCCTGATAGAGCGGCAGCTCACCGGAGAACCAAGCATCGATGTATCCGCCGATCAGAAACGCCTGGGATGTCGGCGGTGTGTACTCTCCGCGAAGCTCAGCCAGCGCGGCCGCTTCGCATTTCTCAAAGGCTTTGAACTGTGTAGAGCCCATGTAGGCCATGTTCATTTCCGGAGAATAATAATTCTCCGGCGTAACCACAGGAAGATCCATTACAGCACCTCCTCAGTCTCAGCCACAGTCTCTTCAGGCGGGGCCGGCTGCTCTTCCTGCGGCGCTGCGGCTGCGGTCACTGCATCCTTGCGCTTCTGCGCGCATTCCGCACAAAGCGGAACACCGTAATGCTTTCTCGTGTATGCGGCAAGCCAGCGGGCGTCTCTCCCCATTGCGGGAATGATCTCGCCCTCACAGTCCGCACAGGGCGGTACGGGCTCCTGCTTCGGAGGGCGGGGCTTATACGGCCGGATACGGATTCCGTCGGTCATACCGCCGTCCTGCGGATCGCGGACGTTATGGTCCACATAGAGTTGGATCTGCTTGCCGACCAGCGTGGAAGCCTTGGCGTCGCCGAACAGCTTACGCAGCGTCTTGCGGTTGGTGGAATTAACAATGAGCGGCCGCACCTGATAGATACCGGGCACACGCTCCTCGGCAAAGGAGAGCACATCCTTATTCTCCTTGCCGCGCTGGAGCGTGACGGAGCCATACCACAGGCCGGCAATGGTCAATATCGGTTCGGTCCCGTCGTCAATGTCCTCGGCGCCCAGATACTCGGAATCGCGCATCTGCCCGAGGCGTTCATCGCCACTAAGCTGGCGGAGCTTATCCTTCGTCATCATCTAAGTCGGTTACCTCCATTACATTGGAATCGGTCACGCGCGTTGCGATCAGCTGCAGGCCCTTGGTCTTGCACTTGGCGTAGAGCTTTTCGCGGCTCTCCTTATCAAGGCGCTCGGCACCATCGATGAGAATGATCTGAAGCTGTCCCGGCTTGCTCACCGTGATATCCACGCACAGCTCCAGCAGCTCACCGTCGGATAGATTGGAAATGGGCAGGCCGTGGATCAGCGGGACACCGTCTTCAACGGTCAGGCCGTCAACGGGGATCGTCGCGGTCTGCAGGATCGTCGCCGGCAGCTCCCGAGCGAGCTCGATCTTGCGCGTCAGCTCCTCGGATTCCGCGGTGAGCTTCCCGATCTCTTCCTGCATGGAAACCATGCGCTGGTACTCATTGAGGTGCTTACGCATAGCCTCAGCCGTGTCGATCTCCTTGGAAAGTGCGGTCGTGTCAGCAAGCTCGCGGCCGATATACTGGTCTGCGATCCCTGCATCGCGCTCCAGCTTGGCTTTCTTTTCATTAAAGCCGGAGATGACCACGCGCACGCTTTCCTCCCTGCGCTCATCCAGTCCGGCAAGCCGTTCCTCATACAAGCGGATCTCCGCCTTCAGGCGCTCGATATCCGTGGTGAGGCGGGTGCGGTCCTCGGAGGTCTTGCGGTCGATGGCCGCGATGTCAAGGTCGCGCTGACCCTCCAGCCCGCGGAGCTTCGCCTCGTGGCTGTTCCGGAACGCTTTGGCGCGCTCAATCACATTGTTCTGCTCCTTCAGACTCTCCAGCTCACGGTACTTCTCACCGATGGGATACGTATTCCAATGGTCGAAATCGTAGCCGGAGGGGATGTCCTTTGCGATGTCGGAAACAAATGCCTGCTTGTTGCGGATGTCGCGGTTGATATTCTGGCGTGACTGGAAATAGACGCCATTTTCCGCCTGAATGTCGTGCAGGACCTCAAGGATATGCTTGGAGTAATCCACGCCCTGCGGGATCTCGCCGAACTGTTCGCGGATCCAGTTGGTATCCCACGCAAATTCGATGAGGTTGAGAATGACGCGGTTCTTTTCCTGCCGGGAGAGCTGCGTGAACTCGACGGGGTTGAGCTGCAGCGGCGTGAAGATCTGCGAGAGGAACTCTGCCGGACGCGTCTGAAGGAGAGATCCGTCGCGCACCTTGACCGTGCCGGCAGACTTGGCAGGCAGGGCCTTACGGTCGATGGAGAGGCCGGTGTCGGTCTCAATGATGATTTCGCCCTCATCGGCGCCCCGATGCACGATATAATCACGATCTGAGCGGTTGGTGAGGGCGTAGCGGATAGAATCAAGGACGGAAGTTTTGCCGCTTCCTTTCGGGCCGGAGATCTCCACAGAGCGGCCGTCGAGCTCGGTCTCCTTGATCCCGAACAGATTTTTGATTACAATTTTGGTCGTTTTCATTGACAAACTCGCTTTCTGCCCTTACAATAGGGCGCAACTAAGGATTGGCTTGCTGCCGATCGGTCCCCTGCAGGTGTGCGAGACCTGCAGGGGATTTTTTATTCTCACAGAGCGACGATGACCTTGCCGCTCTCGATCTCAGCAGCGAGATTCTCCTCGAGGAACGTCTTGATGGTGTTGCGGGCGGTCAGACGCCACATACCGCCATCGGCCTCGATGAACGAAATGCCGCGGTCGCTGATGCGGATGAGGAAGGTGCTCTCCGGCTGCTCGACCTCCTGGAAGGTGCGGTAGGGGCGGAGCTTGACGATGGGACGGATCGCCTCATTGGTCTGGAGCGCGACGCCCTTCTGTGTGGTCACGGTGGTGGCGACGCCGTTGTCGTTGTAGATGACCTTGGCGCCAAGGGAGATATCATTGACGAGCTTCATCGCATAGAGCGAATCGCCGGTCTCCTGGAAGCGGGTACGCAGCGCGATCTGGGCTTCTTCAAAGCCAAGCGTGACCTTCGCATCCCAGCCGGGAACATCAGTTGCATCCGCAGAGTAATAGACCGTGCGGTGGCAGCGCTGCTCACAGTCCGGCTGAGAGAAGCAGACCACATTGGTGGGTGAAGGTATATTGACGAAAAGTGCAGGGGTATTGACATCCTCCAGATGGATGGCCTCGGTGCGGATCATCTTCACGATGGAATCGAGGCTGTGCAGGGGAACGGTGTCCGGCGCAATGGGAGTCTCAATGACCTCCTGTGCACCCTTCGGGGTGATGATATATGCGCGAGCGCCGAGGTTCTGAGTCTCAGGGCGCATATTCTCGAGCACATACTGAATGGCTTCTTTGAGCATGGGGATGTACTTCCTTTCTTAAAAACTAAGCGGTGTGAATGAGCTTGAGCATGGGCGGAGCTTCCTGCTCACCGGCATCAACTGCCCGGGGATCTGCGGGACCATCTCAACGATGGATTCCTCATCGGCGACATAGAGAGACGTGGTGACGGGATTGGTCGCGGCCAGAGTAGACTTGGCCACGCAGCTCACAGCGATGTTCTGGCGCGTATCATCCGATTTAAGCGTAAGCGTAATGGTGATTTTGCGTGCCGCAGTCGCCGAAGTATTGGGATCAAGAATGTTTTCGACTACTCTGGTCATCTCATAGTCCGCACGTTCCTTGATGGCACCGCGAGCCATATCGATGATCGATCTTTTGTTGAGGTTTTCCATGTGCTTTTCCTCCTTTCTTGCGTAATAAGGACGCCTGCCCTCTGCCGGACGCCGCAGCCGGGAGGGTAATCCGCTGCGGTACCGGCGTTAGAAAGGAGACTAACTGAGCGTGCCGGGAACACGCCCGGCAGAGGGCAGGATCTTTTCATGCGCTGAGAATGTTGCGGTGCAGGGGATCGTGCGGTCGCATAGAGTGCAGCAGCTCCTTGACGCCTTGAGCACCTTTCAGATCAGCAATGAGGGAATAGGTATTTCCGTGCCGGCGGGCAAATACAGCGCCGCAGAGGGGGCAGACATGAGCATTTGTCCCGTTGATCTCAAGGGCCATCATGGCACTATCACAGAATGCACAGCGGATCATTGGGCATCTCCCCCTCCCTTTGCGAATCTGCCGAGGGCGCTCATATCAACGGTGATACCGTTCTCTTTCGCCATCAGATCCTCAATAGCCGGACCAGCGGCGGAACAGACCGCGCACAGCACAGGAAGCGGGGTCTTGGTCGCTTTGGCAACGCTGACGCTGAGCATAGTCCAAAGCATCCTTATGTCGTCTTTGTGCCCGGTCAGCAGTACACTGAGGCTGCCATTTGCATCGCGCTCGATTGAAACTTTGCAATCCTTATTCATTGCCGCCTCCTTCCTGGACAAGAAAGACATAGGCCGTCCGGACGCCGTACTCGCGCGCGGTCTGATGATCCGCGAAGAACACGTCCAGGCGCTGGGCTTTGATGGCGCCGCCGCAGTCCTCGGCGACGTACCGGGCACGGCTGCCATCAGGATAAATGACCTCGATGGTCGTGCCGTAGGGAATGACGTTCGGATCGACCGCAACGGTGCGGCCTTCGGTGGCCACCGTGCCGGTCGCCGTGATGCCGTCGTTCTTGCCGCAGCAGGCCGAGCACGGGCAATAGGCCGTCAGCTCAAACAGCCCGAGCGGCTCAGCGGTAAGATCCGCGCAGCCGGAAGCGGGCACATCCTCGCCGGGCAGTTTGCCCTCCGCGGCCTGCAGCTCGGCAGGCGGTGTATCCGGCACGACCGGCTCATCCAGCGCGACTGCGGTGGTCAGCAGCAGAATGACGATGACCAGGCCGATGGTGGCGCAGATGGTGTCACGGGTGTTTTGGCTCATGCGGTAGCACCTCGCTTTCGGTTTGGATCTGGGAAATATAGATGAAGCTCATCCGGCTTAGCCCGGCAAACTTCTAATGTCCGATACATTTCGCGGATATCCCATGCTATTTTGCCGGACATCCGCAGGCTTATGGCCGTCGGCGACAGGCCCAGCGCATAAGCCAGGTCGCTCTGCGACAGGCCAAGCTCGCGTAGTCTGGAAGCCAAGCGGCCGTAAAGAGGAATTCTCATAGCTACGGCTCCTTCTTCTCCGGTGCCGCAGCGTCAATGGCTCGCCTTACGATCTCCAGAACGATGCGGCATTCTTTGTAGCTGACTGCCGTATCCGCTTTGGTAAGTGTGTCGAGGATCTTCGCTGCGGCTTTCATCAAATTGGACATGCGCACGGGGTGGATGTAATAGCCGCGCTCGGCCACAACTTTTTCCTGCTCAGCGAGCAGTTTTTCGGTAGGTGTCATAGTGATCTCCTTTCGTGGTTGTTAGGGGATATTGTTCCTCCTGCGTCGTCGTGGTAGAATGGAGGCTGGGAAGGAGGTGATAGTGTGACAATCAGAGAATTAGATCAACGTTTAACAGTGGCATTAGATGATTTTTCAAGTGAAATGTGCAGCCAATACGATGACTACAGCAAGGAGCCCGTTGTCAGCGGGGACATTGCTCAGTTGTCAAGGCAGACTTTCTATGTGCTAAACGAATTCAAAAAAGAGATCATTAAGTACTTGGAATCAAATCGCTAATCCACAGGAAGCCGTCAGTTGCCGCTGGCGGCTTCTCCTTTATTGTCAAGCACTATTCTGATAGACACCCCAGCCTAGGACATACTTCACTGGATCTCCTCAGCCATACTCTCCCTCCTTTCGCAAATCTTGCATTATATGCAAGATTTAGACTAAAAAAATAGTTGCCCTGTCTTCCTTGGAAAGGTGCAACGCATTGCTCAACTCATTGGCTTCGAGCACCGTAAAGTTACTCTTCCCGTTCATTTTCGCAGAAAATGAAGTAACAGAGCAACCGATAACCCTGGCGCCGTCGACGTAAGTCTTTCCTTTTTCAACCATGATACCCTTGAGCTTGTTTAGGTCAGGCATTTATAAAACCTCCTTTTCAACTTGCGCGTTATGCAAGTTTTGTGTTGTGATAATAACTTAATCGGCAGGACTTGTCAATACCTTTGTGCAAGTTTTTTGTTTTTTTCATAAAATAATCTTGCATTACAGTATAGTTTGCTGTAATATTGGAGCAAGCTAAATATGAGGTGACGAACATGGGAAACGATTTCAAAAAAGCGGTCGGCAAGAGATTGTATTCAGCACGAAAGGCCAAGGGTTACTCCAGAGCAAAGGTTGGCGAACTCGTCGGTCTGCATGAAACTACTGTTAAGAGATATGAAGATGGCGATATAAAGTCCTTAGACATTGAGCGCCTTAAAGACTTTGCTCGTGTTCTTGGAACTCCCGCCGCGGATTTATTGGGTTGGGTAGCCAACTCGGACGAACACCTCGAATTGATGCTTCAACTCTCAGAAGATTCTGCAAGCGGCCGCACGGCGGCGGTGGAAGAGCTGCGCCGAACCTATGGTACTGAACACGGCATCCACGCCACCTATACCTGCGACGATAAAGCTAAGCTCTGCATACTGTACTACAAGGCTCTGGAGCGAAGAGTCGCCCTCTCTCTGACCGATATCATCGGCACCATCGACCAGCTTGACGGCCATCAGGCCGAAAAGGTCATGCTTCTCCTGCACGCTTACTTGAAGGCGGAGCAGCCGATCCGCAACATCGTGGACACCGCGCTGGAGCCTTATGTGGAAGATTTGGACGAGCTCCTGTGCGGCGGCTCTCAGACCGGGTGATCGAGGTTGATTTTCAGTATAAGAGGAAAGGCTGGTGATTTGTTTTGGCACTGGGTATTAGTGGATTACTTAACCTTTTCAAAAAATCTCCAATGTCACATGTAGAAAAGGAGCGCTATCTGGTTCAGCACGTTAGCATCAATAAGATGCGCCAATTTACAAATATGCCTTACCTGTGGGATTCCAAGATTAAGAAATTTGTCGAGCCAAATTGTCATCCATTCGCGTACATGGATCTAACTTATGACAATATTTCGATTGCAAAATCCGAACTTTCCAAGATGAACCGGCAACTCTCTGCAGATGCATCACTTTCCAGTGCAATCCCAAACGGAATCGCAATACCCATTCAAGATATCATTTTTCATTCGTCCAATAATACAGGGTATACTCGCCTAATGTGCACACCTTTTACAATTGATGGAGAGATTTCCAAGTATCCCATATCTCTTTCTTTTATGACTGACTTGATGGATACTACCAGTTCGACCCATGGAGACCTTTTTTATGGCCAAAAGGGATGTATAGAAAAGGCGGAGATTTATTTCTGGAAAAACTATAATGGCTTGTTTTTCTTTTATGACACCATCGGAGTCCGCCTTACATTGTCACGAGTTGAAATTCCTCGCATAGATACGTCTGGGCGGAACGACATCGTTTATAAAGGCCCACATGTTTTGGCAATGGAAGCCTCACGCTTAAAAGAGGAAACAGCATTTATTTGGTTGCAAAGAAACCTTCCGCACATCTGCCCAAAATCTCTTAGCGGATACCGCAGGATGAAGACGCAGAACACAAAAAACTATCAAAAGTTGGTCGCTGCGGCAAAATCTAGAGGTTTCGATTTATAGGCAATTAGGAAAAAAAGCCGCCCCCGGTGTTACCAGCACCGAGGACGGCAATGCGCAAACATATCCCCTAACAACCACGAAAGAAGAAATAGCCGCAATCATAAAAGATACAGGCCTATCCGCGCTCTTTCATTTTACCACGAGAGGGCGCGGTTGGCAAGATGAAAGGAGTTTTTTATGGCAGAAAGAAAAAGCGAGGCGGCGTGGATCGAAAGCCGCAGCCGCTGGCAGATCAACGTGCAGGCCGAGGGTGTGCGCAAAACCTTTACCAGCTCCATGCCGGGGCGGCGCGGGAAGGCAGATGCCGAGCGAAAGGCGGAAAGATGGCTGGACGATCACACATCTGCGGAGCGAACGCGCGTCGATGCTCTCCTGACACAGTATGTTGATTATCTGAAAGAGACCAAAAGCAAGACGCACTCCTCCCAGTACGAGGGATTCGTGCGTCTCTACATTCGCCCTGTCATCGGTATGATCCGCATGAACAAACTCACAGAGGGCGACCTTCAAGCCGTGATCGACATGGCCTATTCCCAAAATCATCTTTCCGATAAGACCCTCCGTGATGTGCGCGGCTGCCTGACGAATTGGTTAAAGTGGTGCCGAATGCGGAAGAAGACCGCGATGCACCCGGAGGGCATCACCATTCCGGCCGGAGCCAAAAAACCGGAAAAGAAGATTGTGCAGCCGGAAGATCTGAAAAAGCTATTTTTCTCGAACATGACGGTCTGGCGGAACAAGCCGGACGAGGACTGGTATATCCACGCCTACCGCTTCGCTGTCCTTACCGGTCTTCGCCCAGGGGAGCTTCGCGGCCTCGAGGATCGAACTGACATCACCGATCTGAAGGTGGTGATCCGCCGCTCTGTCAATGTCCACAACGAGGTCACCCAGGGGAAGAACAATAACGCTCGCCGCACATTTGCTCTGGAGGAATACGCGCTGGGGGAGATCAAAGCGCAGCGTGCTATGCTGCACGCCGTAGGGATCGTGTCGCCATACCTTTTCCCTGAACCGGACGGTGGGCAGCTGAACTATAAGAATTTCTATCGTGCGTGGAAGCGATACTGCGGGGCGAACAATATCCCTCCAACGTCACTCTACGAGCTGCGGCATACCTACGTCTCGATCAATAAAGAAATGCCCATCGGTCTGAAGAAAATGGTGGTCGGCCACAGCAGGGACATGGACACGGAAGGCGTGTACGGTCATCAGCTTGCCGGCGATATGGAAAAGGCTGCGAGCTATACGCACGCCGCCTTTGAGAGCATCATCAAGAAGCAGGCATAGCCGATTTTTTTCTCTCAGATAAATTTCAAGTGTGTACTTTTATGTGTACTTGAAAAAATAAAAAGCCTTGAAACCGTTGAGTTTCAAGGCTTTTCGTTGGTGCGGACTACTGGACTCGAACCAGTGACCTCATGCGTGTGAAGCATGCGCTCTAACCAGCTGAGCTAAGCCCGCAAATGGTGACCCGTACGGGATTCGAACCCATGTTACAGCCGTGAAAGGGCCGTGTCTTAACCACTTGACCAACGGGCCATATAACGCACGGGATGCTCTCGCATCCCGTGCTCTTTGGTAGCGGCACCTGGATTCGAACCGGGGACACTTCGGGTATGAACCGAATGCTCTGGCCAACTGAGCTATGCCGCCATATTCTGCCCGACAGGACAAGGGACAGTATAACAGGGAGAAGGTCCGTTTGTCAATAGCTTTCTCGTAAAAAATCAAAAAATGCGGCAGGACGCGCCTTATATTTTCTCTTTACCTTTCCGCGCATCTTTGCTATAATATTAGATTGAATTAGTATCCGCGGCACCTTTGCCGTACAGATCGGAGGTCTCTGCATGAAATACGAACGCTGGCTCATCCCGGAAACGGATGACGCCGCGGTCGAAGCTCTGATGGACGCAGGCTATCCCTATCTGGTATCGACCGTACTGGCCTCGCGCGGCGTCGTCACGCCCGAGCAGGCCGCCGCGCATCTCGACCGCGAACGCTCGCTGGTCTACTCCCCCTTCCTCATGCGCGATATGGACAAGGCCGTGGCACGCATCGACCGCGCGCTTGCCGGCGGCGAGACCATCGCCGTGTTCGGCGATTACGACGTGGACGGCATCACCTCCACCTGCCTTCTGACCGATTATCTCCGCTCCCGCGGGGCGGCGGTGCTCATGCACATTCCCCGCCGCATCGAGGAGGGCTACGGCCTCGGCTGCGATGCGATCCGCGCGCTTGCCGAGCAGGGCGTCACGCTTATCGTCACCGTGGACTGCGGCATCACCGGCGTGGAGGAAACGGCGTTCGCCGCCACGCTCGGCGTCGACCTCGTCATCACCGATCACCACGAATGTAAGGACGAGCTGCCCGCCGCCTGCGCCGTGGTCGACCCCCACCGCCCGGACTGCGGCTTTCCGTTCAAGCATCTTGCCGGCGTCGGCGTCGCGCTAGAGCTGGTCCTCGCCCTCGGCGGCGCCGAGCGCGAAAGCGCGCTCTTCTCCCGCTACTGCACCCTTGCCGCCATCGGCACCATTGCCGACGTCATGCGCATGGAGGGCGAAAACCGCACCATCGTCCAATGCGGCCTTGAGGGCATCGACCGCAGCGACTTCACGGGCCTTCACGCGCTGCTGCGCGAGGCCGGCCTGACCGGACGTCCAGTCTCCTCCGTACAGATCGGCTTCGTCCTCGCCCCCCGCATCAACGCCGCCGGACGCATGGGCCGTGCAGAGCTGGCCGCCGAGCTCCTGCTCACGCAGGACCCCGCCAAGGCCGAGCGGCTCGCCCGCGAGCTGTGCGACCTCAACCGCGAGCGCCAGAGCGTCGAGCAGGATATCTTCCGCTGCGCCATCGAGCAGATGGACACCCTCGCCCCCACCGAGCGCAACGCACTCGTGCTCTCGAGCGAGGAATGGCATCAGGGCGTGGTCGGCATCGTCGCCTCGCGTCTTTCCGAAAAATTCTCCTGCCCCAGCTTTATGATCCACCTCGCCGGCGGCATGGGCAAGGGCTCCTGCCGCAGCTATGGCGGCTTCAACCTCTTCGCCGCGCTCGAAGCGTGCAGCGACCTGCTCGTCGGCTTCGGCGGGCACGAGCTCGCCGCGGGCTTCACCATCAAGGAGGAGAATATCCCCGCCTTCCGCAAGCGCATCAATCAATACGTCCGCACCCACTGCGGCGACTCGGCCCCCGTCTCCTCGCTGGAGATCGACGCCGCCCTCACCCGCCCGAGCCTCATCACGCTTCAGGAGGTCGAGGAGCTTTCCCGTCTCGAGCCCTACGGCGCGGGCAACAACCGCCCTGTTTTCTGCCTGCGCGGCGCGCGGCTGGAGTCCATGCAGAGCGTAGGACAGAACAAGCATCTCAAGCTCCGGCTCCAGAAGGGCCACACGAGCTTCGACGGCATCTTCTTCTCCGTCACCCCCGCGGAATGCGGCCTGACCGTCGGCGAGCGCGTGGACGCCGCCTTCTACCTTCAGGTCAATGAGTTCCGCGGCAGCCGCTCCCTGCAGCTCCAGCTCGTCGATCTGCGCAGCGCGCACGACCCCGGCGCCCGCGAGGCCGAGCAGCTTGAGCTGTGCCGCACGCTGATCCGCGGCGGCGGCGTGAGCGCGAAGGACGCCGCGAAGCTCCTGCCCTCGCGTGAGCAGTTCGTGCGCGTCTGGCGTGCGCTCGAGCGCGAGGTGGACGGCACGCTCACCTCTCCGGAGCTGCCCTTCCTGCGGCGACTCTCCGCCGATGCGCTCGGCGCGGAGAGCTTTCCGCGCACGGTCATGTGTCTCGCGGTCTTTGCCGAGCGCGGGCTCGTGACCGTCGAGCGCCACGACAAATACATCACGCTCCGTCTCACCGGCGGCAAGCGTGTGGATCTTGATGCCAGCCCCTATCTCTGCGCCCTGCGCGAGGGACTGGACGGAACGAAAGGAGGCAGCAGCGTATGAGCGACGTAAAAACGATCGAGCAGGCTCCCATTGAGCAGACCCCCCAGCCCATCCCCGAGGTGGTGCAGAAGCAGTACGATCATCTGGTCGAGACCATCCGCGCCTACAACCCCGGCGCGGACTTCGCCCAGATCGACGCCGCCTTCCGCTACGCCGCCGCGCACCACGGCACCCAAAAGCGCAAGGACGGCTCGCCCTTCGTCACCCACCCCATCGCCGTCGCGCAGATCGTAGCCGAGGAACTGCATCTTGACAGCGAATCCATCATCGCCGCCCTCCTGCACGACTGCATCGAGGACACCGACGCGACCTACGACGACATCGCCAAGCGCTTCTCCCCCACCGTCGCCGATCTGGTCGAGGGCGTCTCCAAGCTCACGCGCGTCCACTACACGAGCAAGGAAGAGGAGCAGATGGAAAATCTGCGCAAGATGCTCATGGCGATGGCCAAGGACATCCGCGTCATCCTCATCAAGATCGCCGACCGCACGCACAATATGCGCACGATGGAGTATCAGTCCACCGACAAGCAGCGCCAGAAGTCGCTCGAGACAATGGAGATCTACGCCCCCATCGCCCACCGGCTCGGTATGCAGCGCATGAAGTGGGAGCTGGAGGATCTTTCCCTCAAATACCTCGACCCCACCGCCTTCAACGAGATCACCCACTCCCTCGAGGAGAAGTCCAAGGAATACGGCTCGTTCATGGAGCGCATCCAGAAGCAGATCGAGGGCAAGCTCACCGAGGACCATATTCCCTTCCGCCGCGTCTACGGCCGCATGAAGCACCCCTACAGCATCTACCGCAAGATGTATGCCCAGAGCAAGACCATGGACGAGGTGTTCGACCTCTTCGCCTTCCGCGTCATCGTCGATACCGTCGCGGACTGCTACAATGTTCTCGGCGTCATCCACGACCTTTACCGGCCCGTGCTCGGCCGCTTCAAGGACTATATCGGCACGCCCAAGCCCAACGGCTATCAGTCGCTCCACACCACGGTCATGGGCCCCGACGGCGTGATGTTCGAGGTGCAGATCCGCACGCAGGAGATGCACGACATCGCCGAATACGGCATCGCCGCCCATTGGAAGTACAAGCAGGGCATCTCCGGCAGCGCCAACGAGCAGAATTATGAATGGGTCCGCCGTCTCCTCGAAAATCAGGAGAATACGGACGCCGAGGAATTTATCCACACCCTCAAGGTCGATATGTTCGCCGACGAGGTGTTCGTCTTCACCCCGCGCGGCGACGTGACGAACCTCCCCACCGGCGCGACGCCCATCGACTTCGCCTACTCCGTCCACTCCGCCGTCGGCAACTCCATGGTCGGTGCCAAGGTCAACGGGCGCATCGTCCCGCTCGACTACCAGCTCAAAAACGGCGACGTGGTCGAGATCCTCACGAGCAAATCCGCCCACGGCCCCAGCCGCGACTGGCTTCAGATCGCCAAGTCCAACGAGGCGCGCGGCAAGATCCGCCAGTGGTTCAAGAAGGAAAAGCGCGAGGAGAACATCGTCAACGGCCGCGCCGCCTTTGAATCCGAGCTCAAGCACTACGGCATCTCCGTCGCCGCCGTCACCGGGGACGAGCTGCGCCCCACGCTGCTCAAAAAGACCGGCTTCGGCAACCTCGACGATATGTATGCCGCCATCGGCTACGGCGGCTTCTCGGCGCAGAAGGCCGTCAACCGCATCCGCGACGAGCTCAAGGCTCTCAACAAGCAGCAGCAGGCCGAGCGCGACGCCACCGTGCCCATCCCCGGCGAGCCGGGCAAGACCCGCCCCGCCGTTCCCATGCGTGGAAAGAGCGAGGACGGCATCGTGGTGCAGGGGCTTTCCAACTGCCTCGTCAAGTTCTCCAAGTGCTGCACGCCCGTTCCGGGCGATGACATCGTCGGCTTCATCACCCGCGGCTACGGCGTGTCCGTCCACCGCGCCGACTGTCCCAACGCCGCGCCCGAGCGCCGCCGTCCCGAGGAGGCCGGCCGCTGGGTCAAGGTCAGCTGGGGCAAGGACGTCAAGCAGTCCTACCAGACCTCGCTCGACATCTACGCCAAGGACCGCATCGACCTCGTGCTCGACGTCTCCGCCGTCCTCTCGTCCACGCAGACCCGCGTCGCGGGCCTCAACGCCAAGACCACCGCGGACGGCTTCGCCCTCATCCATCTCGAGATCTTCGTCGCCGACAGCGAGCAGCTCTCCGCCGTCATGCGCCGCCTCCATCAGATCAGCGGCGTGATGAAGGTCGACCGCCCCGCCGGCTGACGCTCTGAATTTTATAAGGAGGAATTCTATCATGCTTTCCATCAACGTTTCCCACGCAAAGCCCTTCCTTTCCTATCCCTATGAAGAAGTCCTCTGCCCCCGTCTCGAGCGCGCACAGCGCGAGCTCCTCAACGGCGGCGGCAAGGGCGACGATTTCATCGGCTGGGTCCGCCTGCCCGCGCAGTACGACCGCGCGGAATATGCGCGCATTCTCGCCGCCGCGAAAAAGATCCAAGGCGACTCCAAGGCCCTTGTCGTCATCGGCATCGGCGGCAGCTACCTCGGCGCGCGCGGCGTGATCGAGTGTCTGTGCTCGCCCAACTACAACCTGAAGAAAAAGGACACCCCCAACGTCTACTTCATCGGCAACGGTCTGTCCTCCGCCGCGCTGCGCGAGGTGATGGAGCTCATCGGCGACGAGGATTTCTCCGTCAACGTCATTTCCAAGTCCGGCACGACCACCGAGCCCGCCGTCGCCTTCCGCTTCTTCCGCGAAAGGCTTGAGCAAAAGTACGGCAAGGCGGGCGCGGCGCAGCGCATTTACGCCACCACCGACGCGCACAAGGGTGCTCTCAAGTCCCTCGCGGACGCCGAGGGCTACGAGGAGTTCGTCGTGCCCGACAACGTCGGCGGACGCTACAGCGTCCTCACCGCGGTCGGCCTGCTCCCCATCGCCGTCGCGGGCGTGGACACCGACGCGCTGCTCGCCGGCGCGCGGGAGATGGAAGCGCTCTGCGAGATCGCGGACTACACCAACCCCGCGTGGCAGTACGCTGCCATGCGCCACGAGCTCTACCGCTCCGGTAAAAAGATCGAGCTGCTCGCCTGCTTCGAGCCGTCGTTCCGCTTCATGGCGGAGTGGTGGAAGCAGCTCTACGGCGAGAGCGAGGGCAAGGAGGGCAAGGGCCTCTTCCCCGCCAGCGTCGATTTCACCGCCGACCTGCACTCCATGGGCCAGTATATCCAGCAGGGCGAGCGCACGCTGCTGGAGACCGTCGTCCGCTTCGCCGCCGATCCCGACCAGCTCACCGTCCCGCACGACGACGTCAACGGTGACGGCCTGAACTTCCTCGAGGGCAAAACGATGGACTTCATCAACCGTCAGGCGATGGACGGCACGCTCCTCGCCCACGTCGAAGGCGGCGTCCCCAACCTCATCATCTCCGCCGGCGAGCGCAATGCCCGCACCCTCGGCGAGCTCATTTACTTCTTTGAGTTCTCCTGCGGCCTGTCCGGCTATCTGCTCGGCGTCAATCCCTTCGATCAGCCCGGCGTCGAGGCCTACAAGAAGAATATGTTCGCGCTGCTCGGCAAGCCCGGCTACGAGGAGGCCGGTGAGGCCCTGCGCGCCAAGCTCAGCAAATAAGCGATAAGGAGAACCGCCATGAAAGCAGTCCTCATGCGCGTCCGGCGCGCCAGCGTCACCATCGACGAGCGGGAAACGCGCTCCATCGGCAGGGGCTTTCTCATCCTCCTCGCCGTCACACACGACGATACCGAGGCCCAGGCCGTCAAGCTTGCCGACAAGCTCTGCTCGCTCCGTCTTTTTGAAGACGCCGACGGCAAGATCAACCTCACGCTCGACGAGGTCGGCGGCGAGATCATGATCGTTTCGCAGTTCACGCTCTACGGCAACTGCCGCAAGGGCCGCCGCCCCGAGTTTCTGAACGCCGCCCGCCCCGAGACCGCGATCCCCCTCTACGAAAAATTCGTCTCCCTCGTCCGCGCCAAGGGCTATCACGTTGAGACCGGCGAGTTCGGCGCCTATATGGCGGTCGATTCCGTCAACGACGGCCCCTTCACCCTCATCGTGGACACGAAGGATCTGGAAGCCCCCAAGTAACCGAACGGAGGTCAGTTTTATGAAAGTCATCACCAGCGTCGTCGGCGAGCTCGGCACCAACTGCTACCTGCTCATCGACGAAGCCACGCGCGAGGCCGCGCTCATCGACCCCGCCGATTCCCCCGACGAGCTCTCCGCCCTCATCGAGCGCGAGGGTGTCACGCTGCGCTATATCCTCCTCACCCACGGCCATCGCGACCACACGCTCGCCGCACCCGCCATGCACAAGCGCTATCCCGCGGCCGCGGTCTATATCCACCGCCTTGACGCGAACGGCTCCGGCATCTACCACTATCCGCTCGAGGGCGTCATCGACAGCCTGAACTATTACGACGAGGGCGATACGCTCCCCCTCGGCTCGCTGACGATCTCCGTCCTCTACACCCCCGGCCACACCGCCGGCAGCGTCACGCTCAAGGTCGGCGATGCCCTCTTTGTCGGCGACACGCTCTTTGCCGGCTCCTGCGGCCGCACCGATCTTCCCGGCGGCGACCCGATGGAAATGCTTGCCTCCCTGCGCCGCCTCGGCCGGCTGGAGGGCGACTACACCGTTTACCCCGGCCACATGGACTCCACCACCCTCGCGCGCGAGAAGCAGTACAATCCCTTTATCCGTCAGGCATTACGATAAAAAGGAGCGCACACCCTTATGAAGCTCGAGCTCATTGGGCATGATGAAAAATACGCGGTCGAGCAGAGCCTGCTCACCCTCTTTCCCGACGAGCGGCCCGTCTACGGCCCCGTCACGGACGAGGACGCGAGCGCGGCGCGCATCACGCTGACCGAGGACGCGGACAGCGTCTGCGTCACCACCGAGCTGCGCTGCGGCGGCAAAGCCGCCGCCGACTGCTACAGCTATCCCCTCTCCGGCACGGACTACGAAAAGGAAGGGCAGCGCCGTCACGCGCTGGGCCTGAGCTTCTTCCGCGCGGCGAAGGAGGTCCTTGGCGTCACCCCCGCATGGGGCAGCCTCACCGGCGTGCGCCCGAGCAAGGTCGCCGTCTCGCTCCTGCGCGAGGGAAAGGCTCCCGCCGCCGTCCTCACCGAGCTTGAGGAGGTCTACTCCGTCACGCCGCAGCGCGCCCGCCTCGCGCTTGAGGCCGCCGAAACGGGACTTCGCGTGCAGAACGACCTCAAGCCGAACGACATCTCGCTCTATGTCGGCATCCCGTTCTGCCCGACCCGCTGCGCCTACTGCAGCTTCGTCGCGCAGAGCGTGGAGAAGTCCTTCGCCCTCGTCGAGCCCTACCTCGCCGCCCTTTTCGACGAGATCGAGCAGGCGGGCGCGATGGTCCGCTCCCTCGGCCTGCATATCAAGTCCTTCTACATGGGCGGCGGCACGCCGACCACACTCACGGCGGAGCAGATGGACCGTCTGCTCACAAGGCTCGAGCGGAGCTTCGATTTCACCTCCCTTGCGGAGTCCACCATCGAGGCGGGCCGCCCCGACACCATCGACCCCGAAAAGCTCTCCGTCCTGCGCGCCCACGGCGTCACGCGCGTTTCCGTCAACCCCCAGACGATGGAGGACCGCGTCCTTGCCGCCATCGGCCGCCGCCACACGGCGGACGACATCCGCCGCGCCATGCGCGAGGTGATGGCGGCAGGCTTCCCCCACGTCAATATGGACCTTATCGCGGGCCTTCCCGCGGACACGTCCGAGGGCTTCCGCCGCAGTCTTGACGAGGTGCTCTCCATGGGCGCGGACAACATCACCGTCCACACGCTGTCCCTCAAAAAGGGCAGCCGTATCACGCTTGAGGGCAGCCGCATCCCGTCCGCAGATGAAGTCGCCGAAATGCTGGACTATGCCGACCCCACCCTGCGTAAACATGGCTTTGAGCCCTACTACCTCTACCGCCAGAAGTATATGTCCGGCAGCTTTGAAAACGTCGGCTGGACGCGCCCCGGCGGCGAGGGCCTTTACAACATCTACATCATGGAGGAGCTGCACTCCATTCTCTCCCTCGGCGCGGGCGGCTCGACCAAGATGGTCGGCGGCGGGCTGATCCGCCGCGCCTTCAACGCCAAATATCCCAAGGAGTACATCGACCTTGCCGACAAGCGCAGCGCCAACCTTGCCGCCTTTGCGGACTTCTATCGTGAACCGGAGGAACATACATGACCTACTCAAGCTACTGCGAAAGCGCGAATTTTCTCCGCACCCGCCTCAACGGCTTCACGCCCGAGGCGCTGCTGATCCTCGGCAGCGGGCTCGGCTTCCTCGGCGACGCCGTGGAAGACCCGATTTTCGTCGATTACGGCGAGGTTCCCCATTTCCGTCCCTCCACCGCCCCCGGTCATAAGGGGCGCTTCGTGTTCGGCACGCTCCGCGGCAGGCGCGTCGCGGTCATGCAGGGCCGGATGCACTGCTACGAGGGCTATACCATGGCCGAGGCGGCTTACGCCGTACGCGTCGTGCGCCTGCTCGGCGCAAAGACGCTCTTCGTCACCAACGCCGCCGGCTGCGTCAACACCGACTGGAACGTGGGTGAGCTGATGCTCCTCTCCGATCACATCAAGCTCTTCGACTTCGGTCCCCTCCGCGGCCCCAACCTTGAGGAGTTCGGCACCCGCTTCCCCGATATGTCCTCCGTCTACACCCCGCGCCTGCGCGTCCTCGCCCATGAAGCGGCAAAGGCGCACAACATTCCTCTGCGTGAGGGCGTTTATATGTATTTCCCCGGCCCGCAGTTTGAAACGCCCGCCGAGGTCCGCGCCGCGCGCGTGCTCGGCGCCGACGCGGTCGGTATGTCCACCGTGCCCGAGACCATCGTCGCCGCCCACTGCGGCATGGAGGTCATGGGCGTGACGCTGCTCGCCAACATGGCGGCGGGCGTCCTCCCGCAGCCGCTCTCCGGCGCGGAGGTCAACGAGGCCGCCGAGGCGGCAGCCCCCGTGTTTTCGGAATTTCTTCTGTCCTGTCTGGAATCTCTCTGATCGGGAAAGGGCCTTTCTATGGCTACTGAAAAAAAGCAATCCTTCCTCGGCGGCGCCGCCGTGCTCGCCTTCGGCATCGTCGCGGTCAAGATCATCGGCGCGGTCTTCAAGATCCCGCTGCGCAACATCCTCGGCGAGGGCGGCAGCGCGGACTTCTCCAACGCCTACAACATCTACGCCACGCTCCTGACGATCTCCACCGCCGGGCTTCCCGTCGCGCTCTCCAAGCTCGTGAGCGAGTCCTACGCCCTTGGCCGCACCCGGCAGGCGCACCGCACCTTCCGCGTTTCGCTCTCGGTCTTTCTCGTGCTGGGCGTCGCCTCGTTCGCGCTCATGTGGTGGGGCAGCGACCTGCTCGCGGGCTTTCTGAACAATCCCCGCGCCGCCTACGGCATCCGCGCTCTCGCGCCCGCCGTCGTGTGCGTGGGCTGCCTGTCCGCCTTCCGCGGCTACGCGCAGGGCCGGCAGTACATGACGCCCACCGCCGTCTCGCAGATCATCGAGGCCCTCTGCAAGCTCGTGCTCGGTCTCGCGCTCTCGATGTGGCTTCTGCGCATCGGTCAGCCGGACTACATTGCCGCCGCAGGCGCCATTGCCGGCGTCACCGCCGGCACCATCCTCTCGCTCGTCTACATGGCGATCGACTACCTGCGCCACCGCCCCGCGCTGTGCCGCGGCGAGCGCTGCGCGTCGGACGGCGTGATCCTCCGCCGCCTTTTGGCCCTCGCCGTCCCCATCACGCTCTCCTCGTCGATGGTCTCGCTCATCACGCTCATCGACACCAAGCTCGTCCAGGGCAGGCTGCAGGACGCCCTCGGCTACACGCTCGACCAGATGCGCGCCGCCTACGGCAACTACTCCGCCTGCATGGACCTTTACAACCTGCCCTCCTCGCTCATGGTCGCGCTCACCGCCTCGGTCATCCCCGCCGTCTCCGCCGCCGTCACGCAGCGCGACCGCCGGCAGTCCGCCCGCATCGTGCGCTCGTCCCTGCGCGTCACGGCGCTGCTCGCCTTCCCGATGGGCCTCGGCCTCTGGGCGCTGAGCGATCCGCTCTTCCGCCTTTTCTACCGCAGCTACAACGCCGAGCTCGGCGGCTCGCTGCTCGCGGTGCTCGGCATCGCCAGCATCTTCGTCTGCCTCATGCTCATCACCAATTCGATCCTGCAAGCGTACGGCCGCGTCAGCGTTCCCATCGCCACCATGCTCGTCGGCGGCGTCGTGAAGATCGTCCTGAACTACAACCTCGTCGCCCTTCCCTCCGTCAATATCCACGGCGCGCCCATCGGCACGCTCGTGTGCTTCGCGCTCACCGCGCTTTTGAACCTCATCGCCGTCGCGCGCATCGCCCCCTTCCGGCTCAACTACCCCGGCTATTTCCTGCGCCCGCTCTTCGCCTCGCTCGTCATGGCGTTCGCCGCCCGCGGCGTCTACGCCCTCGCCGCGCATTTCCTTATTCCGTCCGTCGAGGAGGCCGGCCGTCTCACGCTGCTTTTGTGCGTCGGCATCGCCATCGGCGTCGCCGTGGTGATCTACGGTGTGCTCGTGCTCGCCCTGCATTGCATCCGCCGCAGCGACCTCGAGCTGCTGCCCAAGGGCGACAAGCTCGCCAGACTTCTCCACATTTCTTAAAAAAGCCCGAAACCCCTTGAAAAATCACAGAAAAATCTTGCAATAGGACATAAGATATGGTAAATTTTGAAAGGAAAGAGACATACTCCCTACAGGACCTCATCGAGATCCTGCGTATCCTGCGCGCACCGGGCGGCTGCCCGTGGGATCGCGCGCAGACCCATCTTTCCGACCGCCGCAATTTTTTAGAGGAGGCCTACGAGGCCGCCGAGGCGTTCGACCGCGACGATCCCGCCCTCATGTGCGAGGAGCTGGGCGATATGCTCATGCAGGTCCTCTTCAACATTCACATTGAGGAGGACGCGGGCCGCTTCACCACCGACGATGTGACCGATCACATCTGCAAAAAGCTCATCTTCCGCCACCCCCATGTTTTCGGAACCGCTGCCGCTGACACCAGCGAGGAGGTCCTCGTGAACTGGGAGGCGCTCAAGCGGCAGGAAAAGGGCCAGCAGACCACCGCCGACGCGATGGACGCCGTCGCCCGCTCGCTGCCCGCCCTCTGGCGCGCGGACAAGCTCCAGAGCAAGGCCGCCAGGGCCGGCTTTGAATTTGCCGACGTCTCCGGCGCGCTGGACAAGCTCGACGAGGAAATGCGCGAGCTGCGCGAGGCCGCCGAGCGCGGCACGAACTTCTCCGAGGAGCTCGGCGACGTGCTCTTTGCCGCCGTCAAGGCCGGCCGCTTTCTGAACGTCGACCCCGAGGACGCGCTGAACGCCACCTGCGAGAAATTCATCGCCCGCTTCCGCCGCGTGGAGGAGGCCTGCGCCGCGCGCGGCGCGGAGATGTCCTCGCTCCCGCTCGACGAGCTCACCCGCCTCTGGAACGAGGCCAAGCACCCCACGGAATGAAAAACGCCTTGTCGTTTTTTGTTTATACCCCCCGCCGCGGACCGTTCGCGGCAATACAACTACAAACAGGAGGCTATTTACCATGAATAAGACCGAACTCATTGCTGCTGCCGCTGAAAAGGCCGGCGTTTCCAAGAAGGAAGCCGAAGCCGTCGTCACCGCCGCTTTCGACGCCATCGCCGCATCCCTCAAGGAAGGCGAGAAGGTCCAGCTCGTCGGCTTTGGCTCTTTTGAGGTCAAGACCCGCGCCGAGCGCATCGGCCGCAACCCCGCCACCGGCGCCGAGATCAAGATCGCCGCTTCCAAGGTCCCGACCTTCAAGGCCGGCAAGGCGCTCAAGGACATCGTTGGCTGACACACCTTCAAAGGAGCGGGTCACCCCGCTCCTTTGCTTTTTGCCGCAGGCATTTCCGCGAAAGGAGCATTTCCCCATGCGTCTCGATAAATACCTCAAGGTCTCGCGCCTCATCAAGCGCCGCACCGTGGCGAACGAGGCCTGCGACCTCGGCCGCATCACGGTCAACGACCGCGTCGCCCGCGCGTCCTACGACGTCAAGGTCGGCGACCGCATCGCCATCCACTTCGGCGAGCGCACCCTCGCGGTCGAGGTCCTCTCCGTGGCGGACAGCGTCGGCAAGGCGGACGCCGCCGCGCTCTACCGCGAGCTGCCGAACAACTGACGCAAAGCAGGCATAACCCGGACACGCCTCCCATACACTCTGGTGTATGGGAGATCATTTTTTCAGGAGGTTCCGCTATGCCTTACGATACCCTTCCCCCCGCTGCCGCCCACCGCGTCGAGCTCGACGGGCGCGAGCGCCTGATCGTCTCCGGCGTGGACGACGTCGACCGCTTCGACGAAAACGAGATCGTCATGACCACCTCCGCCGGCACGCTCATCGTCACGGGCGAGAGCCTGCACATCGGCAAGCTCAGCCTGGACGGCGGCGAGCTCCACGTCGACGGCCGCATCGACTCGCTCCTCTACGAGGACACCGACCGCCCCTCCGGCGGGCTGCTCAGCCGCCTGTTCGGAGGCTGAGCCATGGGCATCGAGATCGGCGCACAGCTCGACGCCCTCTGGCGCTCCCTTTTTCTCGGCGCGGCGTTCGCCCTGCTCTATGACGGCCTGCGCGCGCTCCGCCTGCGCCGCCGCACCCGCCGCGCCCTGACGGACCTGCTCGACGCGCTCTACTGTCTCTTTCTCGCCGCCGCCCTTCTCGCCTTTACGCTGCGCATCGGCCAGGGCGAGCTGCGGCTCTATATGCTCGCCTTCATTGCCTTTGGCGCGTACCTGAGCTTCGCGCTCCTCTCGCCGCTCCTCCGCCCGCTCTGGGACTTCTGGGCCGACTGTCTCTTTGCCTTCGCCCGTCTTCTGCGCGCGCCGCTTCTGCTGGTGAAAAAATATTATGGTAAACTGCACAAATTTGCCAAAAAGCTCTTTCTTTTTTCGCGCCGCACCCTTATAATAGAAAATTACAAACGGTCGGCGCGGCGTTCCCGCCGCGCCGCGGAACGAAGGGGAGGTGTGCAGTATGGCAGAGGAAAAGGCCGCGCGCAAAAAGCAGGGCGGCGGGACGCTCCCGAAGCTGCTGCTTCTCGCTCTTCTGCTTCTCATCGGCGCGCACCTTCTGAACCTCCGGCAGGAGATCAGCCGCGCTGAGGCCGAAAAGCAGACCCTTTCCGCGCAGCTCGAGCAGCAGCAGCGCGAGAACGATTCCCTCTCCTCCGCGCTCGAAAAGGCCGACGATCCCGAGTACCTGCAGGAGCTTGCCCGCGAGCAGCTCGACATGGTCTCCCCCGGTGAAAAGGTCTTTTACGACGTCAGCAACTAAAGCTCCCGAAGGGGCGGCGCGAGTGCGCCGCCCCTTCTTCTTTTTCCCGTATCCGGTTGCACAGAAAACGGCGGCAATGCGCCGCCGTTTTCTGTTTTTTTAACGTTGCCTCCTTCCCTTCTTGCCCCTCCCTTTTCCGCGTGTTATAGTGGGTGCAGAATTTTAGGGCAGCACCGCACAATGAAAGCCGCGGCGCTTTGTGCAAACCGCTCCTGCTCCATGCTGCGGTATTGCCCGGGGGGAATGTGTATGTTTTCTGCCTTTTTCCGCGATCTTCGCACCGAATTTGCCGGCTATAACGCCGACAAGCTCCTCAAGGACGTCATGGCGGGCCTGACCGTCTGCGCCGTGGCGCTGCCGCTCGCGCTGGCGTTCGGCGTCAGCTCCGGCGCGTCCGCCGCCGCGGGCCTCGTCACCGCCATCCTCGCGGGCGTCGTCATCGCCATTCTCGGCGGTGCGTCCTATCAGGTCTCCGGTCCCACCGGCGCGATGAGCGCCGTGCTCATCGGCATCGTCGCGCAGTACGGGCTGCAGGGCGTCTTCTTCGCCTGCTTTGCCGCCGGCGTACTGCTGCTCGCCGCGGGACTTTTGAAGCTCGGCCGCCTCATCGGCTTCATTCCGATGCCCGTCATCATGGGCTTCACCTCCGGCATCGCCATCATCATCGCGCTCGGGCAGGTCGATAACTTCTTCGGCACCGTCTCGGAGGGCAGCTCCAACCTCGAAAAGCTCGCCTCCTACGCCCGCCTCGGCTTCCACCCGAACCTCCAGGCTGTCCTCATCGGCGCGCTGGTCGTCGCCGTCATGCTCGTCTGGCCGAAGAAATGGGGCGCGAAGGTCCCCGGCTCGCTTATCGGCATCATTGCCGCCACCACCCTCGCCGCCGTGCTGGGCCTGGACGAGCTTGCCGTCGTCGGCGACATTCCCCGCACGCTTCTCCTCTCCGACCGCCTGCGCCTCGGCAGCCTGAGCCTCGATATGCTCTCGGACCTCATCTCCCCCATCGTCACCATCGCCGCCCTCGGCATGATCGAGAGCCTGCTGTGCGGCGCGTCCGCCGCCCGCATGAAAAGCGAGCCCTTCCACGCCGATCAGGAGCTCATCGCGCAGGGCGTCGGCAATATCCTCCTGCCCTTCTTCGGCGGCGTGCCCGCCACCGCGGCCATCGCCCGCACGAGCGTTGCCATCAAATCCGGTCAGCAGACGCGCCTGACGAGCGTGTTCCACTCCGTCTTTCTGCTCGCCTCCATGTTCCTGCTCGGCGGCGTCATGGCGCGCCTGCCGCTCTCCGCGCTCGCGGGCGTCCTGATGGTCACCGCCTGGCGCATGAACGACTGGGCAGGCATCCGCTACATCTTCGCCCACCGCTTTAAGTCCGCCATCAGCCAGTTCCTCGTCACGATGCTCGCGACCGTCGTTTTCGATCTCACCGTCGCCATCATCCTCGGCGTCATCTACTCCGCCATTCTCTACGTCGCCCGGAGCAGCCGCATCCACGTTGCCTTCTCCACCATCGACGGCAACCGCCTGCGCTATGACGTCGGCAAATCTCCCATTCTCGACTCCGCCGGCGTGGTCTACGTCACCGGCTCCCTCTTCTTCGGCGCGGTGGACGAATTCAACCACCGCCTGCAGGACATTCCCGAGGAGGACCATCTGATCCTCTCCCTGCGCGGGATGCCGAGCGTGGACGTCTCCGGCGCGCAGGCCGTGCTTGAGCTCTGCCAGCGCCTGCTCGCCAAGGGCCACACCATCGCCTTCTGCGGCGTGGCCGAGGACGTCCGCTCCTACTTCGACCGCGCGGGTGTCACCGCCCTCGTCGGCGAGAGCGCCTACTACCACAGCGCCGACCGCGCCATCCTCGCCCTGCTCGACGAGGAGCTGCTCGAGGCATAAAAAGGAGCCGCCGTCTCTCGACAGCGGCCCAAGCGGGTGGGATATTGGAAAGCTTCCATGGACTATACTACCACCCTTGTCCACCTTTCGCAACAGGAGCTTTTGTCGAACGCCGCCGCACGCGGTCGAAGCGTGTCGCGGCGTTCATTTTCGTCAAAATAGACAAAACAGAAAATTTACAAATTGACCTATTGGCTATTTTCCCTTTTCATGCTATAATTAGTAAAAGTGAAGAGGGAGTCGGCTGAGACTTCCTTTTTGCTTTCCCTACTCGCAGAAATTGAAAGGAGCGAACCGTTATGAAGTTCACATTTACCTGCAAGAAGATCTCCCTGAACGACTCCGTCAAGGCCTATGCCGAGAAAAAGATCGGCAAGCTGGAGAAGTATTTTAAGGAGGAACCCGAAGCAACTGTGACCTTCGCCGTGGAGAAGAAGAATCGCTGCATTGTCGAGGTGATGCTCCGCGGTGCCAACGGCACACTGTTCCGTGCGGTCTGTGAGGACGCCGACGGCGATATGCGCGGCGCGATCGACGAGGCGGTGAGCCAGATCGACCGCAAGATCCGCAAGAACAAGACCCGCCTTGCCAAGGGTCTTCGCAGCGATGCCATCGTGCCCGAGGTCCCCGAGGAGTTCGACATCCACGAGGAGCGCGAGTTCGACATCGTGCGCACCAAGCGCTTTGCCGTCAAGCCCATGAGCCCCGAGGAGGCCATTTTGCAGATGAATCTTCTGGGCCACAGCTTCTTCGTCTTCCGCAACACGGACGATGACAACGCCATCTGCGTCGTCTACACGCGCAACAGCGGCGGCTACGGCATCATCGAGACCGGCGAGGCGGACTGATCTCAAAAAAATCTTAAACCGCAGGGGGTTGACCATTCGGTCAGCCCCCTTTATGATAGATCCATCTCCTACGAAAGTGAGGTCGGCCCATGCCGCTCCAAACTCTCCCCTGCCGCGCCTTCCAGCGCGGCTTCGCCCTCGGCGCGCGGTTCCTGCCGTGGCGCACGCCCACTGTCCTTAGCGGCGCGGGCAGCCTGCTGAAGCTCCCCGACGTCTTTTCGCGCGAGGGCGCCTCGCGCCCCCTCGTCGTCGCCAGCCGCCGCCAATGCGCGGACGAGCGCTTCCTCGCCCTGCGCGCCGCACTCGAGGGGCGCGGCATTCGCCCATCCGTTTTTTCCGGCGTTGAGCCCGACCCGAGCGTCGCCACCGTTGAGAAGCTCGCCGCGCAGTTCCGCGCCGACGGCTGCGACAGCTTCCTCGTCCTCGGCGGCGGCTCGCCCATCGACGCGGCAAAGGTCGCCGCGGCCCGCGTCGTCCGCCCCGATAAGACCGTCGCCCAGCTCGGCGGACTCTTGAAGATTCGCCGCCCGCTCCCGCTCTTTATCGCCGTTCCCACCACCGCCGGAACCGGCTCAGAGGCCACCATCGCCGCCGTCGTCACCGGAGAGGATCACCGTAAATACGCTGTCAGCGACCTCTGCCTGATCCCCCGCTACGCCGTCCTCGACCCCACGCTCACGCTCTCGCTCCCGCCCGCCGTCACCGCGCAGACGGGCATGGACGCCCTCACCCACGCGGTCGAGGCCTACCTGAGCCTTTACTACAACACGCGCGAGACCCGCGCGCTCGCGGAGTCCGCCGTGCGCGACATTTTCCGTTATCTCCCCGTCGCCTGCCGCGACGGCCAGTCCCTCACCGCGCGCGAGCGGATGCTCCGCGCCTCCTTCGACGCCGGCTGCGCCTTCACACGCGCAAGCGTCGGCAACGTCCACGCCATCGCCCACACCCTCGGCGGGCTTTACGGCATTCCCCACGGCCTTGCCTGCGCCGCGGCGCTTCCCGTCGTGCTCGAGGACTACGGCGCGGCCGTCCATCCCCGCCTTGCCCGCCTCGGCTCCCTCATCGGCCTCACCGGCACGGAGCGGGAGCGCGCCGTCGGCTTCCTCGCCGCGATCCGCGCGCTCAACGCCTCCCTCGGCATCCCCGACCGCTTCGGCGGCATCCGCGATGAGGACCTCCCCCGCATGGCGGCCTGGGCCGCCGCCGAGGCCAACCCCGTCTACCCCGTCCCCGTCGTGTACGATCAGGCGCGTTTCCGCCGCGTGCTCGAGCGGCTGCGCGCCTGAGCCGCCCCATGCGTCACATCTTTGCAGATGCTTAACAAAGCCCCCTCTAACTTTTCTTGCAAAGCCTCTGTTCCTTTGCTATAATGATTCCATCAATTTTTTCAGAAATGAAGGAACGCCCATGATCGGAGTTTACGACTATACCGTTCTTGCGACCTACCTCTCGCTGGCCTTCGGCGTCAGCGGCATTCTCGCGGCCATGAACGGCAGCCCCTATTCCGCCCTGCTGTGCCTGATGGTCTCGGGCCTGCTGGACGCCTTCGACGGCCGCATCGCCCGCACGAAGAAAAACCGCACCGAGCAGGAAAAGCGCTTCGGCATCCAGATCGACTCGCTCAACGACGTGGTCTGCTTCGGCGTGCTCCCCGGCGTCATCGGCGCCTCCCTCGGCGGCGGCGAGTGGTGGCTGCGCGCGAGCGTCCTTTTCTATATTCTCGCCGCGCTCATCCGCCTTGCCTACTTCAACGTCACGGAGGAGGAGCGCCAGAGCGCCACGAATGAGCACCGGCATTACTACCTTGGCGTCCCCGTCACCGCCGCCTCCTTTGTCATGCCGCTTTTCTGGGCGCTGCCGCCGCGCCTCGGCTCTGCGCCGACCGTGATCTATGCCGTCGGCCTCACCCTCCTCGCCTTTCTTTTCATCGCGCCGCTGCGCATCCCCAAGCCGGGCCTCAAGGGCATCCTCTGCATGATCCTTCTCGGCGCCGCCGAGCTGTACATGATGTTTTACGGCGTCATGCCCCTTTGACCCGCGCACAACCGCTCTTACGCAAAAGCTCCGTATGGCTTTCGCCATACGGAGCTTTTTCTATTCCTTTATCGGAGCGCCGCTTACTTGCCGCTCGGCGCGTCCTGCGGCACCTCGCGCTTTTCGGGCACGATCAGACCGCTGTCCACGGCGACCATGTGCTCGAGCAGACGCACGACCATGTTGGAGTAGCCGTACTCGTTGTCGTACCACGCGATGAGCTTGACGAAGTCGTCGTCGAGCATGATGCCCGCGGTCTCGTCGAAGATGCAGGGGCAGGGATTGGCGATCAGGTCGGCGGAGACCACCTGGTCGGCGGTATAGCCGATGATGCCCTTCATGTTGGTCTCGCTCGCGTGACGGATGGCATAGCAGATATCGGCATAGGTCGTGCTGGTCTTGAGGTGCGCGGTCAGGTCGACCACGGACACGTCGGAGGTCGGCACGCGGAAGCTCATGCCGGTCATCTTGCCCTTGAGCGCGGGGATCACGCGGCCGACGGCCTTCGCCGCGCCGGTGGAGGAGGGAATGATGTTGTTGAACACGCTGCGGCCCGTGCGCCAGTCGCTGCCGCCGCGGGAATCGACGGGCTTCTGCTTGCTCGTCGCGGCATGGATGGTGGACATCAGGCTCTGCTCGATGCCGAACTCCTCATGCACGACCTTGGCGAGCGGCGCGAGGCAGTTGGTGGTGCAGCTTGCGTTGGACACCACGCGCATATCACTGCGGTAGAGCATATGGTTCACACCCATGACGAAGGTCGGGGTCGCCTCGTCCTTGGCGGGCGCGGTGATGATGACCTTCTTCGCGCCGCCCTTGAAGTGGCGGGACGCCTTCTCGGTGTTGTTGTACGCGCCGGTGGATTCGATGACGTACTCCGCGCCGCAGCTCTCCCAGGGGATCATGGCGGCGTCCGCCTCGCTGAACACGCGGATCCTGTGGCCGTTGACGATAAGGTCCTGATCCTCACGCTCCACCGTGCCGGTGAACTGACGGAACACGGAATCGTACTTGATCATATAGACCATGTAATCCACGTCCGCCTTGCGGAGATTGATGCCGCAGATGTCAAACGTCTCCGGACGCTCCATCATGATGCGCAGGACAACGCGTCCGATTCGGCCGAAGCCGTTGATGCCGACTTTGATCGCCATAGCTGAGTTTCCTCCTAATATCCCCCGTTCGGGTATTCCGGCGGCGCGCCGCCTCGTTCGTAAGCCTATCGTAACACAGGCCGGAAGCTTTGTGTACCCCCTTTTGCACAAATCGCATGACGAAAAAAAGTTGCATTTTTGCCGGTTTTCACAGCCTTTTCACGAATGGATAGTACAAGGAATTTGAAATATTCCATACGTTTGCTACCGCCCGACCGGCAGAAAAGAAAGCGGCAGTCCCCCGCCGCTTTCTTTTTTCTCCCTTTTAAGATAATGGTTGCTGCTGCTTAGGCAGCCGGCGTCCATGTAGACTTAGTTCATCCGCCGGAAAATAAACAAGAGCAAGCCTCAGTTGCACCTTGCTCTTGTTATGCGGCGTATAGTTTTCAATTTGCCAGTTCAAAAGTTGCTAGTCTGTTCTTTGACCACGATATCATAGTTTTTATCCAGCGCTCAGTAATTGATTTGCATAGCGGCTAAGCCTCTCACACGGTTCGTATTTTGCCTTATATCCTACGCCGTTGATTATGACAAACGGATTGAATGCTGTAATTTTTTCCTGAGCCCCATCAGCCATTGTTAGCGTGAACAAGACCGTTTGACCGCAATAGTCGTTATATGAATGATCTTCATTATAGATGGTAACCTCGCCGAGATATGAAACAAGTTCTTCTACATCTGTAATTTGGACTGTCTTATCGGGCGGAAAGAAATAGACTGTTGCGGAAACAATATCGGAGGCTTTCAAATCTTTATAAGGCATTTTCCCTCTCAAAATAATCACGCCTGCCGTCAGAACGATGATCGCAACTGCCATAGTGATAGCTACTTTCTTTCTCATACGGACAACTCCTTTCGAAATATATCATGGTAGTTTGGACAGGCAATCTGCCCAGCAACCATTAACTTAAAAGGGAGTCTTTTTTTCACTTCTCAGTCCACCACTCTCGTGAAGCTCGTGCCGCTCTTCTGGAAGCACACGTCCAGCCGCACGCGGTCGCCGCGCATATAGCTCGACGTACACTCGTACACCAGACCGTTCTCCATCGTCGTGCGCCGCTGGTGGTGGAAGGCCGCCGCTCCCGGCACGCAGCCGAGCAGCTTCGCCTCGTACTCGCCGAGCGTTACCGCCTCATAGCTGTCCTCCGCCGCGAACGGCACCACGCCGACGTGGTAGAGCAGGCTGTAAAAGCTATGCGTTTCCAGCATCTCGCGCGTCAGATTCGGATAGATGTGCTGCGGATAGTACGAGGTCTCCAAAATCAGCGGCTCGTTGTCCACGTTGCGTACGCGCGTGAAGCAGTAGACCTTCACGCCGTCCTCCAGCGCCATCAGACGCTTGATCTTCGGCGCGGGGTCGATGATATCAAAGCTCACCAGTGTGGACGAGGGGTGCTTGCCCATCGACGAGATCTCCGTCGTGAACGAATACTGCACGCCCTTGCGCCGCGTGCTCGGATCGGCGACGAAGGTACCCTTGCCGCGCTTGCGCACGACGAAGCCGGCCTCCTCCAGCGAGCCGATGGCCTGCCGCACGGTGTTGCGGCTGATCTCGAATTTATCGCAAAGCTCCGCCTCGCTCGGCAGCAGATCGCCCACCCGCAGCGTACCGGACGTGATGGTATTCTTGATGATGCCGGTCAGCTGCGCGTACAGCGGAATATCGCTCGCCATCGAGAGTGAAGCCTTCAAAATCGGATTTTCTTCCATTTCTGCCTCCCCGGACACAAATCGGGTCATCCCGTTTTGTCCTATTGGTGCCGATTGTATCACAAACATTTGGTACATTCCAGTCCCTACGGCACTTTTTCCGCAAATTCAGCAAAACGGCAGAAAAACGTCTGTTTTCTTGCCCTTTTGCCCAATCGGAAAAGGGCGGCACAGCAAAGGAAGCAGGCAGCCCGATTGGGCCGCCTGGGGCGTCGCGTGACCGCACCGCCCAAACATTCAAAACGATGCGTTTTGAATGTGCCCCGATTGCAAACGAAAGACACCCTTCCTGGGTTTCTTTCGTAACTATCTTCCTTCCCATTGCCGCACCGTATCCTTCTTTTTCAGCGCACAGCAAAGGAAGCAGGCAGCCCGATTGGGCCGCCTGCTTCCTTATGTACGATTCTCAATGCCGCGCAAAAGCGCGACCGCTTAGAACTTGGGCTTCTGGGCCTTGACCTGCGGCTCCTGACCGTTGCAGACGGCAACGATGTCGTTGGCGACGGAAGTGCAACAGTTGAGCACGCTCTGCTCGGTGGTGGCGGCCATGTGCGGAGTCATGATCACGTTGTCGAGATCGAACAGCGCACGGCTGGACTCCTGAATGGGCTCATGCTCGAAGACATCCAGACCGGCCTGGAACAGGGTGCCGTCCTGCAGGCAGGCGACCAGCTCATCTTCCCTGATGAGAGCGCCGCGCGCGCAGTTGATGAAGGAAGCGGTGGGCTTCATCCAGCTGAACTGCTCACGGCCGATGGAGTGCTCGGTGGAGGGAACGACGGGCAGATGCACGGACACGAAATCGGCCTGCTCCCAGACCTCCTTCGCGGTCTCCTTCAGCTCGCACAGGTCGCCGATCTTCTCCTGCGTCATGTACGGGTCGTAGCCGATGACCTTCATGCCGAAGCCGTACTTGCACTTCTTCATGGCAAGCTGGGAGATGCGGCCGCAGCCGATCATGCCGAGGGTCTTGCCGCCGAGCTCATAGGTGTGCTCCATGTCCATGCGGACGAGGAAGTTGCCGCCGCGGAACTGGCGGTCGACATAGGTGAAGCGCTTGGCGCACATGAGCATCAGCATCACGGCGTGCTCGGCGACGGCGTTGGCGTTGCCGGCGGGCGCGTAGACGACGGTAATGTCCTTGGCGTGGGCATGATCCATGTCGATGTTGTCGAGGCCGGCGCCCTGCTTGCCGATGACCTTGAGGTTGGTGCAGGTATCCATCATCTTGGCGGTGATGGGCTCGGTGCGGCACATGATGGCGTCGGGCTGGAACGCGGCGAGCTCCTTGATGTAGGTCTCCTCGTCGTTGTGGCTGCACAGCTTCACCTCGAAGTCGTTGGACTCGAAGATATGCGTCGCAATCTCATTGAGCTCGATGGTGTAATAAACCTTGAACTTAGCCATGATAAAAACCCCTCTCAAAATATTATAATTGTTGATTTTATTTCCCGATTTCCCGATCTTCTGTCAGTTCGTTCATTGTACACCCGCTCTTTCATAAAAGCAAGCGATTTGCCGATTTTTTGCAGGAATTTATGCATTTTCTTTGCGTCTTACCATTAATTTTGAAAACATACTTTCACAAAATTGAACACATTTACAAAAATGTACAAGTTCTCTCGGAAAACTTGTGCATTTTATCAAAAGGGGCCCTCCGCGGCAGCGGAGGACTCCTTTCTTTTTCTCTTATGCCGCCGGCGCCGTCTCGGACGTCTGCGGCGTCTCCGGTATCGCCGGCGTCTGCGTCGGATCGACATCCGGCACGCCCGGGTCCGTCATCGTTGCGCCCGAGTCCGTCGTCGGCACGCCCGGGTCGCTCCCCGGCACCGTCGGATCCATTGCCGGCACATTCGGGTCGACCGTCGGATCCGCCGCCTTGCCGACGAGAATGATGCGGTTGCGGCTCTTGTAGCGGCTCGTCGCCTCATAAGTCGAAGAGAGCAGCGTCCCGTCGCCCGCGTACACATTGCGGTAGGTCTTGACCACATAGCCGGTATACGGCGTCTGCTCCACCTTCTGCTCGCCCGGCGCGAGCGTGTCGGTCTCGACGAGCTCCTCCTCATAGGGCGTCGTGCTGATGAGCTCCGTCACGATCTTCACATAATGGTCGTCGGTCTTGGTGCCGAGAAGGGTGATCTTGATGTAGTCCTTTTTATCCTTTGTAAAAAAGTCTGCCTGCACCTTGATGGGGTAGAGCGTATTGTTGCGGAACTCAAACTCCGGTCCGCCGCTCGCCACCGTCGCGTCCAATCCAAGGCCGATGTAGTCGGAGGCGTAGCCGTGGTTCACGCGCTGCACGATCTCAAGGTTCGCGTACAGCACCGCCGCGTAGAGCGTCGAGCTTGCCTGGCACGCGCCGCCGCCGATCATGTCCACGGTCTTGCCGTTGAGATAGCCCGGCGCGGGCGAATAGCCGTTTTCCGCCGTGAACGGCGTCACCAGCGGGCCATACTTCATCGTGTCGCCCGCGTTGAGGATGTAGCCCGTGATGCGCTCTGCCGTCAGCTTCACGTTCTTGTGCCGCCCCGGTGCGCCGCCGACGCGCGTGGTGTAGCTGCTCAGCTCGTCGCGGAACAGTCCCGCCTCCAGCTGCTCGGTCGTGACCTCCGGCTGCTCGACCGTCGCCCGGACGGTGAAGGTCTCCCCCGGCGCCGCCGCGTCGTAAGCGCTCTGCAAGTCGGCGAGCGTAAAGCTCACCCCCGCATGGCTCGGGATGATCTTCTCATTTTCAATGTCGTAGCTCGCGTTGACCTTCTCGCCCACGAGCTTTTCCCGCTCCGCCGCCAGATCGACCGCCTGCGCGGGTACGGTCTCGTAGCTCGCCTCCGCGTCCGGATCGCCGTACAGCGTCACCTGAAGCGGGCAGCCCCCGCCAAGGTATGCGCCGCGCAGCGCGTCGCCGATCACACGCCGCGCCTGCTCCCGATCCGGGATATGGCGGCCGTCCCTGCTTTTGGTCACGCTGATCGCACTCTCGGTCGTCAGAGCGATGGCAAACTCCACCGGCTCGCACTCCAGCGCATCCAGCACCGGCTCCGCCGCCGCGCAAAACGGCTCCTCGGATACGATGCTCTCCTCAGGCTCGGTAAAAAGCGAGAAAAGGAAGCCCGCGCCGCTCTTGAAAAAGCCGTCGCCCTTCGCGCTGCGCACCCGCGCCAGCGTATCCGCGGCCTTCCGGCAGTCGATGTCCGCCGGAATATCGCCCAGCGCCACACCCGCGATCACCTCGCAGCTGTCTCCCTCCATCACGGCAAAGTCGAGCCGTGCGCTCTGCGCGTCAATGACCCGCCGCGTCAGCTCCGCCGCCGCCTGTTCCTCGGTCATGCCGCCGTAGTCCACGCCGCCGACCGTCGTGTTGGGATAGATGGTCCCGCTCAGCGTCGCATAGGCGCACAGCCCCAGATACGCCGCGGCCAGCACGCCGAGCGCGATACCGGCAATGGCCCATCCTCTTTTGCCGCCCTTCGCCAAATGCTTGCCGCCCTTGCCGGCGCTCTCCGCCGTCTCCGCGGCCTCGTTTCTCTTTTCCTCAAAGGCACCCAGGTTTTCTTCCATTCCGGCACCCTCCTGCTGTTCTGAATCAATATCCCGCTGTGTATACCACAGCCAGTCTATTGCAGTATAGCATAGATTTTGCGAAAAAGAGTAACGATTTGGTTACAATTTTTACGCCGTTTTGGCAGCCCCCGTGCGTGGGATGCGGATGGTCAGCCGGATCTCCTCGTCCGTGTCCTCCCGCTCGCACGCCGCGTCCACCCCCGCGCGCTGCATGATGCCCATGCTCCGCCGGATGGTGTTGAGAAACAGCCGCACATCCTTCACGATGAACGTCGGCCTCCGCCGCGGCGGCGTGACCGCCGCGCGCTGCAAAACCGACTCGATGTACGCCTCCGCCTGCGCCACGTTGCAGCCACGCTCTACGATGACGCGCAGCGCCGCCAGACGCTCATTCTCGTCGCTCAATCGCAGCAGGGCGCGCGCGTGCCGCTCGGAAAGTCCCCCCTCGCGCAGCAGCGCCACGCACGCGGGCGAGAGGCGCAGCAGCCTCAGCTTGTTCGCCACCGCGCTCTGCGACTTGCCCAGCCTCTCCGCCGCCTGCTCCTGCGACAGGCCGTAGACCGCGATGAGCTTTGCAATGGCGGCGGCCTCCTCCATGTAGTGCAGGTCCTGCCGCTGCAAATTTTCGATCAGCGAGAGCAGCGCCGACTCCTCCTCGTCCGACCGCACCGCGAGGCACGGCACCTCCCGCAGACCCGCGAG
>ENA-UEOI01000517-UEOI01000517.1-human-gut-metagenome-genome-assembly--contig:-NODE-517-length-41756-cov-14.976079_pt1 | contig 41756 bp, 50 predicted proteins | sample MGYA00242883_ERZ507882 | MGnify/ENA primary metagenome ERZ507882 (study PRJEB26167, sample SAMN06115502) | human gut metagenome | host: Homo sapiens | place: China:Chongqing | collected 2015-07-29...
AAAACCGGAAAAGCCGGATAACCCAAAGAACCCGGAAAAGCCTTCTGTTCCCTCCAATCCTTCCACCCTCTTCAAAGAGTTTCGACTTTATCGAATCCCTGTTCGTCATTTTTTCTGATCCCCCAGATTGAAAACAAGGAACTCACAGCCTGACAGCTTGTGAGTTCCTTGTTTATTGGGGATGAGGAAGCGGCATTATGGATGTCCGGCTTGATGCCGGATCAGAGGTTCATGCTCTGGATACGGCCATCTGAGCGGCGATGCGGATGGCTTCCTCCGTCGCCTTGGTCTTGGCGATGCCCTTTCCGGCGATGTCGAAGGCCGTCCGTGTTCGGGCGTCGTGATGGCGTAGGGCATACGCGGCCTGCTCTTTCGTTAAGCACTCGACTATATGACTGACGGAAGAACGGGCAGCGTAACGCCTCCGGAGGGGATGAAGGGCATGGGACGATACCATGCCCTTTCTTTTCGCCCGAAGGCCGGTACCGGGAAAGAACGCGCTCACCCACACCAAACCTGCGGCCTTTTGGGGTGTGCTTTATGCCATCCCAGAGGGGGTGCAATCCGGCCCTTCTTTCTTGCTGCTGGCCTTTATTTTTTAGAAGGGGCGCTGGCTGAACATGCCGAGGATTGTAGCGTATTGCGGGAGCAACGAAGGGAAGAAGAAAAACCGGCAACGAGGGAAAGCCTTGTGTGTCCGTATGTTGCTGTATTTTTCCAAAAGGGGAGCAAAATTTCCTAGCCGCAAAAAGGCCGTGCGGACAGTTTGCGGACAGTTTTGCGGACAGTCACGAGAAAGGGGTTACATCTTTTGATGTAACCCCTTGTAATCTATGGAGCCAGCACGCGGATTTGAACCGTGGACCTACTGATTACGAATTATTGAGTTAGGATAGGTTGTTGTTGCCCTCAGAATCGGGAGGGAGAGGAGTTTGGTGGATTAAATCGCTTGGGAGTTGGGACGAGAGGAATCTTGGCAAAATTTCAATAGCAAGCTATAACCAGAAAATATTACCTGTCAATCATTTTACAACTCAAGAGGTAATTGGATGATAAAATGCATTTCTATTGAAAGATACAGAAAGTTAAAGAATATTAATTTTGAATTTTCTAAAAATATTAATGTGCTTTCGGGAACCAATGGAACATGCAAAACATCACTGTTACATATTGTCAGTAACTCATTTCAGGCTGTTAATAAAAGTTGCGATTGGGTAAGTGATAAGAACTGTATAGATTGTATTCGTACTATCAACAATAGCTTTAATCCTAAAATTGAATCTCTGACAAAAGGTGATAAGATATTTAATGATCCTGCTCCAAATCATAAGGGTGTTCTGTATAAAACAAAATTAATTGATGGACGTGAAACATCATTTAGACGTCATGAATCAAAAAAAAATTCAAGGTATGCAGTAAAGCCTTATTATAAAATAGGGTGTAGTGAGACTCTTCCTTTTATTCCTATAATTTACTTAGGTCTTTCACGATTGTTCCCTTATGGTGAATTTCAAAATGATGAGTTGATAAAAAAACTGAATAAAAATCTGCCAGATAATTATCAAGAAGAAGTGAGGCAGTTATATGAAAGATTTACAGGCATAAGTATTACTTATGCTTGTCAACAAAATATGGGGGATGTGAAAAAGAGAGCAGAATTTGTTACTGATCAGGAGGGCATTGATTCTAATACTATATCAGCAGGAGAAGATAACCTTTATATAATTCTTACTGCGTTAGTTTCATTAAAGTATTATTATGAAAGTATCGTTTCTAATAATGAAGTTGAAAGTATCCTATTGATTGATGAAATGGATGCAACGTTACATCCTGCATTCCAGTTGAAATTATTCGATTTATTTTTTCGGTATTCTATTGAATACAAAATCCAGATATTTTTTACAAGCCATAGTCTATCATTAATAGAATATGCAATTCAAAATAAAGCAAATGTAACATATCTATTAGATAATATTGATAATGTTTTTAAGATTGAAGATGTCGATATATATAAAATTAAGACACATCTTTATCAAAAGACAAATAATAGCCTCTATCTTTCAAGTAGAATACCTATATTTACAGAGGATGAAGAGGCAAGATTCTTTTTAGATATAATAAAGGATTATTTATGCGATAAGGATCGTGATGGATTTGCGAAGGTGAGTAACTGCTTTTATCCTGTTAATGCATGTATTGGTGCAGATAACTTAAAAAATATATTTAAAGATAGCCAGTTATTGAGAAGTACAATTCGTTCGATTTGTATATTAGATGGAGATCAACATACTGATTTGACAAACCATATAATTACTCTGCCCGGTCAAAAATCACCAGAGGAGCTAATTATCAAATATGCCTCTAAATTGTATCAAGATGATGATACTTTTTGGGTTGATGAAATTGTCGTTAATCGGGGATATACAAAAGTGTGGTATAGAGATAATTTCGCACAAGAAGTAAATGAGAACACCCAGAAATATACAGAGTTGATATCCCAGAATAAACCTACTAAGGGGTTTTGGCGAGAGAAGAATAAAGCACTTTTTAATAAGTATAAAGAGTTTTTTGGATTTTTATTTAAGCACTGGGTGAATAATCCTGTAAACAAACCACAACTCAAAATTTTTTACGATGATCTCTTTATCCTCTTTAAAAAGGTTGCTGTATCTCATGATATCAACCCCAATGATTGGGTAAAACTTCTACAATTTTAAACTTACTTTCTAGGAAAAAGCTGTGCCTTTTACTCCTTCGCCCTTACGGTATCCGGGTGGAAAGACCCAATTGTACGCTGTAGTAAAAGAAATTCTTTATAGAAATTCTATTGCTGGAGGTACATATATTGAGCCGTTTGCTGGTGGAGCAGGTCTTGCTATTAAGTTGCTTCTGAATGGAGATGTGAATCATATTGTTATTAATGATTATGACAAAGCTATATATTCAACATGGTATAGTATAATAAATCATACTGATGAATTTTGTGAAGCTATTAACAGATCAAAGCTAACAATGGAAGAATGGAATTATCATAAAGAAAGATTCAATAAATCGCAAAATATTTTAGAGCTTGGTTTTTCTACGTTTTACCTTAATAGAACTAATGTTTCAGGAGTAATAAAAGGAGGTGTAATTGGAGGGAAAGAACAAAAAGGAAATTATAAAATAGATGCGAGATTTAATAAAGAAGGATTGATAAAACGCATAATTAAAATATCAGAAAAAAAAGAAAATATTACAATAAGTAATAAAAATGCTATCAATTTTATTGAAGAATTTGATTTTGATATTAATAATACTTTTATTAATTTTGATCCTCCATATGTAAAAAAGGGATCTCAGTTATACAAAAATTATTTTACAAGGAATGAACATATTGAGTTGGCACATAAAATTTTATCTTGCCCGCTCCATTGGATAGTCACATATGATATTTGTGAACTTGTTAAGAGGTTGTACGTAAATAAACGTCATTCAAGATTGAATATTAATTATAGTATTGGTGGGACTAGAGATGCAAAAGAATATATATTTTTTAGTGACGATTTGAAATTACCCGATGAGTTTTTCAAGATTTGTCATCCTTAACACTCAAGAGGTCTAGCCCTTAAAGCTCCCTTCTGTGTTCTTTTATTTTTTATGCATTGCATAATGCTTAAGCAATCGCTGTAAAACTGTCCGCAAATTGCGGACAGTTTTACAGCGATATGTTCTGGCACGGAATCACTGACAAGGCGGAGCGCTGGCGGCGAACTGTGATGTGGGCATAGATTTCTGTCGCTTGCCGATCCGTATGTCCCAACAGTGCCCCGATGGTATCGAGGTCGACCCCGTGATCTTTCAGGAGCGTTGCGAACGTATGCCGGAGCTTATGCAGGGAGAGTTCAGGGTATCCGCCAGCAACAAGGGCTGCTTTTGCAATATGCGTTATGCTGTCCGGATGTTGCCATTTGTCAAAAATCCGGCCCGCTTTTTTTATGCCGAGTGCGATAAGGACTGCCTTAAAAGTAGGGTGCAGAGGATACCAGCGGGAAAGATTCGATTTGGAAGTGCTGGCGCTTATGTAGTACATCTCCTTCTCAAAATTGATATTTTCCCAGCGGAGGCCCCAAAGTTCAGATCTGCGCCTACCTGAGAATATGTAAGCCGTCAGCAAGCGCCGTTCGTCAATATCAGTAATCCGCTCTAAGAATGCGGCGATCTCTTCCGAGGGGATGAACAAAGGTAGCTCTTTCCGTTCCTTTAATTTCTTATATCCATGAAACGGGTTTGTTTTTAGATAGTTCCAGTCGACGGCCTTGTTCATGACGGCGCTTGCGTGCCGGATGTAGTTGTTGATTGAAACGGGCTTGCATCCTTTATTTTTTGCTACCAGCAGATCTAGATGCTTTTTAGAGAGGGCAGAGAGAGGAAGGGAGCGGGGAACGACAGCCAAGAGCTTATGCAGGGCAAGCAGGTTAGCTGAAAGCGTTTTCCGTGATTCCACGGCATCCTCCGCCCAATGTTCGTATTCGTCTGCAAAATCACCGAACGTCATTTCAATGACAAGCGGAGCTCCGGCTAGGTGCTCGTAATACCGTTTGCGGATCTCCCTGAATCGCGCCATCGCCTCAGTTTTATCTTTGGTCTTGAGGCTGACCCGTTTTCTGTTGACCTCGCAGTACCAATTCTCGCCACGCTTGAATGGATCGCGAAGACTCATTTTTCAAATATCCTGCATATTTCATCAACCCTCTTTTTCCCGGGTTGATAGAGATCAAGGGAGCGCAAAGAGACACGCCACTGTCCACCAGGGGTTTTTCTCGCCTCTATGCGTCCCTCTTTGCAGTATCTACGCATGGTCACGACAGATACGCCGATTTCGCGCGATGCCATAGCCAACGGGATACAAAAGCTCTTTGCGGACATGAGAAACCTCCGCCGCGCAAAGTAGGCGTTTTTCGCCTCTCTGTAAAGTCTTTTGTAGGGAGAATTTAGCCTATCACTTATTCTCTTTCTCTTCATATTTCTTGCATACGCGCCAAACGAGGTCGGGATATGGAATACCTAAAAACGTTGATATTCCATATGCTTCTCCCATCGTAAGGCGTCTCGGTTTCCCTTGGCTAAGAGGATCTCGAATCCTACGCCAGATTCGGCCGCCATCTTCGCCAAAAAAGCTATTTCCAAAGGTTAAGTGGTTCATGTTTCTTTTTTGTAGTTCCAAAATGACCTCATCAACAAACATACGCTCGAAGTCGTCAAATGATTTTTTCATAGAATCAGTATAAGGAAAAAAACGCCTAGTAAAAGTGCCTCTTTTGTCCTTGACCTTGTAGGCGAAAAACGCCTACAAGTGGCGTATGAAAACGAATGCATACGACCATAGTATCCGGTTCCTGTCCAAAGTTCACAAAAATTACACAACCATGTCAAAATATTTGGGATTAAAGATTAGGGGGTTCAGACAATTACGCAATAAGGAAAGTCCTTCACGTTCCGCACGGATTCGCATCATTTTAGGCGCAAAAGCGACATACCTCCGGCTGCTCATTAGTGAATTGCGCGAAATGGGAGCACTTTCCGACAGGGCACTCAGCAAGGCAAACCGGAGCATTCAAGATAGGCTCAAACAGGATCAGGCGTAACCGGACTATCAGGTCAAGGAGGTTTATACATGGTCATGGTGTCCGAACTTGCGCTTTTGGATCTGAAAGACGCGCTCAAGCTGGCATTGGTGCAAAGCGGAAAGACTCCGCTCGAAGTCGCTCGGGAAATGGGGTGGTCGGCCCACCACGCAAAACAGGTTTTCGGCCTTAACGACTACATCCCCTCGGCGCGGGCTTTTCCGGCCCTGTGCCGCGTTTTGGGAAACGGCATTCTTTCGGACTGGCTTGTGGCAAGCGTCAACACGCTTCCGGCGGGCGGTCATGAAATCGGATGTGATGAGCTTATGATCCGGCTGAATGAGTTCTTTGTTTTGCTCGGCGAGGCATCAAAGGAAGGGCTTGCCGACATAGCGGATATGAAGCTCGAACCAGCGGAGATCCGGGCTATGATCTTGCTGCTGATGAAAAGCGTGTCTCATGGGCTGGAAATGATTTCTGACTTGCGCCTGACGGAGCGCAAACTTGCGGGGCAGTCATGAGGCAGGACATAAGCCCGGACATGGTTGTCCAAGCCCTGCTGCGGGACGGCGTGTTGGGCTTCCGCGACAAGGGCGCGTTCCTGCGTGAAGGGGTTTGCCCCAACTGCCAAAAGAAAAGCCTGTTCGTCCGCAAGGCGGAACCGTGGCAGGTCATGTGCAGCCGGGAAGTGAACTGCGGCTATACGGAGAGCGTCCGCAATCTCTTGCCGGATCTCTTTTCCGAGTTCGCCAAGAAGTACCCCCCGACCGAGGAAAACCCCCGGGCGACGGCGGACGCCTACCTCGGGCTTGACCGCGGGTTTGATCTCGGACGCATCCGTGGCTGGTACGAACAGGCCAGTCATCAGATCCCGAACACGACAAAGATGTTCCCCACGGTGCGCTTTTATCTTGACCCCGCCCACAGCCGATATTGGGAAAGGCTCATCGGGGCATCCAAGGCTGACAAACAGAAAGCGCATTTGGGAGGCCGCAGGAAGGAAGACGGCACGCTCTACGCCGGGGATGCCTGGACGCCCCCGGGCCAGACGCTGGAAAAGGGCGACCGCGTTTACATTGTGGAGGGCATCTTTCACGCGATCGCCCTGTTCCTCAAAGGCTACAAGGCGATCGCGAGCCTTTCTTCCAGCAACATCCCCGTCCACGTCTTTGAGGAACACAAAGGAAAGGGCATCGTCTGGACGGTTGCCCTTGACCGGGACACCCTGAAAAAGGACAAGCCCCGGCGTTTCGTTGAGAAGCTGCGGGAGCTGGAGGAAAAGGCCGAGGTATGCATCCCCCCGGACGCCCGGGATTGGGACGATCTCTACCGCGCCGACTGCCTCTCCAAAGAGTTCATGGACGCGGGGCTCTACAGGGGCACGCTCTACCTGTGCGAGACGGCTGACGAAAAGGCGTACCACATATACGTCCACGCATACCGGAAAAACCGTCTGGCCAAGTTCACCCTGGACTTTAGAAATCGGCTCTATTCCGCCGAGGTCAAAGAGGATTTGCAGAAGACCCTTGAAAAGGAAGCGCAGGACGATCCCGAGATGAAGCTGGAGATCCTGCGCACGGAGCACGGGCGGGATATTTTCCGCCTGTGCTGCGACCTCAAGGAAATATCCAACATCCTCCCCACGTTCCTCTACATTGAGAACAACGAAATCTCGGGGGAAAAGTTCTACGTGTTCGAGATCGCCTATGCTTCCGGGATGCCCAAAGAGATCGTCAAGCTGGACGGGCAAGCCCTGATAGACCCGAAGTCCTTTTTCAAGGCCATCATTTCCAAGACCTGTGGCGGTACGTTCACGGGGTCGGCGGGAAACCTCAAGTATCTGGTGGACCGCTGGCTCGGTACGCGCATCCCGACCATCGCCTCCGTGCCGTATATCGGCTATGTCCCGAGCCTCGGGGCGTATGTCTTCAATGAGCACGCCTACAGCGCGGGCAAGGAGATCAAGCTCAACGAGTATGAATATTTTGAAATCGGGAAAGCGGGCATCAAAACGACGCTTTCCAATTTCAAGATAGACACGACCGGGGAGTTCAACCCCGGCTGGCTGCACGATTTTTTCAGGGCGTTCCACTGGCAGGGCATGACCGTCCTCGCGTTCTTCCTCGGCTCGCTCTTTGTGCAGCAAATCCGGCACGAGCAGAAATCTTTCCCGTTCCTTGAACTCACCGGGGAACCGGGCGCGGGCAAGTCCACCTTGCTCGAATTTTGCTGGCGGCTGCTCGGACGTGACGAGTACGAGGGGTTTGACCTCTTGAAGGCGACACAGGCCGGGCGGCGTCGCGCCTTTTCGCAGGTGTCGAACCTTCCTGTCGTCCTCATCGAATCGGACCGCGACAACGGCGAGAAGGACGCCAAGCAGCGCCAGTTCAGTTTTGACGAGATGAAGCCGTTCTTCAACGGCCGCGGCACGGGGACGCTCGGCGTGGCCATGCGCGGAACGGGCACGGAGGAACACCTTTTTCAGGGAACCTTGATCATTTCCCAGAACGCGGGCGTGGACGGCTCGGAAGCCCTCCTGCAGCGTATCGTCCACTGCCACGCCGACAAGAAACACCACATCCCGGGCACGAGGGAGATTGCCCGCTGGTTCGAGCAACAGAAGACGGCCACGGTTGCGGGGTTCCTCCGTGTGGCTCTGAAAAACGAGCGTATGCTGCTGGATACCTACCGGGCGGCCTTTGCGGAGCTTGAAGCCCGCTTTTCCCGTTCCGAGCTGCAAAACGAGCGCATCATTAAAAACCATGCGCAGGTGGCCGCGTGTGGCCATGCGTTGGCGCTCCTCTTCCCGGAAAGGGATCGGACGTTCGTTGAAGGGCTGGACGCCTACATCCTGAGCCGGGCCGTGGAGCGGGAAAGCCGCTTGCGCGCCGATCACCCCATACTTGAGCAGTTCTGGGATCAGTTCGACTACCTCAACGGCATATCAAAGGAAAAGGGCGCTCCGGATCGCCTCAACCACTCGGCGGACGACGCGCTCATCGCGGTAAACCTGAACCACTTTCTGGAGGTATCCCGGAGCGCCGGGCAACAGATTTTTGACTTGAACACCCTTAAAAAACTATTCCCCAACAGCAAGAGGCACAAATTCCTGGAGTACAAGGTAGTCTGGAGCAAGCACGAAAGCCGTTCCTATAAATGTTGGATCTTCAAAAAGTCGAAACAGGGAGAACGAACATGACGCAAAGCGAGTTCATTCGTATCATGGCCGTGCGCCAAGGCCTGTCTCAGGAGTGCGTGCGGCGTCTGGTCGGCGCACTGCTGGACAGTCTGGAGGAAGGGCTTGCCGAGGGTGAGCGGTGCATCCTGCGCGGCGTCGGGACGCTGCACATCGTCAGGAGGGAAGGAGGCAAGCGCCGCAATCCTCGAACAGGGGAAGAGGTGGAAATTCCCCCGCACAGGGTCGTCCGTTTCCGCCCCTCGCATCGGCCCGTTTCCCGTCCCTAGCCGTCCCCCCAAAAAGCCTACTGTCCGCCCCCTGTCCGCATCCGGCAGGGGGCTTTTTGCGTCTGGAGAGAACTATGGACGGTTATAGATATAGTCCATACATATAAATAAGTTATCTCAAAGAACTTCAAACGGGGATACAAAGGGCTTGAGATTTTGAAAGGGGCATCGGAAAAGGGTAAGGTTGGTAAGGTAAATTTATTTTTATATATAATATATTGAAATAGTATGTGATACGAGAGATTGTAAAAGGTAAGAAAAGGGTAAGGTAAAGGTAAGAACCTTACCGTTTTACATTACCCTAACCTTACCTTTTGCCTATCCTGCAACACACCGTTTTTATTGCACCTTACCTTTTGCCTTACCCTAACCTTACCGTTTCCTTACCGTTGGTGTACTACTCATATTTAGCTGGAATAAATAATTTTTATTGCTGTTCTGAAAAACGCCTTACCAACCTTACCCTTTTCCGATGCCCCTTTCCATTTTTACCCTGTTGGGATGCCCTCCCGGGCAGGGGAGGCAAGGCTGCGGAGCGGAGGGCTGGCCTTGCCAAGTCCGGAAAACGTCGCTATCTTAAAACGCAAGAAGGGCGGCAAGTGCGCTAACACTCACCGCCCCGTGTGGGGCACGTCCCCCGGATTTGTTCAATCCAAGTTCTTCGCCCCGGTAAGAGTTGCACCTCCTACCGGGGCAACTGCTTTAGAGGTTCATAAAATGAACCGCCACAGCCGCAAGAACGGCGGCAAGCCAAGCTGCCAGCACGTCCCGGAGGAAGTGTCTCATGGGGAAAACCTCCTTTCGGAGGAGTGCCCCACGGCGAGGAACGTAGCCGGGAACAGATAGGAACGCAAGGTTCTTGCCAAGTCCGGAAAACGTCGTTATCTTAAAACGCAAGAAGGGCGGCAAGTGCGCTAACACTCACCGCCCCGTGTGGGGCACGTCCCCCCCGGATTTGTTCAATCCAAGTTCTTCGCCCCGGTAAGAGATCCACCTCTTACCGGGGCGACTGCGTTTAAATAAAATATCACAGTAAAGAATATGGAAGGGAGCCTTTTCAGTCTGAATCGACTTCTTTAGATTCCTGCGATGGGCTATTTTTCATCTTCAACAGAAAACTAGTTACAACTGTTACAAGAGTACCGGTAAGGATAACACCTCCAGTCTTCTCAAAGCCCAAATAAAGGCAAGCACAGCCAACAACCACCATAATCACTAACGAAAGTAAGGCATAATTTGTATGCCTCCTATCACTTTCTATAAAACCATTCAAAGTTCTTTCAGAAAGTTTATGCCGAGTCTCTTGTTCTTTTTCAGCCATTGTAATGATTCGATTTGTAGCACCTGGACAAATATTTTCTATTTCATGTAGCTCTTTGGATGGGGGAAGGGGGGATCTATGCTGTGAAACAGTTTGTGATACGCTTATAGCTAATGCTTTACGTATTTTAGGATCTTTGAGAGCCTCTCCTAGCTTTATATCAGCAAGCTCTCCTTTTACAATTTCAGGAAGAATGTTTTCTAATTCATCATGTGCTTTGTGCTTTTTGTTATTTACATTCTCTGTCATATTGTAAATTCCCATTTTCAATTTCTTCAGATACTTTTTTTAATATATCAATAGCAATTTCTTTTTCATTAATATGTTTTTGAGGTAGTATTTTTATTTCTATATTATTTTTTTTAAAAAAATCATGCTCAAATTTATTTATATCGTTACATGTTTTGTTAAAATATCCATAAATTGACTCTTTGTCGCTTGAGTTGAAAATTTTTTCTGATAAATTATTGTATGTTAATTTTAGTATGGTTTTTTCATCTTTAGACATGTCATAAATATTGACAAAATAACGATGTTGATTTGATATGTTGCCTACTATGTCAAACAGATTGCCAAACTCCTTAAAAATATTTTTCAATATTGTGGGCATATTTATACCTCTTTATTAATATCTTTGAATAGATATTTTATATAATTAAAAATAACTCATCCAGTACTCCTTGGCAATACAATTAGGTGGTTAGAACTTGATAAGAGTCTAAGTCTATTTTTGTAACATGCTGTTTTTATATATTTTATATGTCTATAAATCGTTTTCACTATCTAACCGAGATACCCCGCTTGACAGCCTAGGCTCTTTATGCCTACTCTAACCTTCCCTAAACCGAAAGAGGCTTGCCGAAGCCTTCACCAGTCCCAAGCTGGCGAAAATGTCGGTTCTTTTGTTTCCTGCCACCATTGCACCCTAGGAGAGATCCTAGGTGTGCGGTTACATATTGGCGGAACAACGTCCTGATGTTCGTGAGACTCAGGCGGCCTCTTTCGGGCCGGGGAGCGTTGTTCCGCCTTTTTTATGTTCAACGCTTTTCAATCCCTTCAATCCGAAAGAGGTATCCCATGTCCGCAACCGTTTTCCTGTCCCGTTCCGGCAGGTGCGCCGGGCGCGTCCCGTTGTCCCTTCTCGTTTTCAAGCTCATCCGTTCCGGCGAAGAGGCCGCCGCGCAAGCGCTCCAAGAGTTGCCCTTGCCGTTCCAATGCCGCCGCGTGTGGTGGTTGCTGGCTGGCAACAAGCTGGTCTTGGAGGTGGCGTAATGGCGACCTACCGCTTGACTTCCCCGCGCACTTTGGGCCATGTTGGACATCCCAACTGTAAGAGGCGTATCCGTCGCCTTTGCCATTGCTTCCCCGGCATGGTGAAAAGAGCGGATTTTCTTGATCCTTGCCACCGTTGCACCCTTTTTTTGAGGGTGCGGTTAGATATTAGGCAAGGCGACGTCCGGGTGTCCGTGAGGCCCCGGAAGCCCCTTACAGGCTTGGGAGCGTCGCCTTGCCTTTTTTATTTGCGGCGCTCAACAATCCCAAACTGTAAGAGGTGTCGCATGATTTCCCGTTTTTCTGCGGAGGTGGCGTAATGGCTACCTACCGCACCATCCGCATGGCGTTCTGGTCCGACCCGTACATCGAAACCCTGAGCGCGTCCGAAAAGCTCCTTTACCTCTACCTGTTCTCCTGCCCCCACACCAACAACCTCGGGCTGTTGGCGGTGTCGCGCCGTCGCATGGCCTACGATACCGGGCTGACGGAAGAGGCGGTCAACGCCGCCCTTGCCGCGTTCGAGCGCGACGGCAAGATCGCCACGGACGGCGACGCCGTGTGGGTCTGCCACTTTATCCGCCACCAGTGCAGCACCAGCCCCAAGATCCTCGTCTCGCTCCGTTCCCTGTTCCCCACGGTCGAGTCCGCGAAGCTCCGCAAGGCGATCCTTGCCCTCTATCCCCACCTGCTCGGGGCCGCGCCGTTCCCCGCCGATAGGGTATCGGTAGGCTCTCGTGAATCGGAACAGGAAAGGGAAAAAGAAGATCGGATCGGGACGGACGGATTTTTTGTCCCTGTGGAGATGCTGGAAGACCTGCAGCGCGACTTCCCGGACGTTGACGTACAGGCCGAGATAACCCGCATCCGTAAGTGGCAAGCCGAAAAGCGCACGCCGATCCGCAACGTCTGGCGGTTCCTGCGGACGTGGCTTTCCAATGCGGAGACGGGGAAGCGTTCCGGCCCGGAACGGAGGGCGGAAAAGCCCGTCTCCGTTGCCGTTCCGCAGCCCCGTATGGAACCCTTCCCGCCGTCGCCGGAAGCCCTCGCCGAGAACTGGGATCGCGGCCTCGCATGGTGCGGGCGCATCCTGAACCGTGGGAGGGCGGCGGCATGATCCATACATGGACGACACCCGAGCCCAGAGCCTACGCGACGCCGGAAGAGGCGGCACGCGGCCTTGAGCGGCTTCTGGACGATCTGGCGGACACGCGGGGGACATGCGTTGTGGCCTTGGCGAACCTGCGGGGAGGGCTTGCGGCCCATGACCCCGCCCGCCTCGCGTTGGCGGCTGAGGCGCTTTCCGCCGTCAGCCTTGAATTGGCCTATTGTTCCGGCGACGCGGCCCGCATGGGCGCGGCCCTGACCCTGTGCGGCGAAGAGGAGGGCGGTTATGCACAATGAAGATTTTGACCCGATCATGGCCTTGTATGATGACGCGGCAGCCCTGCGCGAGATTGCCGGAAAGTACCGTGAGGAAAAGGTCGGCCTCGCCTCCCTCCTGTCGATGGTGGCCGATGACGTAGCCGATTGCGCCGCCATGCTGGATGATACGGAAGGAAAAAGTATGGAGTAAACTCCATAAGAATATTGACGGTATGGAAAAAACTCCATATTATACTTTTCAGGAGGTGAGATGAAACGAGCCGACATATTGAGACTGTTGGCGAAGGCCGGATGCGAGTTCCGCGAGGGCGGGCGGCATACGCTGGTTTACCGGGACGGCGTTCTCGTGACGGAGGTTCCAAGGCATAAGGAAGTCAACGAAATCCTGAGCAAGAAAATCCTCAGAGACGGCGGCGTCAAGAAATGAAAACAGGGGGGCGGAAGCCCCCCGGAGGAACATATATGGCAAAGTATTATTATGCGGCGTTCATCCCGGCCGGGGAAAACTGGTTTTCCATTTTCTGCCCTGATTTTCCGGAGGTCGCCTCGCAGGGGGAATCCGTTGGGGAGTGCATGGACATGGCGACGGAAGCGCTGGCCCTGACCGTTGAAGAGTACGCCAAGGCCCGCAAACCCTTGCCGGAACCGTGCGGACTTGAAGAAGCCCGCCGCAGAATCGAAGAGGAGCTTGCCGAGCTGGAGATAGAAGCCGCCGGGGAAATCCTCTATCAGCTCATCCCCGCCCCGAGCGTGGATCTGACCCCGGTCAAGATTTCCCTGAGCATCGCCAAGTCCGTTCTGGAAAGCATCGACGCGAAGGCGGCGCGCTCCGGCATGACCCGCTCGGGGTTCATGGCGGCGGCTGCTCAGGCGTATGACGTCCAGCGCCCCGGCGCTTCCTGCTGACGAAAGACGGCCCCGCACCATGCCGCTGCGGGGCCGTTCTCTACGCCATGCCCTCAAAGAGGAGCTGTACCTGTTTTCGTGAGTTCGTTTTCCTCAGCTTCTCCCGGATCGGTTTCGGGAGGTCAAAGGCCGAGGGCGACAGCGTGTGGCTGTAGGCCAGCGTCGAGACGAAGCTGTGGGCGCATTCCGGATTGAGGCAGACGCAGTACAGCCGTGAAAGGATATTTGAAATTTCCGTGCGGGATGAAATGGTGCAGATGTGCCCACATGCCGGACAGTAAACTCTCATGATTTCCCCCTGAATCGTTGGTAAGTATAGGGGGATTCTGCCTAACTCGCTACTGATTTTCTTCCCCTTGCGTATCCGTAAACCCGATATGCAGGGCGGGCGGCAGCGCCTCGTTGATCTCGAGCAGGACTTCCCGGATCGGCATGACCTCGTTGCGGAAATACACGGCGTCGATCTTGGTGATGTCCCCGAACCCCGTCATGTTTTGCGGGATGATCGAGGCCATCGCGGGCGGGATGCGGTGCGCGGCTATGATGTCGTCGCGGCTGATGCTCTTGATCCGTTCCAGTTCGTCCTTGGTGGAGAAGTCCCCCACGGGGACGATCTGTACGTCCTTTTCCCGTCCGTTCGGGATGTGCAGGAACATGTTCCGGAAGTTGCCGACGCCCCGGGCGTTCTGTATGGCGTTCTTGATCGCGTCCTGCTGCGCCTGCTCAAGCTGCGCGCTCGAAGAGTAGAAGATATACCCGACATGCGCGCCGTTCTTGTAGTAACGCCGCCGGAAAAGGGTAGCGTCCTCGTTGAGCAGCATGGACTGGATCGCGCCGAGGTAGCCGGGCAAGCCGTAGATTGTCTGGCTCACGTCATAGTTTTTCAGGTGCAGCACCTCGCCCGGCCCGAACTCGTGGAACTGCCCGGAAGGGAGCAGGAGCCCGTACCTGTCCGGCTCCTTCATCCGGCGCATGTTGATCGCGGGCAGGTGCCGCATCCTTGCCACTTCCCCGAGCCAGTTCCGCGAAAGGAGCAGATAGGCGTTGGCGAAGACCATATAGTCCGTGGCCACGGCGTGCATGTCCCGGCGTGTGAGGGCTGCGGACGCCCGGAACCCGCGCATGGCCATGTTCGTTTTGAACTCAAGGATCGGCCCGTGGTAGGCGTTGGCCCGCAAAAGCCGCGCCAGCCCCGACCACGGGACGGGCGTTGCATAGTACCGCCCGTTGTCGAGGAGCCAGACGCCCAGATACTCATACACGGCCCCGCTCAGGACGGGCTCCGGATCGCCGAAGCAGAACGCCAGCGGCGCAGGTTTCTTTTTTCCCATGTTTTCCCCTTATTGGATGAAGACGACGCAGCCGCCTTTCGGCTTGCCGATGGGCTCCGCCGCCAGCGCGTGCATGATTGCCCAGGCGACGTCAGCGTGCCCCGTGGCGCTGGTGCGGGAGGCCGAGTAGGAGATCTGCCCGCTGTCCGTGACGCCCTGCCGGATGGTGAGGAAGGCGTGGGCAATGTCGTTCTGCCCCGCGTCCCACTTGAGGCGGTGCGCCTCTATGAGTTCCTTTGCCTTCAGCACGAGTTGGGTCTTGAGCTGCACGGAGTAGTTGATCGGCGTCGCCAGCGGGAAGAAGGCGCGGATCTGCTCGAACACGCCGATGCCCGGCCCGGTGACGTCGACCCCGATGTGCCGGAAGTTGTAGCGCCCGACCAATTCCCGGATGCGCTCGGCTTGCCAGATGTAGGATTTGTCGAGCCACTTGTAGCGGGCGATCACCCGGTGCTCGCCGCCCTCTTTGAGCGGCGGGGCCACGATGACGAAAGAGGCGTCGTCCCTGCTGCGCGAGGGGTCATAGCCGCCCCACACGGGGAGGTTCCCGAGCGGGCGGTCCGCCGTGGGGTTGAAGTCCGGCCATGCGTCCGTGTCCGCGTAGCAGGTTTCCAGATCCGCCAGCCTGAACACGGACTGCGTGTCGTCCACGAACTCGCACAGGAACAGGTTCCGGAACTCGTCGGCGCTGTATTCGAGCTTGAGGCTTTCCAGATCGAAGAGGTCGCACCCGCCCGCGATCGCGTCCTCAAGCGTGATGACCTTCCGGTAGAAGGTGTCCGGGCAGAGTGCGCCTTTCCGCAGTTCCTTGGATGAAGGGAACGCGGCCCGTTTCGCCTTGAAGCGTTTCTGGAAGCGTTCGCCCGTCCAGAGGTCATACGCCTGATGCGCCACGGCGGACGGAGTGGAGAAGAGGGTCCGCCGCCATTTCTTGTGGGAGGCCATGCCCGAGGCGACTTTGTACAGCTCGTTGAAACCCTGAATCCAGAAGCACTCGTCAATGTAGACGTGCCCGCTGTAGCTCTGCGCGCTCTTGCTGTTGTTGCTCAGGAAGTACAGGGTAGCCTGCCCCTTCGCCGTATTGAGCACCAGCGGGTTGCCCTTCAGCTCTATGTTGAACTTCTCTTTCGCCAGCGCGACGATGTATGAGCGGAACACCTCCGCCTGTGCCCGCGTAGCCGACAGGAAGATCTGGTTGTCGCCCGTGAGACAGGCATCCTCGAACGCCTCTTGCGCGAAAAACCAGGTGAAGCCGATCTGACGGCTCTTGAGGAAAAAGCGGTTCCGGTGCCGTTTCGTTTCCAACAGCTCGCGCTGGTACGGGAAAAACCGCTTGTGGAACGCCTCGGCAAAGTCGTCCTCGGTGAGCCGGGACACGTCGTTTTTCACGGCGGTTTTTTTTCCCTTCCGTTCCCTCTCTTGGGACGCGCCGGGCGGGGAACCTTCCGCGCTCTTCCCTTCCCTCGCCTCTTTCTCCCTGAGCCTGAGCTTTTGCAGCCGCTCAAGCGTGCCCACCAGCGTGTCCACTTCCTTGAGGTCGCGGGGGCTCTTGTCTTCCCGCTCAAGCAAAAGCGCGAGACGGCGGGAGGCGGCCTCCTCCGCGCCCTCATGCGACAAGAGATCGTCCCAACGCCCCGAATCCGCCCAGTTGTAGAGCGTCCGCACGGGGACGGACAGCATGTCCGCGATCTCGCTCACGGCATAGCGCCGCAGGTAGAGCGAGCGCGCCGCCGTCCTGATTTCATCCGGCCAGTTCTTGTTACCCATGCCCGCCAGGATACACGCCCGCCGCCGTTCCGCCATGCACGGGAAATCCTAAAAGGCCGAAATAGGACGGGCTTTTCTTGCGCGTCGGCTGGCCTCGGCTACACCATCGCCAACACCACGGCCAACGCCGCGGGCATCCGGCAGGTGGTCTTTTCGGATCGGGTGTCGTGGGATGAGCAGGAAGGCCGGAAGTGCTGGAACGTCCAGTTCACGCTGGTCGAATATAAGTCCGTCCCGGAACGCGCCGAGGCCCGCGAAAAGGCCAAGCCCGCCAGCGCCGGGCAGAACGCCGGGGGGACGGTGGAGGGAGCGACGGGAACAGGAGAAAAGTCGGCGGAAGAAAAGCCGGGAAAGCTCATGCAGTTTTTAAACTACGTGGAAAAAGAATTGGTTGGCGATTACGAGTCGTCTTCTTCCGAGACTGCGGGCAAAAAATAACTGAGGGCGGCAGCATGAAGATCAGAAAACGCCTTGCCACCCCTTCCGGCGATCTGCCACTCGTCTATGAGGACGTGCGGTTGGAGCTTTCCGCGCCGGGGCGGGCCGTGTTTCAGGTGGTGAGCCAAGAGTCCGTTTCCGGGTTCATCGCGTTCGTTATGGGCTATGCCGTGAACGGTCGGGACGCCCTTGTCTTCGCCGGGTATGTCGAACGCTGCACGACGATGGACGGGAGTCAGCAAAGGCTCATGTGCCGCGAGATCGCCGCGAAGCTCGACACCCCGATCCCGCTCGCCATGCGCCACCCGACGCTGCGGGAGGTGCTGGCGGCCTATGCGGACAAGACGGGCTTGCGTTTCATCATCCCGGAGCGGCCCTACGCCGACACCAAGATCCCGGCCTTTGACACGTTCGGGACTGGCCTTGACGGGCTGGCCAACATCGGCCGCGCCTTTCAGATCCCCGATTACGTCTGGCAGACGCAGGGGGATGGAAAAATCTTTGTCGGGAGCTGGCAGGACTCGCGCTGGCCGGAACGCCCGGTCGAAATCCCGCAGGCGGTATTTTCCCGGGCTTTGGCTTCCGGGGGCAAGGTCATGACCTTGATCCCGTCCATGCGTCCCGGGTGCGTCGTCAACGGGGACAGGGTGCGGACGGTACGTTTTTCCGGGCATGAAATGACGCTCGGCATGGAGGCGGAGGCATGAGGGAGGCTATCAGGCGGGCCGTCAAAGGGCTTTTCCCGGAACTCGGCGCGGGGCTGCACCTTGACCGCTACGCCCGGGTGCTGGCCGTGGCCGATGCGCCGGGGCAGGGCGCGGCCTCGGAGCGCTTCCGCCCGCGCTATGCCGTGGATATCCAGATACTCACGGCGGACGGGGAGCCCGATCCGGCCTTCCCGACCTATACGGCGGTCCCCCTTCCCGTGCCGACCGGGGCGGGGCAGGAGAAAGGCTTTTTCAGCTTCCCGGAGCCGGGCGCGCAGGTCGTGGTCGGGTTCGCCTACGGAAGGCCGGATCATCCGATCATCCGGCAAACCTATCCCCTCGGCGTGTCGCTTCCGGAGGTGGCGCAGGGCGAACAGCTCTGGCAGAGCACGCCCGCCGTCTACCAGCGGGCGGACGCTGGCGGCAACTGGACGCGGGCGACGGAGGCGAAGATCGAGGACGCCAGCCGGGAGCGCGTGGTCCGGGCCCAGACGTCCGCGGACGAACTCGGCACAGAAACGCGGACTATCCGGGAGCACTCCAAGGAAAGCGTGGGCGGCATCAAACAGGTGGAAGCCACTACCTTGTCGCTTGTGGGCGGGCTGCGGGCGGATCTCGGCTCGCTCGGCAACGTCAACATGACCGCGGGCGCGCATTCGACCATCACAACGGGCAAGGCCCGCACGGACACCACGGGCGGCGACTTCGCCGAGGATGTGGGCGGGAACCGCACGGCGAAGGTTGCGGGCAACGCCGGGGATGAAGTAGCCGGCGCAAGGAACCGGAAGATCGGCGGCGACGAAACCACAACCGTCTCCGGCGCGAGCACGGAGAAGGTAGGCGGCGCGAAAACGGTCACGGCGGCGCAAATGACCTTCAATTCCGAGTCGACCATCGGCTTCAACGCGGGAGGCGGGGACGGCGGCGGGACGTCCGTATTCAGGGAATTTCTCGGTTTCTGTGACGAGGTGCTGGCGGCGCTGGATGTCCTCGCCGCCCATGACCACCCCGACGCGGGAACCATCAACCAGGGCGGCAGCGTGTCCGGGCACCGGGCCGCGGCCGGGCAACATAGGGAGAAGCTGGGGCAGATTACGACATGAGGAACGACTTGCCGGAAATCCGCTGCGGGCATTGCGGAAAGCTGCTTGCCCGCGGCCTCGCCGTTGACCTTGAAATCCGATGCCCCCGTTGCGGGGCGGACAACCACGTGAGGGCCGCGAGCCCCGACCGTGAGCGCCAAGAGTGCCGGAAACAGGGGCACGCTTGCGAGACGTCACTGTAGGGAGCCTTTTTTCAGGGGCGGGGCTGTGCGACCTCGGGCTGGAATGGGCCGGGATGAAGCACCGTTTTTTCTGTGAAGTGGATCCTTTTTGCCGTTTGATATTGCGGCGGCACTGGCCGGGCATCCCCATATATGAGGATGTCCGGGAGCTGCGGGGGGCGGATCTGCCCCCGGTCGATGTATTGTGCGGGGGCTTCCCGTGCCAGGACGTGAGCCTGGCGGGGAAACGGAAAGGGATTGCGGAAGGGACACGGAGCGGGTTGTGGCATGAATACGCGAGACTCATTGAAGAAATCAGGCCGGGGTATGTCATCATTGAAAACGTGCCGGGGCTGCTCGCCGCAGGGGTTGAGGCAGTCCTGCAGGATCTGGCCGCGGTCGGGTATGATGCGGAGTGGGAAGTGCTTCCCGCGGCCGCGGTCGGCGCCCCGCATCGCCGGGAAAGGGTTTTCCTTGTTGCCTACCCCCACTGTGATGGGCGTGACCCAGAGCATGGGGTTTTATCTTCGCTCGGTCGAGACATGGGAGAAGGCGACCAATCTTGGCGCGTGGCTCCTTGGTTGGGAGTACGGATTGACCGGGCGCGCCGCGCGTCCATCCGGGAAGCATATGGTGGATGTGTCCTTCGCCGAGTGGATGATGGGAGTCCCGCAAGGTTGGACGGCCCCGCTGGAGTAAGGCCCCTTCCCCGTGAGCTTGTCCCGGTGTGGGTGCGCAGGCTGAAAGCCCTTGGAAACGCGATCACCCCCCAACAGGCGTATGCCGTAGCCGCCTGCATCATGCGGGCGGAGGGGCTTCCGGTTCCGGAACGTCCGGACAGATAAGATTGCTTGAGCGCCCCGGGCGCCAGACGAGAGGGCCGAGAGCCCCGCATCAAGAGGATTCATGAAGCCCTTTTTTGAAGACCCCGCGCTGACCTTGTACCAAGGGGATGCGCTGGCCGTTTTGCAGTCCTTTCCCCCTCTTTGCGTGGATGCCGTGATTACCGATCCGCCTTATTCGAGCGGCGGGCTCATGCTTTCCGCACGCCAGGCCGATCCTGCGGCCAAGTACCAGAACAACGGGACAGTGAAGACATATCCGCCGATGTTCGGAGACAACCGGGATCAGCGGTCGTTCATCATGTGGGCTACGTTGTGGCTTGCCGAGTGCTGGCGCGTGGCCAGGGACGGATCGCCCCTGCTCATGTTTTCGGACTGGCGGCAGCTTCCCGCCATGACTGACGCTGTACAGGCGGCGGGCTGGACGTGGCGGGGCGTCGTGGTCTGGCACAAGCGGACCGGGCGGCCGCTGCGCGGGGAGTTCCGCAGGGAGGCCGAGTTTGTGATCTTCGCCAGCAAGGGACGGCTGGGCTACCGCGGCCCCCGGTGCCTGCCCGGGCTGTACGCGCATACGGTGGACCACAAGAAAAAGAACCACCTGACGAGCAAGCCCGTTGAGCTCCTGCGGGAACTTATGGAAGTGGTCCCGGAAGGCGGGACGGTGCTGGACCCCTTCATCGGCGGCGGAAGCACGGCTGAAGCGGCACGGGATACGGGCCGAACGTGCATCGGAGTCGAACTTTCCCCGGATTATGCGGCGATTACGGCCCAAAGAGTGGCAAGCTGAGGCCAAAAGGGAAAAGGCGCGGAGCAATCCGCGCCTTTTTTGCGTCCGGAGAACGGCCAGCCAAGAAAAAGCACTCATCCACCCCGCCCCCGGGCTTTTTGAGTGTCTGAACAATGCCATGTCCCCGGGATGCCATGACAGGCGGAAAGCGAGGCGTGGAGCTAAGAAGGGGGAAACAGTAGATCCCGCATGGATTGCCGAAAAGTGCATGGGGACGCCATCCGTGCTTTTCGCATTGGCACAAGGTGGGACGGTGTAACCTACTGACTATGAAGGGGAAGAACGTTTTTTTCAAACAAGCGGGGAGGGAAGCGGAGGCATCTACTGATTTTTTGCGGACACCCTGAAAAAGGGTGATGCGGACAGTTTGCGTACAGTGTTTATTTAATTAAATAAATATGTTGTCTGTATTCGTGCGGACAGTTTGCGTACAATTTGCGGACAGTACAGAAAAAGGGGTTACATCTTTTGGATGTAACCCCTTGATTTCTCTGGAGCCAGCACGCGGATTTGAACCGTGGACCTACTGATTACGAATAAAGTTCCCTTACCATCACAGCACGTCACCAGATATAATAGTGGCTCATTTTTGTTGCTATTACAAGACCTTTCGAGTTCATGTTTTTCACAGCGGGTCATAATTTACCCCGCAGCATGCTCGAAAACGTGCTAGAAAAAGCTAGAAATACGTTTCTAGCTATAAGGGAGCTAGAAAAATGAAAGGCATGATTAAGACCAAGTTTGTCGGGGTATATCGATATGTTAGCGATACAAAACGCTTCGACGGCAAGCCTGACGAATGCTTTTATTACAGCTACCGAGATGAGGACAAAAAATTCCGCTGGCACAAGGTCGGATGGCGCAGCGAAAAAGTTACCGCGCAGTATGCGGCGGATAAGCGCAGCGAATTCATGGTTGCCGCACGAAACGGCGAAACGCCAAAGCGAACCAAGAAGAGCAACGGGATCACCTTCGGCCAAGGCTATGAAGTATTTAAGGAGAAATGGTTCCCGAACCTGAAAAATGGCGGGTATGACATTGCGCTTAGATACCGCGTTCATACGGCTCCGCTGTTCGCTAACAAACCCGTGGACAAAATCACTCCTCTGGAACTGGAGGATTACAAACTTTTTCTGCTCAAAAAGGGGCTTGCTCCGGCCTCCGTGCGCCTCATCCTGGGCGACATGCGGAACGTGATCAACAAACTCAAGAAATGGGGGCTGTTCAAGGGGGAGAGCCCCTTTCAACAAGTGGATATGCCCAAGGTGGACAACGCCCGCACTAGGTTTCTGTCCAGAAGTGAAGCGGATCTGCTTTTGGAAACCATCAACCGGCACAGCCGTAAATGGTTTTTGATCTCCACTATCTCTCTGAATACTGGCGCTCGGTTGAGCGAAGTCACCGGGACGAAGATCCATGACCTGCAACCTGAAACGCGGGTCTGGCAGATCCGGGGCAAAACCGGACGGCGCAGCATTACCTTGAACGATGCAGCCTGGAACGCCTTTACGGAAGCCCTGGAGCGGCGGAAAAGAATTATCATCTTCACCAGTGGGCAAGTTGATCAGGACACTATCAATTTCGTATCCCAGGAAACGGGCCTTTTCCCAACGGATGTGAAGTATTTGCATCTGGAGTGCGTTGATATGGAGCGTGGGGTTATCATCTATCGGAGAAGGAACAGCGCGAAGTATCGCACTTACCGGATTACGGAGGCTGTCAGGCCGGTGTTTGAAGAATGGGTAAGTAAATGCTCTTCCGATTTGATATTCACTGGCCGGGGTGGAATCCCGGTAGGTTCCAGCACTAATAAGACGTTTGACCGCTCCGCCAGCGAATGCGGCCTCAATCCTGCCGGGATTGACCCGCTCGATAAGGTGGTTTTCCATACGCTGCGGCATACCTATTGTTCCTGGGAGGCCATCAAGGGCACTCCCTTGTTCAAGATCGCCCGCCTTGTCGGCCATAAGACCACTACCATGACGGAACGCTATGCCCACCTGTGCCCGATTACCGAATCGCAAAACCTGATAAGCAAGGATGCTGACTCCACAATAGAACAGTTGAACGCCATTCTGACTCACCTCATTAAAGAGAAAGGGATTGAACAAGTTCCGCAATCGGTTCTGGATTGGGTCGACCAAGCCGGTTAATCGTCATCACTGGTCAATATCTCGCGCTCGTTGAGATATTTTTGCAGATCCTTCTGAGGATATAGAATCTTGCCCCCGTCCTTGATGTAGCGCGGCCCTGCGGCCTTGGCTCTTTTGTTAGCCAAGGTCGCAGCGTTCAGGCTATAGACCCTTTCAACCTCTTCGGGCGTGAGATTGACCTTTCGCTTTATTTCCTCAATTTCCTGCACGGAAGCTGCCAGCGGTCCGAGCGTCCGTTCAAAGGTTTCCTGCATAGAGTCCATGCGGGCTAGGACGGTGCTCAATTTCCCGTTGAGTTCGGCTTGAATACGGGCTTTCATCTGCTCTACAGTCAAATATTTTTCCAATTCGTCCTCATGGGAGGGGAAAAAATCTTCAGGCTGCATTTGATTCCTCCAGACGAGCAGGCGGTAAAGGCTCCGCCGGTGTTTGATAGCGCAACAGTGGCAGATTTTACGTGAAAACATGGGTTATTTTACAAGAATTTCTTGTAAAGTAGATCAAAAAAATATACCTACTTTTCCTCGACGGAAAGCCGAGAAACGGCAATAAACGTATTCACGGACTCCCGAACACTCATTGCGGCGGACGCCAAAGCATCCCCCTGGAGCGTGGTAGGCTCCACAGGCTGCGTCAATCTCTCCTCACATACGTTGAGGGTCAGGGATACCAATTCTTTCGCCTTTTCCTCGTATGCCTTCATTTTTTCCCTCTGCTGCCGTGTCATGACCCAACTCCTTTTGTCAGCATATTCACTTCTGTCCGCTGGCCCGCTCTGCCGCAATCGCCAACAAGTAGCTTAACTCTTTTCCTATTACTGCTGCCATGCGCTGAGCATCCGCAATCGATACCGATTGAGGCTTCCCGGTATTGGACGCCTTGAGTCGTATGGAAGTCCACCGCGAAGCCGCTGCCTTTGGTGACATTTCCGGCCAAATTTGCGCCGCAAACTCGCCCTTCTTGAAGCCCTTTCTTTCGGCTCTCTCGATGACAATCTCTACAAATGCTCGCTCTACCTTCTGGGAAAAATGATCGCCATTCATGGCAGCTCCTTAAAAATTGCAATAGTGCGTGTTTTTTCTACCCGGATTTTTTGACCTTGTCTACAAGAAAATAAAGGTATATTGCAAAAGAAATTCTTGTTATAAAAATTAGGAGAAATCCTATGTGTGACGCGGTCAATTCGCTTTTTATTCAGTTTGGCTCGCATGAAAAAGTAGCTGAAATACTTGGATACACATCAAGACACTACAGGAAAATACGGCGAAAAATCGAAAGAGGGGAAGAACTCCCCTCACGCATTGAGGTGTTGTTGGACACAAAATTGCGGGAAATTCAACGCGGCTGCGAGTCGGGCCATGCCCAAGAATGAGCCCTTGCGGCGCTCAATGGCCTATGTGCAATTTCTGGCGCAGTTGGAAGAGATAAAACTGCTTCTGGCTCAAGGCTATTCCAAAAAGCTGATCCATGAACGGCTGACAGGAAAAAAGCACATTTCTATGGCCTATGTCACGTTTTGCCAGATCATGCAGAAAAAAATTCAGACTGGTGCTCCAAGCGTCCCTAAAGATCAAGGACCAGCCAATGCCGCAGAACCTTCAGCGTCAAAAACGCTTCCGACCGGCCCCCGGATCGTCAATGCCGTCAAAGAGCCGTTTCCCGACCCGCGCAAAATGAGCCTGGAAGACGGCATTTAACCCCATAGGAGTCTATACGATGGCAACAGTGCATTTCATTCAGCAGGGCAAGGGCGGCGTGGGCAAATCCATGATTGCGTCGATTTTGTATCAGGTGTTGCGCCTGCTCGGTAAAAAGGTCGCTGCCTTCGATACCGACCCGGTGAACGCGACACTGGCCGGATTCAAGGAATTTGAGGTGACGTGCCTTGATATTTTGAAAAACGGTGACATTGACCCCCGCCAGTTCGATACGCTGATCGACACGATCATGGAGCAAAAGCCGGAAACCCACGTCATTGTGGACAACGGCGCGTCCTCTTTCCTGGCTCTCAACGGCTATATCAAAGAAAACAGCATTATCGGCATGTTGGAAGAAGGCGGACACGCCGTATTTTTTCATTCGGTCATCACGGGCGGGCAGGCCATTGGAGATACGGTTCTCGGCCTGCGTTCCCTAGCCCTCGGCTTTCCGACAACGCCCATTGTGGTCTGGCTGAATCCCTATTTCGGGGAAATCGTCATGGATGGCCGCCCCTTTGAGGAATTTAAAGTCTATCAGGAGTTCGCTGGGCAATTCCACGCCATAATCACCATCCCTCAAGGCAACAAGGCCACCATCGGCAAAGACCTGGAAACTCTGTTCGCCAAGCGCCAGAGTTTTGAGACTGCTATCAATTCCGGCCAGTCCATAGTGGTGCGCTCCCGCCTGCAACGCTACCGGAACGAATTGGTGGAAGCCGTGAATAACGCGGTTATCGCGTGAGGGGGGGCCATGTCACAAGAAGCTGACGCTCCTACGCCTCCTGAAGCGGAATTGGGCAACGCACCGGGAGTGGGCCTCACCCTGGAACAAATCCGTTCCGTGGTGTCCAAGGCCCATGACGTGATGCTGCCGAAAGATGACGCCACGCTGATGATCGCTACAATACTCAACGCCTATCTGACGGAAGTGGACAAGCTCCAGGCCCGGCACGAAAAGGGGCTGACCCGGCTCATGGCCGAAAAAACGGACGCCTATGTTGCCGGTGTGCAAACGGCGGTGAACCAGCTTTCCACAAGCCTATCCTCGGCTTCTGTTGAAGGCATCCGCAAGGTTTTTGACGACCATGCGGCCCGGCTTGCAACCTTCAAGAGCAATGTGACCCTTGCTGCCGTGGTTGTGGGCCTGTCCGCGCTGTTGAATGTGGCTGTGTTCATTTTGAAGGCGGTGCGCTGATGCTACGGGCTTGTGATGATCCCCGGCTGCTGGCCGGGCTGCGCCATTCCTGCGGGCCTGTGTTTATGGACGCGCTGGAAGACCCGGAAGTCATAGAAATCATGCTCAACCCTGACGGTACACTCTGGATTGAAAAGTACGGGCAAGACCATGAATGTGTCGGCACGGTTCCGCCTGCTCAAAGTCGGTTGATTCTTTCTCAGGTGGCAAGTGGCCTCAATCTGACGGTCAATGAAAAGAGTCCCATAGTGGAAGGCGAATTTCCGCTGGACGGTTCCCGCTTTGAAGGGACGTTTCCGCCCATTGTCGGGCCGGGGCCTTCATTCTCGCTGCGCAAAAAGGCCAGCCGCGTGTTTACGCTCCAGGAATACCTGGACTCCGGCTCCATCACGGCGCGGGTGATTGAAATCATCCATGACGCCGTGCTCCGGCGCTGGAATATCGTGGTGGTGGGGGGAACCTCCAGCGGAAAGACCACCTTCGTCAATGCGGTCATTGACGCAGTTTCCACGCTCACGCCGTCACACCGCCTGATCATCATAGAGGATACGGCGGAACTGCAATCCAAAAGCCCCAATGCCGTGTTTTTCCGTACTTCGGTCATTGCCGACGTTAATATGCGGAAGCTGGCGAAAGTCAGTATGCGTTACGCTCCCAAACGCATACTCATAGGCGAAGTGCGGGACGCCGCCGCCTTGGAACTCCTGAAACTGTGGAATACGGGGCATCCGGGCGGGGTGGGCACGTTTCACGCGGACAGCGCGGAAGAAGCCCTTCCCCGGCTGGAAGAACTGGTTGAGGAAGCGGGCCTTGGCCCCAAGCAGAAGTTGATAGGCCGGGCGGTTGATCTGGTGGTCTTCATGGAAAAGACCCCGGACAATCGGCGGCAAATAGCCAACATCCTGCGTGTGGACGGCTTTGACCCGAAAACGGACACCTATCACACAGAGTATTTGTACAACGTAAAGGCGGAACATGGCGCATGAGCACTGAACAGACGCACGGCTCCGGCACTTTTCGCTGCGGCAAGTGCAAAAAACTTCTGGCAAAGGGTTGCATTGAAGCTGGAGAAATCGAGCTTTTCTGCCCTCGCTGCAAAAGCAGAATCGTCCTGCGGGCTGCACGCCCCAACCTCGCGCCGCCCCAATCGGGAAATGACGGCCTCCACAATGGAGATCGTCATGCACAGCCTTCAGACTTCCGGTCGTAAACTGTCTTTTTTCCCTTCCCTCTTCGGCCTTTTGGCCCTCTGCCTGCTGGCCTGCCCTGAACTGGCGCTGGCATCGGGCGGCATCACGGAATTTTCCAGCCCTCTGGAACGGGTGGTAAACACCATTACCGGGCCTGCGGGTAAATGGATTTCCATTGTAGCTATGGCCCTCTGCGGCGTCATTTTTATCATGAACAAGGACGACATCAGCGGCGGTTTCAAGCTGCTTTTATCCGTGGTTTTTGGCATTTCTTTCATCGCGTTTGCTGCCAGCATCGTTAACAGTGTCTTCTCTTTCTCCGGGGCGGTCATATGAGCAGGCCGCTTCCTATCCATCAATCCTTGCATCGTCACGCCCATATCCTCGGCGCGGAAAGGGAACTGGTGATGACCAGCGCCCTTATCGCGCTACTGGTGGGCGTGGGCGGTCTGACGGCTGTTTCCATAGTTTCCGCAGTCGTTTTCTGGATTGTTGCCGTGTTTGTGCTCCGGCGCATGGCAAAGGCTGATCCGATTATGAGCCGGGTTTGGCTACGGCATATCAAGCAACAGGAGTTTTACCCGGCAAAGGCAAGTCGCTGGCGGGCTGTAGGGGGTTTCACATGCTGAAACTCATAGATTACCGCTCCAAAGCCAAAGGCTTGCCGGATTTGCTCCCTTATGCCGCTCTGATCGCACCGGGCGTCATCCTCAATAAAGACGGCTCGTTTCTGGCTAGCTGGGAAATCCGGGGACAGGACACGGGTAGCTCCACGCCTGATGAACTGGCCTTCGTGTCCGCACAGTTCAACAACGCGATTCGGTTGCTCGGGACGGGCTGGATGCTGCATGTGGATTCCATTCGCAGCAGCCATCGGGCCTACCCCGCGCCGGAGAAAGGGCATTTCCCCGATCCGGTGACGCAGCTCATTGACGATGAACGCCGGGCCTTTTTCAGTGGAAACCGCTGTTTCAGCACCAGCACCATTTTTTCCGTCACCTACAGGCCGAATTTTGAAACTGCGAAACTAGTCGGAAAGGTTCAGGCGGGTGTTATTTCTTCTCCGATTCTGGAAAAAGCACTGGGCCAGTTCCAAAACACCTTGGAAGAACTGGAAGACGCTTTGTCTTCCGTTCTGCACATGCAGCGGCTCTCGGAATATGAAGCGTATGGCGATGATGGCGAAGCCTGGACGCAATCTGACCTTTTATCCCATATCCAGCAATGCGTTTCCGGAGATCTGCACCCGCTGCGCGTACCGGAAAGGGCCATGTATCTGGATCACCTTCTTGCCAGCAATGATCTGGTCGGTGGCGTCATTCCCCGGCTTGGCGGAAAACACCTTGCGCTGCTTTCCATTGACGGGCTGCCACAAGAATCCTTCCCGGCCATGTTCGCGGATTTGGAATCGCTTCCGCTGGAGTACCGCTTTTCCACCCGCTTTATCTGCCTTGACCAGTACGATGCAGCCAAGGAAATAGACTCCTACCGCAAGGGGTGGCGGCAACAAGTGTATCGCTTTCTTGACCAGTTTTTTAACAACCCCAACGCCCGCGCCAATCGTGACGCGCTGCTTATGGCCGAAGACGCGGAAAACGCCCTGACCGAAGTGCAGGGCGGCTATGTTGGGGCTGGCTACCTGACTTCCTGCATTGTGTTGATGCACGAAAATCAGGAGCAGCTCCAAGATTGGGCGCGGGAACTGCGCCGGAACATCCAGACGCTTGGCTTCGGCTGCCGGGTTGAAACTATCAACGCCCTGGAAGCATGGCTTGGAACGCATCCGGGCAACGGCTACGCCAATCTGCGGCGGCCTATGGTCAATACGCTGAACCTGGCTGATCTTTTGCCCCTGGCCTCGATCTGGACGGGTTCTCCCGTCTGCCCCTGCCCGTTTTATCCGTCCAACTCCCGACCCCTGGCTGTGCTGACAACGGATAAATCTACGCCGTTCTGGTTCAACATCCATGTGGGCGACCTCGGCCACACCTTGATTTTCGGGCCGACCGGCGCGGGCAAGTCCACACTGCTGGCAACACTGGCCGCACAATTCCGCTGCTATGCAAACGCCCGCATTTTTGCCTTTGACAAGGGTATGAGCATGTTTCCGCTCTGCCTCGGCTCCGGCGGGACGCATTACAATCTCGGCAACGCTGACCGCCTTGCGGGAGGTCTGGCATTCGCGCCGCTCCTGCGCATTGATTCCGAAGCGGAACGGGCCTGGGCGGAAGAGTGGATCGCTTCCCTCATGGAGTTGCAGCACATCACGGTCATGCCCACGCACCGCAACGCCATTCACGCGGCCATGCTGGATTTGTCGGCACAGCCAGACAATCTGCGTTCCCTGACCAGCTTTTTCCACATCGTTCAGGAACACCAGATTAAGGATGCTATCCAGCACTATACCGCGCAAGGGGCAATGGGGCGGCTGCTGGATGCGGACACGGACGATCTGACGCTTTCACCGTTCATGGTCTTTGAGATTGAAGAACTCATGAGCCTGGGCGACAAAAACTTGATTCCGGTTCTGACCTATCTCTTTCACCGCATTGAAACGTCACTGGACGGAACGCCGACCATCCTTGTGCTGGACGAAGCCTGGATCATGCTCGGCCACCCTATATTCAGGGAGAAAATACGCGAATGGCTGAAGGTCATGCGTAAGGCCAACTGCGCGGTAATCCTCGCCACGCAAAGCCTCTCGGACGCCAAAAACTCCGGCATTTTGGATGTACTGGCCGAATCCTGCCCCACAAAAATCTTCCTGCCCAACATCACCGCCGCGCAAGAGGCGCAACGCGAACTCTATGTGGGCATGGGCCTAAACGAAACCCAGATCAACATTATCGCCCGCGCCACGCCCAAGCGCGACTATTACGTTGTCTCGCCCCTCGGCAGGCGACAAGTACAACTTGCCCTTGGCCCCAAGACGCTGGCCTTTGTCGGCTCCTCCGACAAGGAGAACCTTGCCCGGATTCAGGCGCTTGCTGCGGAATATGGTTCCGGCGGCTGGCAGTACGAATGGCTGCGAGAACGCGGCGCGGCATAACAAGGAGTTTCTATGAAAAAGTTACTGTCCGTCTTGTCCCTCATGTGCATGTTCGCCACGCCAGCCCATGCCCTGACTGTTTCGTGCGTGAATTGCAGCAACAGTCTGTTGCAGGCTTTGGATCGCGCCACAAACATGGAGCAACTTTCCACGCTTATCAGTGAATACCACGAGTCCGTAACGCAAACGGCCCAGCAAATCCGCATGGTGCAGCAGAATATCGAGCAGTACGCCAATATGCTGCAAAACACCGCGCAACTCCCGGCCAATCTGGTGAATGAACTCAAAGGCAATCTGACCCGCCTTGCCAACCTCTCCGGCAACCTCAAGACGCTGCGCGGCGATATTGTGGGGCTTGGACAGGTGTTCAATTCCCTGTTTCCCGAACAGGCGCTTTTCGAAGAGCTGGCCGGGGCCAGCCCGGCACAGGTTGAAGCCGCCAACGCACAATATCAACAGCAGTGGGACAAGTGGTCTGCAACCGTGGATCAGGCTTCACAGGCCACGTTTCAGCTTTCCGGCCACCAGCTTGACGATTTGCAAAAGGATGCCGGGCGCTTCCAGTCCTATCTTGAGGAATTGCTTTCCACGCCGGACGGCCAGCAAAAGGCGATCATGGCGGGGAACCAGCTTTCCGCCCTCCAGGTGCAGGAGGCCCGGCAGCTCCGCGAACTCATGACCACACAGGTGCAGTCCAACTTAGCCAGTCAGATGAAGGCGGAGAAAGAAAGCCAGATGGCCCAAGAGGCATGGCGAGACACATTGAAAACAAACCGGATCGGCAGTGCGAAAGCCAAGCCAGACCCTTTTTAGGCGGCGGCCATGAAAAAATATTTGCTGCTTCTGGCCGTGCTCTGCCTCCCTCCGCTGGCGATTCTGCTCCTGCCGGAACTGGCCCATGCCGCTGATGAAGATTTCGTCTCCAAGCTGGTGCATGAGTTTTACAACAAAACAAGCACCTGGGAGCCGACCTTGAAGCGGTACGCCCTGGTTGTGTTCCGCGGGCTGGTCATTCTGGAGGTGTGCTTTCTTGGCATCAAAGCAGCGCTCAACCGCGATCAGCTTGGCGACATTCTGAAACAGTTTGTCATGCTCCTGCTCATGGCCGGGTTTTTCATGGCCGTTATCACCTATTACAAGGAATGGTCGTGGAACCTGATCAACGGCCTCGGCGCAATCGGCAGGGAACTGACCCCCGGCGACTATTCTTCAGAGTCTCCGTTCCTGACCGGAATGCAGCTCGTCAAACTGGTGCTGGATAAACTTTCCGTCTGGTCGCCGGGCAACTCCATAGCCCTGCTCATTGCCGCCCTGGTGATCATTGTCTGCTTCGCGCTCATTTCCGCGCAAGTGGTGTTCATCAAGTGCGAAGCAATGGTGGCAATGGCGGCGGCTGTTATCCTGGTCGGTTTCGGCGGTAGCGCCTTTCTCAAGGATTATGCCGTCAACGCGATCCGCTACGTTCTGGCCGTGGCCTTCAAACTCTTTGTTATGCAGCTCGTGCTTGGGGTGGGCATTGCCTTTATCGAGAGTTTTTCCACGTCCACTGCGGAATTGCAGGATATTTTTGTGGTCATTGGCGCGTCCGTGGTGCTGCTGGCCCTGGTTAAATCCCTGCCAGATGTCTGTGCGGGCATTATCAACGGTTCCCACGTTTCCAGCGGCGCGGCGCTTACAGCCTCGGCTGCCGCCGTGGGAGGGGCGACTCTCGGCACGATGGTCGCCGGGAGCAACACCGTTCAGAGCGTGAAAGACGCGGCCAAGGTGGCAAGCATGGACGGGGCTAGGGGCCTGAGCAAAGCGGCGCACATGGCGAAATCGCTATGGGGAGCGCGGCAGGATGCTAAGGCTTCCGGCGAAAAAGCCCTCAGTACCCGTACCCGGTCTGAAATGCAGGACCGGCTTGAACGTGCCAAGATGAATAACGACACATAAGGCGGTATCTATGCCTTTTTTCAAATCACAAGTGAAACTACCCGTGCGGGAAAAAGGGGGAAGCCCCTACCTGGACGGACGCGAAGAGTGGCTTGAACGCTACGGATCTTATATCAACCGTGCCGCGCAATGGCGTATGGTCGCCTTCCTCTGTCTGCTCATCACCGGCGTTTCCATCACTGGCAACGTCATACAGGCAAGCCAGACAAAGACCATTCCCTACATTATCGAAGTGGACGCTCTCGGCAAAGCGGCGGTTATGGCGCGGGCGGATGTGGCTAGCAAAACCCCGCAGCGGCTGATCCAAGCGGAAATTGCCAAGTGCGTCAGTGATTGGCGCACGGTCACGGCGGACGTGGAACTCCAGCAAAAAATGATCGAGCGGCTTTCCTTTTTCATGGCCGGAAGCGCTAAAGGCGTTTTGCGTCAATGGTACGAAGCAAATAATCCTTATGAAATCGCCAAAAGCGGCAAGTTGGTGCATGTGGAAATCAAGGGGCTGCCGCTGCCGGTCAGTACCGATTCCTACCGGGTGGAATGGGTTGAAACCGTCCGCAGTCATGCGGGCGTCATGCTGGATTCCCACAATTATGAGGCCACGGTGACAATCCAGATCAACCCGCCCACGGTGGACGCTGTTCTGCTCCGCAATCCGGGCGGCGTCTACATTACGGCGCTGTCGGCTGGCAAAGTGGTCGGTACTCCGGCTCCCGTCAAACCGCAAAACAATCAGGAATGAGGCTTCTTATGAAAAAGATACTGTTTCTGCTTCTTGCCTTTACGCTCTGCGCAAGAACCGCGTTGGCGGCCCAGGACATTCCCCCCGGCTACCCGCCGCCCCTGGACGGCATGAGCGCCAGCCAATCCGTACAGGAAATCGACTATATTAGCCCCAAGGTCGTGCCGCTGACCCCGAAGGAAAGAAAGGCTCTCAGCCTTTCCGATGACTGGGCGCGGCAGAATGTTGATCCGGTTCTGTCCGGCGGCGGCAAGGTGGTGTACGTCCACGGGGCCAGCCTGCCCACCATTGTGGCAACGCCCATGCAGGTTTCGGATGTGGAGCTTGAAGCCGGAGAGGTGGTCAATGAAATCGTGGTGGGCGATTCGGCCCGCTGGATGGTGGAATCGGGTTCAGCGGGTTCCGGCCCTGACGCCAGGGTGCATTTGTTCATCAAGCCCGTGGATGCGGGGCTTGAAAGCTCCACGGTGATCACCACAAACCGCCGCGTGTACCATCTGCGTCTTGTATCACAGCGCAAAGGCCACACGCCCTATGTCGGCTTCCTCTATGCGGACTCGCTGAACCGTCAACGCGCGGCCCGGCAAGAGAAAGAAACCAAAGAGCGCGAATGGAACTCCACCACTGTGGATGGCCAGCAGGCGGATTTATCTAAACTCAATTTTCGTTATGAGGTGAAGGGCAAAGCCGCTTGGAAGCCAGAGCGGGTATATGATGATGGACGGCAAACCGTTATCCGGCTGCCGGAGAAAACCGCGTCCGGGGAAATGCCCGTTTTGCTCGTCCGCAAAGGGAGCCGTGAAGTGCTGGTCAATTACCGGGTGAAGAATTCGGCCATGATTGTGGACGGCTTATTTGAGCGGATCGCGCTCATTGTCGGCGTGGATGGCGATCAGGAAAAAGTGGAAGTCATAAGGGGAAAAAAGTGATGCGCATAGTCATTTTCCCATTGCTGCTTCTGGTGTTGTTGGCTTCGGGCTGTGCAGGGCGCGAGCCTATGGGTTCCTATTGCGGGCCTTTGCCGGAGGGTAACGCCGTTGCCGCTATCGCCGCCGATGCCGTGGACTGCCTCTCAAGTCTGTACCCTCCGGGGCATACCTCCGTTCACCTCGTCCCGGCCAAGGACGAGGGCAATAAATTTGCCCAAGCCTTTGAAAATGGTTTGCGCACAAAGGGCTTCACCCTGATTCCCGATGCGCAAACTGACACTCTGGCAATAGCCTACACGTTGGATGCCATTTTCGAGAAAGGTGAAAAATCCTCGTGGTATCTGCATCTCCGTATTTTGGACAGTGAAGATAACGGAAAATCCATTGCGCGGGCCTACACCGCCAGCGGCCAGCCGGAAGCCGGGCAAAGCCGCACGGAGATAGAATTCAAACGCTCCCTGCTACAAAAGTCGCGACAGATCGTGACCAAAAGCAAAGAAGCGGCGGGAGAAGCCTATAACGCCCCCCGCAGCTTCCTTACGGAATAGGGGGCGCATGTCTGACGTTACCCCCAATAGTCTGGAGCCGATAAAAAAGGTTGATGTCGCCCGCATGAGTAAATGGCCTCTCTACGCCGTGTTGCTCGCCGGGCTGTTTCTGCTCGGCGTGCTGGTTTACAGCGTGAACTTTGCCCACAACCAGGAAAAAGAACAACGCGGCACTCCCAAGGTGGATATAAAGGAGGAAGAAAAACCGCTGCTCATGGTCGAAGGGCGTGGCCTCGCCCTGGCTCCACCTGAGGGCTCGCTCGCTGCGGTACAGCCCGACACGCCCGCGCAGAACGGCGCGAAGCGGGAACCGCTGATCGTGGTACAATCCGACAAAAGGCAATCCGACAGTTACCGGCAGGAATTGGAAAACCTCCGGCGCATGAAGGCGCAAGCTCACCTGGCCGCGCTTTCTGCTCCCCTTGGCGTGAAAAAGGCCAGCCAGTCAAACACGGCTCCGGGCTCTGCTGACGGTTCTGGCTCTGCTCCTGGCAAGCCTTCCATGTCCATGTCCGATGCTTCCGGACTGCATGAAAGATCCTATGACTTGGCTGCGGACAAGGACAAAGAGGCGTTCTTTGATCGAGCGGCAAAAGACGCAAGCTGGATTTCACCGTATTCCCGAATGGTCGGGCAACAGTTTGAACTCAAAACAGGCGCGGTGATCCCTGGTGTCATGGTGACGGGCATCAATTCCGACCTGCCCGGCAACATCATTGCCCAGGTGTCGCAAAACGTCTTTGACTCGGCCACAGGCAAGCATTTGCTGCTGCCGCAAGGGGCAAAGCTCTTCGGCGTGTACGATTCCCGCGTGATCTACGGGCAGGAACGGGTTTTGGTGGCCTGGAACCGCGTGGTGTTTCCTGACGGCTCGTCCATTACCCTTGGAGCCATGCCCGGCTCGGATATGGCGGGCAATGCCGGATACACGGATGAGGTGAATAACCACTATTTCCGCATTTTCGGTTCCGCCGTGCTCATGAGCCTGATGTCCGGCGGCATGGCCTACACAATGGATTCACTGGACAACAGCAATTCCGAAAGCGACAAACCGACCCTCCAGAATGAAATGGGTTCCGCCTTGGCCGCACAACTTGGACAGGCCACGCTTCAACTCCTGCAAAAAAACCTGAACATCAAGCCTACACTAGAAATCAGACCCGGCTACCAGTTCAACGTCATTGTGACAAAAGATTTGGTTTTTGAGCGGCCTTACCGGCCACAGCGATAATCTTTCCCCTCTGCGAGCCTTGCGCCCCGACTTCGCGCCGTCCTCATGTGAGCGGGCGGCCTCATTTCGAGAATGTTATGGCTGCGAAAAAGGTTCAATACGGTTTGGGGGAAGAAACTCCTAAAACGACTCTGCGCTGGCTGTATCTGCCGTTCATACTGCTGCTAGGTCTTGGCAGCATGGCTCTGGCGACTCAGCGCATCGCGGCGTTTTTTGAGTATCAGGCCGCTCTCGGCCAGCCGTGGGGAATCGCCTTCGGCCTTCCCTGGTATGCGCCGTGGTCGGCCTTTGTCTGGCAAGAGGGGGTCGGGGCAAACGATACCTACGGGTTTATTGAGCAGGCCATTGCTCACAGCCAGGTTCTTTTCCTGCTTCCGCAATTTGTCATTATCGGCTTCTGGCTCTGCTTTCAGAAAGAATTGCGTTCCAATGCCAACTTGCACGGTTCGGCCCGCTGGGCGGAAGAGCGAGAAATCCGCACGATGGGCTACTTTGAGGGCAAGGGCGTCTATGTGGGCGGCTGGCTGAAAAGGTATGCTGGGACCGCGCTCCTGCTGCGCAAGCTCAAATCCAGGCCCGAAGAAATACAACTCTACCTCCGGCACAATGGCCCGGAACACATAATGGTTTTCGCGCCTACTCGTTCAGGTAAGGGCGTGGGCCTCATCCTGCCTACGCTCCTGGCTTGGGAAGGTTCTAGCATTGTTCTTGATATAAAAGGAGAAAACTGGGCCTTAACTGCCGGGTGGCGCAAATCGCAAGATCAGCTTGTCTTGCGTTTTGACCCCTCCGATCCTTCCGGCGCGTCCGCCCGGTTCAATCCCTTGGAAGAAATCCGCCTTGATACCCTGCTAGCGATACCGGATGTGCAGAACATGGCTGCCATGCTGGTAGACCCCACGGGTAAGGGGCTTGAAGACCACTGGAGCAAAGCGGCCTTTGGCATGCTCGGTGGAGCTATCCTGCATTGCTGCATAATGACCCGTCACGCGCAAAAGCGCACGGCAACCCTCTATGACCTTTCCTGCATGTTGGCTGACGAGAGCCGCACCATCCAAGACCTGTTTAAGGAAATGGTGGGCACGGATCACTCCGTCCTGCTGCGGGAGATATTCCCCAAGGCTGAAGGCTCGGATGCCGGAGCCAAGGCCCATACCTTTATCGCCAGCTCAGCGCGGGAGATGTTGAACAAGGCGGAAAACGAAGCTTCCGGCGTGGTTTCCACTGCGCTGACCAATCTGGCGCTGTACCGCGATCCGGTTGTGGCCTTAAACACCGCTTCCTGTGATTTCCGCATCCATGACCTGATGAACCATGAAAAACCAGTGAATCTGTATCTTGTCATATCTCCTGCGGACATTGACCGGATGCGCCCGTTGCTGCGGCTCATGGTGGATATGATTGTGCGCCGCATCTGCGCCAAGATGGAGTTTGCGGACGGTGGAAGCATGGTCGGGTATAAACACCGCCTGCTGCTCCTGCTGGACGAATTCACCAGCCTGGGAAAACTCCCGATTATGGAGAAGGCGCTGGCCTATATCGCCGGATACGGCGGCAAGGTCTACATCATCGTTCAAGACATTGCCCAACTCAATGCCGTGTATGGCAAGGACAACGCGCTCATGGCAAACTGCCATGTCCGTATTGCCTACGCGCCGAACACCATTGAAACGGCCAAAACCCTTTCCGACATGACGGGCAAAACCACTGTTGTGGAAGAAAAGGTTTCTCTCTCTGGCTCCAGAACCGGGCATATGAAAAACGCCTCGGTCAACGTCTCCGAAACAGCCCGGCCTCTGCTTACGCCGGATGAGTGCATGAGGCTCCCCGGCCCGGAGAAGGATTCTCAAGGCAAGGTAGTAAAGCCCGGCGATATGCTGATTTTCACCGCTGGGCAGTCGCCTATCTACGGTCGGCAAATTCTCTATTTCTTTGATCCGGTTTTTTCGGCCCGCGCAAAAATCCCGGTTCCCGGCCTGACGCCCCAATACCAAAGCGGCATAACGGATTCTATTTACACGCCGCGTCCTGCGGCGTGGTATGCCACAACACCAGCTCCAGTCGCAAGCCCTGAAAAGAAAGAGGATTCCAGTGAACAGTATTTCGTTGCGTAGCCTGACGCGGCGGGCGCTGTTTGTTGGGGTGTGGCTCGCGCTGACGTTTGCCCTGGCCTTTGGCGCGGGCCTGCGCTTCAACCCCACGCCGTCACTCCCCAAGGGCATTTATCGCCTTGTTCCCGGCCTTCCAGAGAAAAACGATCTAGTGAGTTTTTGTCTGGAAGGCGAGTTCGCGAAGCTGGCTTTGGAATGCGGCTATCTGGAACCTGGCTCCTGCCCCTCCGGCTTGCGGCCTCTGCTCAAACGGTTGGTTGCACTGCCGGGCGATTCCGTTGATCCGTCCGCATCCCCGATCCGCTCAGTAGACAGTCACGGACGCTCCATATCGCCAGTTCTGATGCCGGGCGTCGTTCCTCCTGGTATGGCCCTGGTGCTGGCCAATCATCCCGGCAGTTTCGACAGCCGCTATTTCGGGTTCGTTCCGCTGGAAAGCCTCCAACGGGTCGAGCCTGTCTTTATTTTTACCCCCAAAGGGAATTGACCATGCAAGACAAAGAATATTTACGCGCTGCGGCAAAGGCTATCGCGCAACAGATTGAAGGGGATTCCGTGATTTTGGGCATCCCGCTTGATCCTGACGTTGCGGACTATATGGGGGCGTTCCCCGAAGAGGCCATTACCCTGGCTGACATGGTGGAAGACGGCCTTCTGACTATCACCAATTCTGGCGAGGTGATCTATGTCGGCTAACACCAAAAAAACACAAAAGGGAAAACGCCCGCCGTTTTATGAAGAGTTTGCTAGCAAGATCATTGAGCGCCTTCAGGAAGGAACGGCCCCGTGGCAAGTCCCTTGGACGCTGGAAAAAGCCTCCCTGGTTCCCCACAATCCCGTCTCCGGCACGGTATACCGGGGCATGAACCGGGTGCATCTGGCGCTTTCCGGCTATGACGACCCGCGCTGGATGACGCTGATACAGGCCAATGACCACGGCTACAGCATTTTGCCCGGCAGCAAGGCCACGCCGGTAGTCTATTTTCAGTTCATTGCGGAAAAGGACAAGCTAGATAAAGAGGGCAAACCCGTCCTTGGTGTGGACGGCAAGCCGGAAAAAGAAAAAGTGGAGCTGGACAAGCCCATTGTCCGCTTCGCCTATGTCTTCAATGCTGAACAGGTTGACGGCATTCCTCCGCTCCAGCTGACAGATAAAGCCTATGCGTGGGAGCCCATAGAGAAGGCGGAAAACATCCTTGCCGCCTCCGGCGCGGCGATCAAGCACGACCAGAGTAACCGGGCCTTCTATCGGCGCATGGAAGACTCCATTCATCTGCCGCCCAAGGAAAATTTTGACGCGCCGGATAAATACTACGCAACGGCTCTGCACGAGTTGGGCCACTGGACAGGCGAAGAAAAGCGCCTGAACCGCGAGTTTGGCCCCTTTGGTTCGGAAACGTATGCGCGGGAAGAGTTGCGGGCGGAAATCGCCTCATGGATGCTCGGACAGGAAATCGGCGTCGGCCACGATCCCGGCCAACATGCCGCCTATGTGCAGTCATGGATTCAAGCCCTGAAAGAAGACCCCTACGAAATTGTGCGGGCCTGCCGCGACGCGGAAAGGATCAAAGAATACGTCTTTGACCTGGAGCGGAAAAAGGAACTTCAGCAGGAGGCCCCGGGACAGACGGTGCAGCTGGAAAAGACCGCGCAACGCGGCAAATCTCTTGAAAAGGATGAGCGCATAGCCGCTATGGGCGTTCCTACGGCTCCAGCCAAGGAGAAAACTTTTCTCGCCGTTCCCTACAAGGAAAAGGAACGGGCAAAGAAGTTCGGCGCGAAGTGGGACAAGGATAACAAGCTCTGGTACGCACCGGAAGGCACTGACCTTGCTCCGTTGACGACCTGGGTTCCTGAAATGACACTGGAAAAGGCTCCCGTGCCGGAACCGTTCATGCTTCCACAAGAGGAATTTGCGCGGGCTTTGGAAGATGTCGGGCTTGATCTGCGCGGCAAAGCTCCGATTATGGACGGGCATATCCATCGTGTGCCACTCATCGGCAGAAGCGGCGGTGACCTAGACGGTGCATACTGCGGCTATCTGGATGAACGGCCTGCCGGCTGGATGCAGAATTTCAGCACCGGCAATAAAACAACCTGGATTGCCACGGGCCACACGCTCACCAAAGAGCAGTTGGAAGCACAACGCGCCGAAATTTCTCAAAAATGCGAGGAACGGCAGCGGTTTATTTTGGAACGCCAGCAAAGAACGGCGCGGGAAGCGTATACGGAATGGAACTCACACAATTGGGCCTCTGCCGACAATCCTTATTTGCAGGCCAAGGGCGTTCAGCCTTTCGGGGTGCGTGAGGACGTGGTCGGCAACCTTCTTGTGCCCGTGATGACTGTGGACAAGGAGTTGCGTGGCTTGCAAACCATTGCCCCGGAAGGTGCAAAAAGCTTCATGTATGGGATGGAGAAAAACGGCAACTTCCACCTGATTGCCGAGCCGGGGAAAGACCTTTCTCAAGGGGACATCATCCTGGCCGAAGGCTATGCAACCGGCGCGAGTCTGCACATGGCAACGGAAAAACCCGTGGCCGTGGCCTTTGACGCGGGAAATCTGGAACCTGTAGCCAAAAAGCTGCGGGAAAGATTCCCCAATGCCGCTATTATCATCTGCGCGGACAATGACCACAAACACACACGCCGCACATCGGACGGCGTGGAACCCTGGAACAAGGGCGTGGAACTGGCGCAGAAGGCCGCTCAAGAGGTCGGCGGCAAGGTCGTGGCTCCGCTCTTCACCGATGAAGAGCGGGCCAGGGGACTGACGGATTTTAACGATCTGCACCAGTCCCGTGGGCTGGATGAGGTGAAACGGCAAGTGGGGATCGTTTTGCAAAAGGGGGTTGCGCAGGATAAAGGCCAGGAACGTGGGAAAGCGCGGGAGTTGTCTTTATGAACGTGCATTTCTCCAGTAAAAAAATGGAGTGGGCAACGCCTTGGGAACTGTTCCACGTGTGGGATATTTCTCACGGGCCTTTTACCCTGGATGTGTGCGCCACTTGGGAAAATGCCAAGTGCAGGACGTTTTTTTCGCCAGCAACCAACGGCCTGATACAGTGTTGGCATGGAGTATGTTGGATGAATCCCCCGTATGGCCGTGAAATTGGCCGCTGGATCGCCAAGGCGGTGGAAGAAATACACCAGAGAAACGCAGAGCGCATTGTCTGCCTTCTCCCGGCCAGAACAGATACCGCTTGGTGGCATGCGTTTGTAATGCCCTACGGCGACATTCATTTTTTGCGTGGTCGGGTACGTTTTGAAGGCGCGAAGCATCCTGCACCATTCCCAAGTGCCGTAGTCATTTTTAGATAACTCAGAAATTCTGCGGGCCACGCGCCTCGATCTCGCTCTATCTGAAGGTCTTTAAGAAAACTCCATATACGCAAAACTGTTTATTTAAGAATCCATCGGTAAAGTAAAAAGGAATAGGAACTTCTCCACTCTAGTTGGAAATGACATTATTCCCATTCCTTTATAATGGAATTTTTGTCGGGACACGAGATGCACAATGACATTTATCGACGAAAAAGAGGATATATACACTGATAAAGAAATAGTGTTCTGCATTAAAGGTGAGCTTTTTGACCAAAATGACGGCGGATATTTTTGCTCGTACTGGTATGATTGCGTTATTTTTTGGTTCTATCATCCGGACCATGTACTGCGGAGAAGGCATATACAGAGTTGTATTGGTGTCTGTTATGAGCCTATCAGGGTGTGCAAAAAACTGTGTTAAGGTGCGATAATGAATAAGGAAGGGCAGAAAATGAAAGATGCGACGATTATTCAGACGTGGTGGGTTGGTTCTGCGGTGGTGCTTGCTGCAAAGCAAGGTGAATTCGACAAGGTAGTCATTCTGGAGCATACGGTATGAT
>ENA-UEOI01000520-UEOI01000520.1-human-gut-metagenome-genome-assembly--contig:-NODE-520-length-41536-cov-5.523119_pt1 | contig 41536 bp, 32 predicted proteins | sample MGYA00242883_ERZ507882 | MGnify/ENA primary metagenome ERZ507882 (study PRJEB26167, sample SAMN06115502) | human gut metagenome | host: Homo sapiens | place: China:Chongqing | collected 2015-07-29...
GCTGTGGGCCTGGGCAACATCTGGGGCTTCCCCAATAAGATGGGCGCCTCCGGCGGCTTCACGTTCCTCATCATCTACCTGATCCTGGCAGTCCTCTGCGGCTTCATCGTCATGCTGGGCGAGCTGGCCATCGGCCGTAAGACCGGCAAGGGCGCTGTGGAAGCCTACCACGTCCTGTCCAAGAAGTTCAAGTGGATGGGCTGGATGGGCATCGCCTCCGCGTTCTTCATCCTGTTCTTCTACTGCGCCCTGGGCGGCTACTGCATCAAGTACGTCGTTCTGAACGTGGGCGACCTGTTCAAGGCCGGCTTCGGCGCCAACGCCATCGCCGCTGCCGCAGGCGGCGAAGCCTCGCTGGGCGACACCGTGTTCGGCGCGTTCATCGGCAGCCCCACCGAGGCCATCATCTACGGTCTGATCTTCGTGGCCATCACCATGCTCATCGTCCTCGGCGGCGTGGGCGGCGGTATCGAGAAGGTCTGCTCCGTGGGTATGCCCGCTCTGTTCGTCATGCTGCTCATCTGCATCATCCGCGCCTGCACCCTGGAGAACGCCGTGGACGGCCTGAAGTATATGTTCGTCCCCGGCTGGGCTGTTGAAAACGGCGTCATCGCCGAAGCTCCCAGCTTCCTGAAGGTGCTCTCCACCGCCGGCGGTCAGATGTTCTTCTCCCTGTCCTTGGGCATGGGCGCCATGATCACCTACGGTTCTTACCTGCAGAAGAAGGAAAACCTGCAGAAGAACGCCATCCTCATCATCGTCATGGACACCCTGGTGGCCCTGATGGCCGGTCTGTGCGTCATCCCCGGCCGCTTCGCCCTTGACCCCGAGGGTGCCCTGGGCGGCCCGTCCCTGCTGTTCGTCACCATGCAGAACGTGTTCAGCCGCATGGGTCCCATCGGCCCCCTCTTCGGCATCCTGTTCTATCTGCTGGTGGTGTTCGCCGCCGTCTCCTCCTCCATCTCCCTGCTGGAGGTCATCGTGGCCCACTTTGTGGATAAGGCCCGTGACGCCGGTAAGGGCGACAAGCGCAAGGCGTACACCCTCATCGCCGCCGCCGCCGTGGGCTTGGGCTGCATCCTGGTCTGCGCCGACCAGCTGGGCGGTGCCAGCTTCACACCGTGGAAGCTGCTGAACCTGCCTGAAACCTCCATCCGTATGTGGAACGACTGCTGGCTGGACTTCTTCGATATGCTGTCTGAGGGCGTCATGATGCCGTTTGGCGCGCTGCTGATGTCCCTGATGATCGGCTGGGAGGTCGGCCCGGACATGGTCAAGGACGAGTGCGAGCAGTCCGGCCACGCCATGGGCGGCTACGGCTTCTTCAAGGTCTGCGTCAAGTACATCACCCCCCTGTGCATGATCCTCATCCTCTACGGTCAGCTAACGGATTTCTTCGGCTAAGAAAAACACACAAAAGAGCGCCGCGGCGATGCCGCGGCGCTCTTTCCGGTTTTTTCAAATTTTTATAAGAAAAGTCCACATCTGTATACAAGGTCTTATAAGATATTTCCAAAAAAATCAAAGAAAAATGCAGGGTGAATTTCCAGTTTTGGCGCTTAATGTACCAATTCTATCGCCCCCGGCAGACACTGTATCTCCACCCGCGGCGCACTGGCAGCATACTCCCCGTCCAGCGACCAGGAGATGTTCTCGTTCGTTGTCAGCACTACGTTTTTGACGTGCCGGAAGATCACGCCGGGATAGTCGTACTGCATCCGCGTCATGGCCGTGATGAGGTTTTGCAGATCCAGCGCCGTTTTCGGCATCCGCAGCAGCAACAATTCAAACGTTCCGTCGTCCATCGAAACGTGTTTCGGGTCTAATTTCACTAATCCGCCCAAAGAAGTGGAGTTGCAGACCGCCCCGAAGATGAAATCTCCCTCGAAATGCTCCCCGTCCGCATCGATGGCGCAGCGGTAAGGCCGCAGGGAGTCCAGGTCGCCCAGTCCTTCCAATATGTACGCAAAATGTCCCAGCGCATTCTTCGCCGCCTGGGACGCGGAGTAGGACGAGCGCGTAAAAGCGCCGAAGGACGCCACATACGCAAAGTACCGGTCATTGTGCCGCCCAATATCCAGAGAAGAGGGAACGCCGCCGGCCACAGCCCGGGCCGCGGTCGCCACCGTGGTGTGAAGGTGCAGGCTGGCGGCAAAGTCATTGGTGCTGCCGTTGGGCAGATAGCCCAGCGGCGGGCGCTGCTCCAGCTGCATTAGGCCGGAGATGGTCTCGTTCAGCGTACCGTCGCCGCCGGCGCAGACCACCAGATCATACTGTCCGCCCCATTTGGCGGCGATGTCACGGGCCTGGCCGCCGGCCTCCGTGACGAACACCCGCACCAGATAACCGGCGCGGGAGAAGGCTGCCACCGCGTCGAACAGCGGTGCGGTGGATTTTGTCTTTCCTGCTCGTGGATTGACGATAAACAAGAGTTTTTTCATGGTGTGACCCTCACATATCATCGTTTTTACGCCGTCAAGGCGCAGGGTGTTCGACTATTATGCCATATCCCCGGCAGAATTGCAACAGGCATTCCCTGCGCACCGCCGGGTGGTCTGCGTACTGCAAGGGCGGAAACCTCTTGCAAAATGGCGAATGGTCGGGTATGATAGAAAAAAACGGGATGGGGAGGCTTTGCGTTGAAAAGGACACAATATTTTAAGTGGGGTCTTACGGCGTTCCTGACGGTCTGCGCCGTGCTGGTGTTTTATGACACGTTCTATCAGAACGGCGTGCTGCAGCGCTTCCTGTCCAAGCTGGCGTCCATTCTCGCGCCGGTGCTGTACGGCGCAGCCATCGCCTACCTGCTGACACCGGTGATGTCCTGGCTGGAAAAGGTCATCGGGGCAGGATGGAAGAAGCTGTTCCCCAAGCGGGAGCTGAAGAACCACTCCGGCGGCTTGCGGCTGGTCAGCATTCTGCTGACGGAGGCAGTGGTCATCTTCCTGCTGTATCTGCTGATGAGCGTGCTGATCCCCCAGCTGGTGGACAGCGTGACCAGCCTGATCAACAACGCCGAGGCGTATTACCGCAAGATCTACGATTGGGCCGACGGGCTGCTGGATAGCGAGAATGAGATCGCCGTCTGGCTGGCAGGGCTCATTACCGAGCGGTATACCGACGGCATGGCGTTCCTGACGGACAAGGTGCTGCCCTGGGCACAGAAGGCCGTCGTGCCGCTGACCAACGGTATCTGGAGCGGCATCCGGGGCGCGGTGGGCTTTGCCTTTGACCTGATCGTGGGCATCATCGTGTCCATCTACCTGATGGGCATGAAGGAGAAGAGCCTGGCCCGGTGCTGCAAGGCGGTGTACGCCGCCTTTTCGGAGAAGAAGGCGGACGCGGTGATGCGCGGCACGCGGACGGTAGACCGCATTTTCTCCGGCTTTGTCCGGGGCAAGCTGCTGGACTCCCTTATCATCGGCATCATCTGCTTTATCGGCTGCTCGCTCCTGAACATGCCCTACACGCCGCTTGTCAGCGTGGTGGTGGGCGTGACCAACGTGATCCCATTTTTCGGCCCGTTCCTGGGGGCTGTGCCCTCGGCATTTCTGATCCTGCTGGTCAGCCCCAAGCAGTGCCTGATCTTCGTGATCTTCATCGTGGTCCTGCAGCAGTTTGACGGCAACATCCTGGGCCCGAAGATCCTGGGCGATGCCACCGGCATCTCCAGCTTCTGGGTCATTGTGGCCATTCTGGTGGGCGGCGGCTTCGGCGGCGTGCTGGGGATGTTCCTGGGCGTGCCGGTGTTTGCCTGCATACAGGAGCTGGTGAAGTTCCTGATGGACCGCCGCCTACAGCGGCGGGATATGCCCACGGAGGCCTACGCCTATGTGGGCCGGGCGAAGGACACGAAGGCAAAGGAGACGGAGGAGGACGCAAAGCATGACGCCTGAGCTGCGGGATAAGCTGCTGCATTTCTGCAACGACAACGAGCCCTTTCTGACACACAACTATATGCGCATGACCGATGCCGATGATGGCACAGCCACCATCGTGCTGCCCATGCAGGAGAACAGCCTGAACCGCTGGGGCGGCGCCCACGGCGGCATCCTGTTCTCCCTGTGCGACGTGGCCACCGGCATGGCCATCATGTCGGTGCGGCAGGAGAAGGTGGTGACGGTGAACGCCAGCATCGACTATCTGGCCGCCGCGTCGGCGGGCAGCACATTGACTGCCGTGGGGCGGGTGGACCGCGTGGGCGGAAAGCTGGCCTTCTGCACCGCCGAAATCGCCGACGAAACGGGGAAAGTGGTGGTGCGCTCCCACACGGTGATGTGCTTCACCGGGAAAAAGCTGGAGCTGTGAATGTATGTAAAAAGGAAAGCCGCCCGGTGGGCGGCTTTCCTTTTTATCAAGTTCGCTTACAGGCCCAGGCCGGGGATGTTCAGCCCGCCGGTCAGGCTGCTCATAGAGCTGTTCATGGCCTCGTCGGCCTGGCGCAGCGCCTCATTGACGGCGGAGATCACCAGATCCTGGAGCATCTCCACATCCTCGGCGTCCACCACGTCGGGCTTGATGGTCAGACCCACCAGCTCCTTCTTGCCGGTGACGGCAGCCGTCACCGCGCCGCCGCCTACGGAAGCGGTGAACTGGCGGCTCTCCACTTCCTCCTGGGCCTTGGCCATCTCCTGCTGCATCTTCAGCAGCTTCTGCTGCATCTGTGCCTGCTGCTGCATCATGCCGGCGCCGCCGGAAAAGCCCTTGCGGGCGCTGTATCCCTTTGCCATATTTCTGTTCTCCTTTTATTTGATTTGGAAATTATCCAGCTGCTGTCCGTTTTTCAGCAGCTCGTTCAGCTTGTCGGGCTTGTCCGCCGGAGCTTCCCACGGCGGCGCTTCCGCCGGAGGGGGCGGCGGCACAGGCGTTTCCTCCCGCGGAGGCGGGGGTGCGGGCTTGGGCGGCGCGGGACGTTTGGCCGGTGCGGCGGTGAGCTGACCCACCCGGAACTGCACCCGGATGGGATGCCCCACCTCGTTGGAGGTCACATCCCGCAGCACGGCGGCGACGGCGTCACAGTCCAGCTGGTGCATGGTGAAATCGTCCCGGCAGACCACGGTCAGGCAATCGCCCTCCAGCACGCCGCGGGCCATGTTCAGCATGACGCGGAACTGCACCGGCAGGCGGCCCTTGTAATGGTCGATGAGCCTGCTCCACAGGGCCTCGTCACCGCTGACGGGCGGCGCGGTGGGAGCGGCCTCTTTTTTTACAGGCCGGGCCGGGGCGGGTACGTCGAACACCCGGCGGCGTTCGTCCTCCGCTTCGGGGGGCTCGTCCGGCAACGGCGGCTCATCCGGCAGGGGAGGACGGTCCTCCCGAACCGGGGCGGCAGCGGGACGGGACGGCGCGGGCTGCGGCGCGGATGGTGCGGCGGCGGGAACGCCCCGCTTCACCGCGTCCTCCAGGGCGCTGACGCGGTCCATCAGAGCGGACACGTCGCCGTTCAGGCTCTCGTCGCACAGCCGCAGCAGACACAGCTCCGCGTCGGTGCGCTGGCGGATGCTGTCCGGCAGGGCGGCGGCGCAGCGCTGGATGGTCTCGGTCATATACAGCAGGCGGCTCATGGGCACGTCGCGCCCCAGGTCCGCCAGCGTCTTGCGGTCATATACGCCGCTGAGAAGGGCTGCGCCGCCCTCCGGCGCGGCCTTCATCACCGTCATGTCCCGGCACAGGTCGCTGAGCTCGCCCAGCAGGGCGGTCACGTCCTTGCCGCTGCGGTACAGCTGGTCCAGCAGGGCCAGCGCGTCGCCGCTCTGACGGCCCAGCAGCAGCCGCTGTAATTGCAGCGTCTGGGTACTGCCCGCCAGCCCCAGCGTGTCCAGCACGGCGGGGGCGTCGATGACGCCGGCGGCGGCACGGCACTGGTCCAGCAAGCTCAGCGCGTCACGGAGTGCGCCGTTGGCCATGCGGGCCAGCAGCTCCGCGCCGTCGGCGGTCAGGTCGATGCTTTCGGCACTGGCCACCTTCAGCAGCTGCTGCTCCATGTCCCGGGGCAGGATGCGCTTGAAGGAGAACCGCTGGCAGCGGGACAGAATGGTGGCCGGCACTTTTTGCAGCTCGGTGGTGGCCAAAATGAACAGAAGATGCTCCGGCGGCTCCTCCATGATCTTCAGAAGGGCGTTGAAGGCGTCCTTGGAGAGCATATGGACCTCGTCGATGATATACACCCGCTTCGTCAGCACGGAGGGGGGATACACCGCCTCCTCCCGCAGGGAGCGGGCGTCGCTGACGCTGCCATTGGAGGCGGCGTCCAGCTCGGTCACGTCCAGCAGCGAGCCGTCGTCGATGCCGCGGCAGGCGGCGCACTGGTTGCAGGGCGCGCCGTCCACGGGGTGCTCACAGTTGACGGCCTTGGCCAGAATACGGGCGCAGGTGGTCTTGCCCGTGCCCCGCGTGCCGGTGAAGAGGTAGGCGTGGCCCACCGTGCCGTCCGCCACCTGGCGCTGGAGCGTGTCGGTGATATGGGACTGTCCCACCACCTCTGAGAAGGTCTTGGGACGGTATTTTCGATACAGAGCCTGGTACACGGGCACACCTCCCGGCAATGCAAAATGAAAAAAGAACGTCCTCCGCCCGCAGCCACAGGGCCGGCGTCCTCGCGGCACATGGATGATCCCTCTTAATGCTGCTCGGTTCCCCGCCTGACATGATTCGTGGGTATCCATTGCGCGAGACCGGCCCCGCAGCTGCTGGCGGAGGACAAGTTCGTGACAATCATTGTACTACATAACTCGCCGGTTGGCAACTGTTTTTTCCCGACAGGTCATGCCAGCAGCGTCCAGACCCCGTGGATGGCTATACACAGTGCCATGCCCATGGCGGTGGGCAGCGCCGCCGCCAGCAGCGTCCAGCGCCGTGAGCCGGTCTCCCGGCGGATGGTCAGGCACGTCGTGCCGCAGGGGAAGTGGAGCAGGCACAGTACCATCATGCACACCGCCGTTTCCGCCGTCCAGCCCTGTGCGGACAGAAGCTGGCTCAGGGCGGCTGTACCGCCGGTCTCCACCAGGCTGCCGGTGTGCAGATAGCCCATCAGCAGCGCCGGGAGGACGATCTCGTTGGCGGGGAAGCCCAGCAGGAACGCCGTCAGAATCATGCCGTCCAGGCCCATGAGGTGACCCAGCGGGTCGAAAAAGGCGGCGGCACGGGACAGCAGGCTGACACCGCCGGCGGTGACGTTGGCCAGCGTCCAGATCACCAGCCCCGCCGGGGCGGCCACCGTTACGGCCCGGCCCAGCACGAACAGGGTGCGGTCCAGCAGGGAGCGGATCAGCACCTGTCCCACCCGAGGCATACGGTAGGGCGGCAGCTCCAGGGTGAAGGCGGAGGGCTGTCCCCGCAGGACGGTGGCGGTGAGCAGGCGGGTGGCCAGCAGCGTCATGGCCACCGCCAGCAGCAGACAGGCCAGAAACGTCCCGGCGGCGGCCCACGAGCTGCCTGTGCCGCTCCACAGCAGCAGGGACAGCAGGATCAGCGTGGGCAGGCGGCCGTTGCAGGGGATAAAGGCGTTGGTGAGGATGGCGGCCAGCCGCTCCCGTGGGCTGTCGATGATGCGGCAGCCCATGACGCCGCAGGCGTTGCACCCCAGGCCCATGCACATGGTGAGGCTTTGTCGGCCGCTGCCGCCGGCGGCCCGGAAGAAGCGGTCGCAGGCAAAGGCGATGCGGGGCAGCAGTCCGGCGTCCTCCAGCAGGGTGAACAGGGGGAAGAAGATGGCCATGGGCGGCAGCATCACCGCCACCACCCAGGCGGCGGTGCGGTAGACACCGTCCACCACCGCGCCCTGTATCCACCAGGGGGCAAAGGACAGCAGCTGCCGCAGCGGTGCCTGCAGGGCCATAAGGCCGCGGCTCAGCAGGGCGGAGGGCGCGTTGGCGCCCCACAGCGTCAGCCAGAACACCAGCCCCAGCAGAGCCAGCATCACCGGCAGGGACGTCCAGCGCCCTGTGACGATGCAGTCAATGCGGCGGTCACGGCGGTGGATGTCCGCCACACGGGGCAGGCAGCCGTCAGCGATGGCGGCGGCCCGGGCAGCCACCGCTTCCGGATCGCCGCCGTCCACATCTTCCCAAGGGGCGGGCGGCGCGTTGTTCCGTGCCATGTCCGCCATGGCCCGGCGCAGGTCGTCCAGTCCCGCACCGTCCCGGGCGGCGGTCTCCACCACCGGCACGCCCAGCGCCGAGGCCAAAGCGGCGGTATCCGGGGCGGCGTGCTTTTTCCGGGCTTCATCCATCAGGTTGACACACACCACCAGCCGTCCGGTGCGGCAGCGGAACTGCACCGCCAGCTGCAAATTCCGGCGCAGGCAGGTGGCGTCCGCCACCAGCACCGTCACGTCCGCCTCGCCCCGGCGGAGAAATTCATCTGTCACCGCTTCCTCCGGCGAGTGGGCGTACAGAGAGTATGTGCCGGGCAGGTCCACCAGCCGGAATTCCGCGCCGCCGCAGACGCAGCGGCCCTCCGCCGCCGCCACCGTTTTGCCGCACCAGTTGCCGGTGTGCTGGTGTAAGCCCGTCAGGGCGTTGAACACCGTGGACTTGCCCACGTTGGGGTTGCCCGCCAGCGCCGCCGTGTATCGCTCCATATCGCGTCCCCTCCTTTTCCACCATATCCTATGCGGAGAAGGCCCGCGGGGTTAAAAGGGCAAAAAGAAACGCGGCCTGAAGGGCCGCGTTTCTTTTTGTAAAAGGAGAGAGAATAACAATGGTCTTGGATATGTTCTTCGTACAAGCATATCATACAGGGTGGGGGCGGGGAAGTCAATGGGATTGACAAGCAATTCACAAATTGTTTACAGGCCGCCGCTGGGTGTTCCCTTGACAATAAAAAACGTTCGTGGTAGTATTTAGTGCACTAATAGTTTGTGTACTAAATATTTGAAAAGGAGGGGCTGCCATGAAGGATATTCTGGCGGAAAGACCCGCCCACTTCGGGCCGCTGTTCGGCTACTGCCACCACCAGGTGCAAAAGCTCATGAACCGGCTGCTGCGGCAATACGACGTGTCGCCCATGCAGTGCCGCACCCTGACGTTCCTCCACGATGCGGAGGGCGAGGTGAACCAGAAGGCGCTGGAGAAGCACCTGATGGTGAAGCCCAGCACCGTCAACGGCATCGTGGACCGGCTGGAGGAGAAGGAAATGCTGCGGCGGACGACCAGTAAGACGGACGGGCGCTGCCGTATCCTGGAGCTGACGGACCAGGGGATGCAGTTTTACGATAATTTTACCGCCGTGGTGCGTCAGGTGAACACGCGGCTGGAGCGGGATTTCACCGACGAGGAGAAGAAGCTGCTGCTCAGCCTCCTGATGCGGGTGGCCCGCAATCTGGCAGAGGAGGAATTTGACCCATGCTGAGAAAACTGGCCCGGTATACCAAGGGCTATGGAATTTATATTTTGCTGGGTGTGCTGTGCTCCGTGGGTGAGTCCGTGCTGGAGCTGGAGCTGCCCCAGGCCATGAGCGAGATCGTGGACGTGGGCATCGCCAACGGGGACAGGAGCTACATTCTACTGACGGGCCTGAAAATGTTCCTGATGGCCATTGCGGCGCTGCTGTGCGGCGTGGGCGCGGCAGCCCTGGCGGCCAAGGCGTCCATGGGCTTCGGCGCGAACCTGCGCCAGGCGGAGTACGAGCAGGTGCAGCGGTTCTCGTTTGCCAATATCGAGCATTTCTCCACCGCCAGCCTCATCACCCGGCTGACCAACGACATCTCCTCCGTGCAGATGACGCTGTTCATGGGGATGCGGATGTGCGTCCGCGCCCCGGTGATGCTGGTCACGGCCCTCATCAAGGCCATGGAGATCAGCCTGGACCTGAGCCAGGTGTTCCTGGTGGTCATCCCCCTGCTGGTCATTGCGGTGGTCATCGTCATCCGCTACGTCGGCCCGTTTTTCACGGCGCTGCAGAGTGCCACGGACGATCTGAACCTGGTGGTGCAGGAGAACCTGAACGCCGTGCGGGTGGTGAAGTCCTTCGTCCGGGAGGACGAGGAAAAGGAGAAATTCCGCGTCCGCAGCGACAAGCTGCGGGATACGGCGGAGCGGGCTTACGGCTTTGTGGTCATGTTCATGCCCATCATGGTCATGCTCATGGGCGGCACCATCGTGTCCCTCATGTGGTTGGGCGGCCACGATGTGGCAGAGGGCTCACTGCTGTCCGGCGACCTGATGGCGTTCTTCACCTACGCCAGCGAGATCCTGATGTCGCTGATGATGGTGTCCATGGTGCTGATGTTCCTGACCCGCGCCATCGCCTGCGGCAAGCGTATCGTGGAGGTGCTGGACGAACAGCCCCAGATCACTGACGATGGGGCGGACAAGACGCTGACCGTGGAAAACGGCGACATCCGGTTCGACCACGTGTACTTCAAGTATCACCCCACCGCCGAGGACTGGAACCTGACGGACATCGACCTGCACATCGAAAGCGGCATGACCGTGGGCATTCTGGGCGGCACCGGCAGCGCCAAGACCACGCTGGTGAGCATGATCCCCCGGCTGTATGAGGTGAACGGGGGCGCGGTGTATGTGGGCGGCCACAACGTGAAGGAGTACACCATGGAGGCGCTCCGGGATGGGTGCGCCATGGTGCTGCAAAAGAACACGCTGTTCTCCGGGACGATCCGGGAGAATCTGCGCTGGGGTCGGGCGGAGGCCACCGATCAGGAGATCGAGGAGGCCTGCCGCATGGCCTGCGCCGACGAGTTCATTGAGAAGATGCCCGACGGCTATGACACCTATATCGAGCAGGGCGGCACCAACGTGTCCGGCGGGCAGAAGCAGCGGCTGTGCATCGCCCGGGCGCTGCTGCGCCGTCCCAAGGTGCTGATCCTGGACGACTCTACCTCCGCGGTGGACACCGCCACCGACGCCAAGATCCGCGCAGCGCTGAAGACGGCGCTGCCGGACGCCACCAAGCTCATCATCGCCCAGCGGATCACCTCCGTCATGGACGCGGACCGCATCATCGTGCTGGACGACGGCCATGTGGTGGGTCTGGGTACCCATGAGCAGCTGATGGAAAGCTGCAGCATTTACCGCGAGGTCTATGAGTCCCAGCAGGAAGGGGTGAGCATCGATGGCTGAGAACAGAACGAGAGCGGCCCGGGGCGGCCCGGGCCACGGCCCGCAGGGCCACGGCTTCCAGCGGCCCAAGGATATGAGAGGCACATTCGGCAAGCTGATGCACTATGTGGGGCGCTACAAGGGCGCGCTGGCGGTGGTGGCGATCTGCCTGGTCGCCAGCTCTGCCGGCAGCGTGGCCACCAGCTATATGCTCAAGCCGCTGCTGAATGACTATATCATCCCCGGCGATTTCCCGGGTCTGCTGAAAATGCTGGTGCTGATGGGCGGGCTGTTCGCCGTCAGCTCCCTGTGCTCCTTTGCCTACGCCCGCATCATGGTCCATGTGGCCCAGCGGACGGTGGCGGCCCTCCGGCAGGACCTATTCGACCACCTGCAGGAGCTGCCGGTAAGCTATTACGACCAGCACCAGTCCGGCGACCTGATGAGCCGGTTCACCAACGACATCGACACCGTGTCGGAGATGCTGAACAGCAGCTTTGCCAGCATCATCTCCAACGTGCTGACCTTTGTGGGCACGGTGGTGATGATGATCGTGCTGAACCCGTGGCTGACGCTGATCACGTTTCTGTTCCTGGCGCTGATGGGCGTGGTGGTGAAGGTCATCGGCGGCCGCAGCCGGGTGAATTTCCAGCGGCAGCAGGCGGCACTGGGCGCCATGAACGGCTATATCGAGGAAATGATCGAGGGACAGAAGGTCATCAAGGTCTTTAACCACGAGCCGGAGGCCGTACGGAGGTTCACCGGGTTGAACGGCGAGTACCGCGACGCAGCCACAGCGGCCCAGGCCTACGCCGGTATGATGATGCCCGCCATGGGCAACCTGAGCAAGATCAACTACGCCGTCACCTGCTGCGTGGGCGGCCTGCTGGCCATCGGCGGCGTGTTCGACGTGGGCTCGCTGGGTGCGTACCTGCTGTATGTGAAGCAGGTCAGCCAGCCAGTGGCCCAGATCAGCCAGCAGCTGAATATGTTGCTGTCCGCCGCTGCCGGCGCGGAGCGCATCTTCGCCGTGATGGACACACCGGCGGAGACGGACGAGGGCAAGACGGTCATCGTCCGGGTGGAGAAAAGCGGCGATACGCTGACGGAAACGTCACAGCGCACCGGCCACTGGGCGTGGAAAAAGCCCGATGGCACGCTGGTGGAGCTGCGGGGCGACGTGCGGCTGAATCATGTGACCTTCTCCTACGACGGGGAAAAGACGGTGCTGCGGGACGTGTCCCTGTTCGCAAAGCCCGGCCAGAAGATCGCCTTCGTTGGCTCTACCGGCGCGGGCAAGACCACCATCACCAATCTGATCAACAGGTTCTACGACGTGCAGGAGGGGACGATCACCTACGACGGCATCGACGTGAAGGACATCGCCAAGGACTCCCTCCGCCGATCGCTGGGCATGGTGCTCCAGGACACCCACCTGTTTACCGGCACGGTGGCGGACAACATCCGCTACGGCAAGCTGGACGCCACCGACGAGGAGGTGCGCGCCGCCGCGAAGCTGGCCAACGCCGACGCCTTCATCCGCCACCTGCCCCAGGGCTACGACACGGTCATCACCGGCGATGGCGGCAGCCTGAGCCAGGGCGAGCGCCAGCTGCTGGCCATCGCCCGGGCGGCGGTGTCCGATCCGCCGGTGCTGATCCTGGACGAGGCCACCAGCTCCATCGACACCCGCACCGAGACGCTGATCGAGCGGGGCATGGACTCCCTGATGGAGGGCCGTACCGTGTTCGTCATCGCCCACCGGCTGTCCACCGTCCGCAACAGCCAGGCCATTCTGGTGCTGGAGCACGGGCAGATCATCGAGCGGGGCGACCACGCCGGGCTGCTGGCCCAGCACGGCAAGTATTACCAGCTCTATACCGGCGCTGCCGAGCTGAGCTGATGTGTATATTCCCATCCAGAATTCACCATAATAAGGAGGAATTTCCCATGACCGAAGGACAGCTTTGCCAAAAGGCAATGGCCATGCTGGACATGGCCTACGTCCCCTATTCCCACTTCCCGGTGGGCGCGGCGCTTCTCTGCAAGGACGGCACGGTGTTCACCGGCTGCAACATCGAAAACGCCGCCTACGGCGCCACCATCTGCGCCGAGCGCACCGCCATCTTCAAGGCCGTCAGCGAGGGACACCGGGACTTTGACACCATTGTCATCGCCGGGCGCAGCAACGACTACTGCGTCCCCTGCGGCACGTGCCGCCAGGTGATGATGGAGTTCGCTCCGGACCTGACGGTGATCTGCCTGAATAAGAACGGTGAGAGCCGGAAATTCACCCTAAAGGAGCTGCTGCCCTATGGCTTCGATCAGTCCTGGCTGTAACGCTTAGCGGGTGGAAAATGTCCGCCCGTCGGGAACAAAACAGAGCGCGGCTGCGTCCAACTTACAGCCGCGCTTCTCCTGCGCGGGGAAAGTACTATCATTTTGGAGGTTTATCATGAAGAAATTCGTATCTCTGCTGCTGGCCGCTCTGCTGGTGCTCAGCCTGACCGCCTGCGGCAGCAAAAACAACCATTCCGGAGACAAGCCCGCAACGCCCACCAGCGCTCTGAACATACTGGAGACGGTGTGGAACACCTACGGCGAGGACGAGAAGTTCTCTGTCGTCGGCGGAGACTTCTCCGAGGCAAACCTGAAGGAGGACGCTCCCGGCGTCTTCGACCTGAAGGACCGTGCGCTGGCGGACAGCGAGCTGGGTCTGCCGGAAACCGCTGCGGTGGACGAGGCCGCGTCCCTTGTCCACATGATGAACGCCAACACCTTCACCGCCGCCGCTTACCATGCCACCGGCGACACCGCTGAGCTGGCACAGCAGCTGCGGGATAACATCATGCAGCGTCAGTGGATGTGCGGCTTCCCCGACAAGCTGGTCGTGGCCGTGGTAGATGAGTATGTGGTGGCCGTCTTCGGCGCGGAGGATCTGATAGATACCTTTATGACTCACCTGAACGGCATCTACGGCGTCCACGCCGCCTACGACGAGGCCATTCAGTGATGCGCTGGGCGCAGCGGGCCGCATTTCTCCTGCTGGCGGCGGTGATGGCCCTGGGCGCTGCCCGGCTGCCCACCTCGCCCCGAAGGGATACGGCGGACGGGGTGTACGTCTACGAGGGCTATGCCGCCGCCACGGATGCGCCCTGGGACGAGAAGTCCCTGGAGCTGGCGGCCCACCGCTTCCAGCACCTCATCGAGACGTATTTCGGGGGCAGCGGCTATCGCTTTTGCCTGTCCGTTGTGCCGGACAAGGCCCAGTTCACCCAACCGCCGGAGGGCTATGTCCCCGCCGATGCTTCGGAAACGGCGGACTGGCTGGCCGCCCGGCTGCCGGTACAGGCGGTGGACATCGCGTCCCTGCTGACGCTGGAGGACTACTACCGCACCGACCCCCACTGGCGGCAGGAGACACTGCTGCCGGTGGCCCAAAGGTTGGCAGAGGCCTTGGACGTAACGCTGCCGGAGGACCGGGAGGAGACGCTCTGCGCCCTGGCCGGGGAATTCCATGGCAGCTACTGGGGCAAGACGGCGGAGACGCTGGCGGCGGACACGCTGTCCTACCTGACGGATGACGTGCTGGAGGGCTGCACCGTCTACGACTACGAGACGGACAGCACCGGCGGCGTGTACGATTTCGCCGCCGCCCAGACCGCGCCCTACGACCTGTTCCTGGGCGGCAGCAAGTCTCTGCTGCGCATCGAAAACCCGGCGGCGGAGAACGAGCGCACCCTTATCGTGTTCCGGGACTCCTTCGGCAGCAGCCTGATCCCGCTGCTGGCGGAGGGCTATGGTACGGTGTACGCCGTGGACATCCGCTATCTGGCCAGCGACCTGCTGGGCCGGGTCATGGACATCCCTGTCGAGGCCGACGTGCTGTTCCTATACAGCGCCACGGTGCTGCACAACAGCGTCACCCTGAAATGAGGCCGCGCATACACTGGCACAGATACCATCGATCGATCAGGTCTGCCCTTGTCGATCGATGGTACAGAAGAAGGAGGTCTTTGCCCGTGGCGAGGACTTTGGATACGCTGTCCCCGGGGGAGCAGGGCCGTGTGGCGGCGCTGGATTTTCCGCCCGCCATGCTGCGGCGGCTGCGGGAGTTGGGGTTTCTCCCCGGCAGCACCGTGACGGCCCTGCACCGCGCGCCCTTCGGCGGCAGCACCGCCTACGGCGTGCTGGACACGGTGGTAGCCCTGCGGGACGGGGACGCCCGACGAATTACGCTGCAATAAAAAATGACGTTCTGCGAATACAGAACGTCATTTTTTATTGTAATTATACAGTTTGCTATCAGAAGGACACCAGCTCCGGATCGGACTTGGTGGTGGCGGCAATGTCGGTGACGTACAGCACCGGGCCTTCGCCCTGGTAGGCGTCGCATTTCTCCTTTTTCACCGTGGCGTGGATCTTCACCCACTGCTTGTCCTTGAAGCTCTCCAGCCCCTCGCCCCGGCACACCAGCGCCAGGAACTGCATGTCCTTGTCGCAGCACACCATGGCGAACCGGCCCGGGCAGTGGACACCCTTGAACTTCTTGGAGTGGCACATGATAGCCTTGAAGGACACCTCCACGCCCTGATAGCGATCCGGATTGTCCATCATGTCCACGTACCAGATACCGTAGTCGTTGTCGGGCACGTCCAGCTTGCCGCTGCTGAGATCAAAGGGGGACATCTCCGGCGTGACGTATTCCTCGCTGGTGCCGTCGGCATTCTCCAGATAGATGTCCGCCCGGCGGTTTACCATCCGCAGGTTGCGGCTGCGGAGCTGCTTCCGCAGCTCTTCATTGCAGCGGTTGAAGATGAGCATATCTGCGTTGGTGATCTTCTCCATCATCAGCTGGCCCATGTTCTTCACATACATCTCAAAGGTGCCGGCGTCCACCAGGCACATGATCTGATATAAGATCCAGTTGGCGGGCAGACCCTCCCGGTACAGCGTCTCCATGCTCCACATACCATTGTACTCGATAATGACCTGCTTGGGCCGGTACTGCTTTTCCAGCCTCTTGAAGAAGTCCGGCGTCATCTGCTCCGGCTCGTCGATGGTGTAGGTGAACACGTTGCTCAGCACATGGGGGTCGTAGTCCGTTTCGCCCTCCTCACACCGCAGCAGCAGCGTGCGGTCCTCGGCGGCAAAGCCGTCCTGCAGGATGCCGTTGATGAAGCTGGTCTTGCCGGCATCCAGAAAGCCGGCGATAAGGTAAACAGGAATATCCATACAGTCGCTCCTTGTCTTACAGGCCGAACAGCTCCGCCAGCTTGGCCTCCTTCAGCTCTGCGCCGATAACGCACAGCCGGCCCGTATAGTCCGCCGGGCCGCGGCGCACCTGATGCTCCTCGGGCACAAAGTCGAAGTGCAGCCACTGGCCGCCGTCGGCGGCGGGAACGATACCCTTGGCCCGGAGGATCGCGCCGTATTCGCCGCTGTCCAGGGCGGAGAGGATGCGCTCCAGATCGCCCTCGGTGAAAGTCTTCACCGTCTCCACGCCCCAGCTGGTGAACACCTCGTCGGCGTGATGATGGTGATGGTGGCAGCCGCAGTGGGGATCGTCGCACTCCTCACCGTCATGGTGATGGTGGTGATGCTCATGCTCGTCGTGGTCATCGTCATCGTCGTGATGGTGATGGCAGTGCTCATGGTCGTCATCGTCGTCATCATCGTGGTGATGGTGGCAGCAGTGGTCGTGGTCATCATCGTGGTCATGGTGGTGATGATGCTCGTGCTCATGCTCCGCCTCGTCCGCCGCGTGCTCGGCCTGCATCCGGGCCAGCAGCTCGTCGGCCAGCGAAACCTTCTCGATGGCGCTGAGGATGGTCTTGCCGTCCAGTACGTCCCAGGGGGTGGTCAGGATGGCGGCGTTGGGATTCTTCTCCCGCAGCAGGGCCACGGCGGCCTCCAGCTTCTCCTGGCTCAGCTTCTGCGTCCGGCTGAGGATGATCGTCCCGGCGGACTCGATCTGGTTGTTGTAGAACTCGCCGAAGTTCTTCATGTATATCTTGACCTTGGTGGCGTCGGCCACGGTAACGAAGCTGTTCAGCTTCATATCCGGCACGTCCTTGACGGTGTTCTCCACCGCCACGATCACGTCACTGAGCTTACCCACCCCGGAGGGCTCGATGAGGATGCGGTCGGGGTGGAACTGCTCGTGGACCTCCTTCAGCGCCTTGTTGAAGTCGCCCACCAGAGAGCAGCAGATGCAGCCGGAGGACATCTCGCTGATCTGCACGCCGCTGTCCTTCAGGAAGCCGCCGTCGATGCTGATCTCGCCGAACTCGTTCTCGATGAGCACCAGCTTCTCGCCCTGGAACGCCTCCGCCAGCAGCTTTTTGATCAGGGTCGTCTTGCCGGCGCCCAAAAAGCCAGATACAATGTCGATTTTTGTCATAGTGAAAACCTTCTTTTCTCCGCCGCCGGAGCGGCTCATATTTTTTCACCTATATCATATCCCATTTTTTTGAAAATGCAAGGGGATACATAATGAAAATGAATGCTGAAAAAGGAACGTCGGTGACGTTCCTTTTTCAGCCCATTACCGGTCGTTGTCCAAAAAGCCGTCTGTGTCCGTCACCCGCCCGTTGTGCAGCATCTCCTGATAGTCGCTGTCAAAGGCGGCGGCGTCACGGCTGCGCCGGGCCGTGCTGCGGCCCATCCGTGTTTCCGCGGCGGCGGAAGCGTCGCTGCCGTCCACGCGCTCCGGATCATCGCCGGGAACAGCGCCGTTGGTGTCTGGCTGGGTGCTGGCGTTGCCGTTAGGTGTGGTGTTGGGGTCTTTGCTGGTGTCGGGCTTGGTGCTGCCCGTGTCGCCGCAGGCCGTCAGCGTCAGCGCCAGGATCAGCGCCGCCGCCAGCGCGCAAATACGTTTTTCCATGGTCATGTCCTCCTTTTCCCTCCGTGTGCGATCTTGTCGCCGGATGTAGTATCTGCCGATGCGACGTTTGTAGCCGCGACACTTTTTGCCTTTTGCGCCGTTGCTTTTTGGCGCGGTTTGGGATATAATCAAAGATACTTATCAAATTTGAACCTGTCAAAAGGAGGACATATACGATGCAAACGCTGGAAAAACAGTATCATATCCACTGTATGGAGGGCGATGTGGGCCGCTACGTCATCCTGCCCGGCGACCCGGGCCGCTGCGAGAAGATCGCCGCGCTGTTTGACGACGCGCATTTTGTGTCCAGCAACCGGGAGTACACCGTCTACACCGGCACGCTGCTGGGGGAGAAGGTGTCCGTCTGCTCCACCGGCATCGGCGGGCCGTCCGCCTCCATCGCCATGGAGGAGCTGCACAACATCGGCGCGGACACCTTCCTCCGCGTGGGCACATGCGGCGGCATTGATCTGGATGTCCGCAGCGGCGACGTGGTGGTGGCCACCGGAGCGATCCGTTTTGAGCATACCAGCCGGGAGTACGCGCCCATCGAGTACCCCGCTGTGGCCAGCTTTGAGGTGACGACGGCGCTGGTGCAGGCGGCGAAAGCGCTGGGCAAGCGCACCCAGGTAGGCGTGGTCCAGTGCAAGGACGCGTTCTACGGCCAGCACAGCCCCACGAAGATGCCCGTGTCCTACGAGCTGCTGAACAAGTGGGAGGCATGGAAGCGCCTGGGCGTCAAGGCCAGCGAGATGGAGTCCGCGGCGCTGTTCGTGGTGGCGGACGCGCTGAAATGCCGCTGCGGCAGCTGCTTCCACGTGGTGTGGAATCAGGAGCGGGAGAAGGCCGGGCTGGATCAGGACATGAGTGAGGACACCACCTCCGCCGTGCAGGTGGGCGTGGAGGCTCTGAAGCTGCTCATCGAGGCGGACCGGAGGAAATAAGATAGACGAACATAAAGAGGGAAGACCGCTGTCGGCGGTCTTCCCTTTTGCGCAGCGCGGCACGGGGCATCAGAGGATGTGATACTCCTTCAGCAGCTTTTCGATGTCAGTGCCCTCGATCTTGCTCAGCGCCTTCTTCAGCGCCAGCTTCTCCACCAGGTTCAGGTCCATGTCGGTGGGGGACTTGCCGTCCCGCAGCTTCACCGTGGCATCCAGCAGATCACGGACATCATACACGCTGCCCCAGACCTCCGGCACGCCGCGGTCCACGTTCAGCAGGGTGTACACGGCCTCCATGCCGGTGCGCATGGAATACTCGGTGGTGAAGATGGTGTCCCGGGGCGTCTCGGCAAACTGGCCCAGGAAGGCGAAGTTCACGCTGCCGTCCGGCACGACCTTGGGCCGGTCGCCGTAGGCGCGGGGCATGAAGAACGCGTCGATATACGGCATCATCACCGGCACGGTGTTGGCGCTGTTTTCGGCCATGTCCTCGATCTGATCCTCCGGCACGCCGATGTGATACAGCCACTCCATGCAGATCTCCTTGCCGGTACACTCCCGCATGGGCTTCTTCACATAGTCGCCGGGCTTGTCGGTGAACAGAGAGTAGACCCACACCAGGCAGTGATCCTTGGGCTGCTCGCGGAACTGGGGCTGGCGGTTGATGGTCCAGCTCATGAGCCAGCTGGAGTCCTTCACGGTGACGATGCCGCCGGTGACCACCTTGCCGGTAAACGGGTCGCGCTTGCAGATGTTCTTGATATAGGGGATGATGCGCTGGTCCAGCGTCTCCACCGTGGCGCTCATCCAGTTGGTCTGCTCCGGGTCGTAGCAGAACTTGTCGGGATGGCCGAAGTCGGAGTCCTGAGCGGCGATCTTCCGCCACATATCCCAGCCGCCGCCCTCCTTGATCTCGGTGTTGTAGGGCGCGGGGGTGTTCTGGCTGCCCATGGAGGAATTCTCCACGCAGCCGCCGTTGGTGATGAACACCAGGTCGTTCTCCGTCAGGTCAATGCCGCCCTTTTCGCCGTTCTCGAGGATGTCGATGCGCTTGGCCAGCTTGTGCTTGGGGTCGGCACAGTCAAATTCCACGTTGGTCACCTGCACGCCGTAGTGGAACTGGACGCCGAAGCCCTGCAGATACTTGACCATGGGCAGGATCATGGACTCATACTGGTTGTACTTGGTGAAGCGCAGGGCGGTGAAGTCGGGCAGGCCGCCGATGTGGTGGATATACCGCTGGATATACAGCTTCATCTCCAGTGCGCTGTGCCAGTTTTCAAAGGCGAACATGGTCCGCCAGTACAGCCAGAAGTTGGAGTTGAACACCTCATCGTCGAAGAAATCGGTGATGCGCTTGTCCTGCAGGTCCTCGTTGGGGGTGAAGAACAGCTTCATGATCTCCATCGCGCCCTTGTCGGAAATGTCGAACTTGCCGTCGGTGTGGGCGTCCTCGCCGCGGTTGACGGTGGCGCGGCACAGAGAGTAGTTGGGGTCGGCCTTGTTCAGCCAGTAGTACTCGTCCAGTACGCTGACACCCTCCGTCTCGATGGAGGGGATGGAGTGGAACAGATCCCACATGACCTCGAAGTGGTTGTCCATCTCGCGGCCGCCCCGCATGACGTAGCCGATGTTCTTGAACTTCCATCCGTCGCAAGCGCCGCCGGCGGTGGGGCCCTTCTCCAGAATGTGGACGCGCTCGCCCTTCATCTGACCGTCGCGGACCAGGTAGCAGGCGGCGGTCAGGGCCGCCAGGCCGCTGCCCACGATATAGGCGGATTTGTTGTCCACGCCCTCCGGCTTCTTGGGACGGGCAAACGCTTCATAGTTACCGCTGGAATAATACATAATGCAAACCTCCTGTAAACTGTATGTTTTCCTTTGATGGTGAAAGCATACATCCCCCGGAGATTTTGTTCAATCAGCAGAAAGACCCCGGTGATAAAAATCTTATCACCGGGGCATAAGCTGTTCAGTTTTTTATCATTCGGCCGCATTTGATAAAGGCTTATCGGTGCGCAGGCGTTCCAGCGCGGACTTGATGCTGCCGTGGATCACCTGCTCCAGCCGATCCACGATGACCTGCGGGTTGCCCTTCATGTCGTTTTTCACCCAGTCCAGCATCAGCCCCACGAACATATACTTATACAGCGTGGCGATGAAGGCCTTGTCCTCCGGGCGCACGGACATCCCCCGGGCCTGCTCCTCCACCACGTCCTCCAGCAGCCGGTACGTGACCTGATAGAGATAGCTCTCCACCTGCTCCCGGCTGACGGAGCGGTAGACGTTCAGGATAAAGGGCTTGTTCTCCTGCACCGCCTCAAAAATCTGCAAAAGCCCCTGCTGCCACGTCTCATAGGTCTTTTTCCCCGCCAGCGCGCGGCTGGCGTCCTCCTGACAGCACCACTCCACCAGATCATAGATGTCCTTGAAGTGGTAGTAGAACGTCATGCGGTTGATGCCGCAGTCGTCGGTGATGTCGCTGACGGTGATCTTGTGCAGCGGCTTTTCCAGCAGCAGCTTTTTCAGCGATGCCTCCAGTGCCCGCTTGGTGACCTGTGACATGGAAGATCCTCCTTTGCCGTAAGGTGTGCTTTGCAATGGATTATACCCGACCGCACCGGATTTTGCAAGGTGAACACGTTTTCGCAGCAAAATCGCCGTACCCTGCTCCAAAAAAAGAGACACCCACAGGTGCCTCTTTTTTTGGAGCAGGGTACGGGAGTCGAACCCGCCTTAACGGCTTGGGAAGCCGCTGTAATACCGATATACCAACCCTGCCTATTCACTTCACCGGGTTATTGTACCACACCGCCGCCGGTTTTGCAACCGAAAATTCTGCCGAAAGGGCATGAATACCTTGTCCCGGCACATATCCATATAAAAAACGCTTGGAGGGGACGATATGAAAAAGCTGATGGGGGCGCTGCTGGCCGCACTGTGCGTGCTGGCGCTGCTGCCGAGGACCGCCGGGGCGGTGGAGCTGCCGCTGACCAGCCGCGCCGCGCTGCTGATGGAAAAGACCACCGGAGAGATCCTGTTCGCTCAGAATGAGCATGAGGCGTTAGAGCCGGCCAGCGTCACCAAGATCATGACGCTGCTGCTGACCATGGACGCCATCGACAGCGGGGCGATGGCCTATGACGACGTGGTCACGGTGTCCGCCAACGCCGCCGGCATGGGCGGCAGTCAGGTCTTTTTGGCGGAGGGGGAAAAGATCACCGTGGAGGAGCTGCTGAAAAGTGTGTGCGTGTCCTCCGGCAACGACGCGGCGGTGGCACTGGCGGAGAAGGTCTCCGGCGTGACGGAGCTGTTCGTGGAGCAGATGAACAACCGGGCCAAGGGCTTGGGCATGGACGACACCCACTTCGTCAACTGCACCGGCCTCACCGCCAAGGGTCACGTCACCAGCGCCTACGACATCGCCCTTATGAGCCGGGAGCTGCTCACCAAGCACCCGGACATCCGCCGCTTCACCACCATCTGGACGGACACCATCCGTGACGGAACGTTCGGCCTGGCCAACACCAACAAGCTCATTCGCTTCTATGACGGTGCAACAGGCCTCAAGACCGGCTACACCACCTCCGCCGGGTACTGCATCAGCGCCACGGCGGAGCGGGAGGGCATGGAGCTCATCGCCGTCATCATGAAGGGGGAGACGGCGGATAAGCGGAACACCGATGCCAAGGCCCTGCTGAACTATGGCTTCTCCACCTACGCGCTGGTGTCCGTCGCGCCGGAGGAATCGCTGCCCGTCCTGCCGGTGTCCATGGGCGAGACAGAGCAGGTGCCGCTGATGCTGCCGGAGGAGGGCGTCACCGCCCTGGTGGAAAAGGGGAGGGCCAACGCCCTGACGCGGCGCATAGACCTGCCGGAGGGCCTGACCGCGCCCATCGCGGCGGGCCAGCCGGTGGGAACGCTGACGCTGCTGGACGGCGAAACGGAGGTGCTGACCGTGCCGATCCTGGCGGCGGAGGACGTTCCCCGGCGGAGCTGGGGCAGCCTGTTCGTCCAGCTGCTGCGGACAGTGTCCTTCGTCAGATAGAAAATAAGGGGAAAGCGGGCCTTTCGTCCCGATTTCCCCTTGTTTTTTTGGCGGGAACGTTGTAATATAGGGCAAATCAAATGTATATCACCTACGAATAGGAGGCACGAGCTATGATACAGGTCGATCTGAAGAATGTCCGCAGCTTTATCCCTCTGCCCTACGAGGCGGCGTTGGCACCCCGGCTGCGCATTGCCCACGACCATCTGCAAAAGGGCGACGGCGCGGGCGGCGATTTCACCGGATGGGTACACCTGCCGGAGGACTATGACCGGGCGGAGCTGCAGCGCATCAAGGACGCCGCCCGCCGCATACAGGCCGACTCTCAGGCACTGGTGGTCATCGGCATCGGCGGCTCTTATCTGGGCGCGCGGGGCGTCATCGAGTGTCTCTGCTCCCCCAACTACAACCTGAAGAAGAAATCCACGCCCAACATCTACTTCATCGGCAACGGCCTCAGCGCCGACGCGCTGGCGGAGGCCATGGAGCTGGTGGACGGGGTGGACTTCTCCGTCAACGTCATCTCCAAATCCGGCACCACCACCGAGCCCGCCGTGGCCTTCCGTTTCTTCCGGGAGCTGCTGGAGAAGAAGTACGGCCCGGAGGCGGCGGCCCGCCGCATCTACGCCACCACCGATGCCCATAAGGGCGCGCTGAAGGCCCTGGCCGACGAGAAGGGCTACGAGGAGTTCGTCGTCCCCGACGATGTGGGCGGCCGCTACAGCGTGCTCACCGCCGTGGGACTGCTGCCCATCGCCGTGGCGGGCATCGACGTGGACGCGCTGCTGGGCGGCGCGCAGGACATGATGCGCACCTGCTCCCTGGCGGACATGAACGAGAACCCGGCGTGGCAGTACGCCGGCGCGCGGTATGAGATGTACCGCACCGGCAAGAAGATCGAGCTGCTGGCGGCCTACGAGCCCTGCTTCCGCTTCATGTCCGAGTGGTGGAAGCAGCTCTACGGCGAGAGCGAGGGCAAGGAGAACAAGGGTCTGTTCCCCGCCAGCGTGGAGTTCACCGCCGACCTGCACTCCATGGGCCAGTATATCCAGCAGGGTGAGCGCCATCTTTTCGAGACGGTGGTGCGCTTCGGCCCGTCCCATCACGAGTGCCTTGTGCCCTGCGACGAGACCGACGGCGACGGTCTGAACTTCCTGGCAGGAAAGAGCATGGACTTCATCGCCCGTCAGGCCATGGACGGCACGCTGCTGGCCCACGTGGAGGGCGGCGTCCCCAACGTGGTGCTGCACACCGACGCGCTGGACGCGGCCACTCTGGGCGGCCTGATCTACTTCTTCGAGTACGCCTGTGGCCTCAGTGGCTACCTGCTGGACGTGAACCCCTTCGACCAGCCCGGCGTGGAGGCATACAAGAAGAATATGTTCGCCCTCCTGGGCAAGCCCGGCTACGAGGACCTGCGCCAGACGCTGCTGGAGAAGCTGGGCCGCTGACACTGGGTGTTTTCACCAAAAAACTGTTTACTTTTTCTTCATTGCTATTTTCCTCCGGGTATGGTATGCTGTATATGGAAGGAAGCCCTTCACCAAAGACAAAGGAGTGATTTCTTATGGTTAGACTGATCATGGGTGCAAACGGAGCGGGCAAGACCAAGCAGCTCATCGAGCTGGTCCACAGCAGTGTGGAGTCCGAGACCGGCAGCGTCGTCTGCATCGAGCCCAACCGCGATATGACCTACGACATCAGCTATAATGTCCGGTTGGTCACCGCCAGCGAGTATAACGTGAATTCTTTCGAGTGCCTGCGGGGCTTCCTCTGCGGCCTGTATGCGGGCAATTACGATATTTCCCATGTGTTCGTGGACAACCTGTGCAAGATTGCCGGCAGCACTGACCTGCAGGCCGTGGAGAAGTTCCTGCACTGGCTGGACCGTTTCAGCGAGGAGAACGGTGTCAAGTTCACCGTTACCATCAGCGCCTCGGAGGACACCGCTACCGAGGGCATGAAGCAGTACATCTGAGCAAACGCGAAAAAAGAGAACGGCGTGAGCCGTTCTCTTTTTTCGCGTTTTACGAATACTGCCAGCCCCGGCCCTCCTGCCGGAACTCCGCCAGCCGCTTTTCATAGCTGGCCGTCGCCGCCTCCTCAAAGGCCAGCGCGTCCGAGGGGGCGTCCATCTGCCGCAGCAGCCACTTGCACAGCGGCGGGTTCAGGATCAGCAGCGGCCCGATCAGGGACGTGGCCATCAGCCCGCCCCGGCGGAAGCCCTCCCGCTTTTCCTCCGGGCAGCGCCCCACGCCCCGCAGAGTGTCGAACCACCCCGGCGCGTCGCCGGCGTCATAGATGAACCCGAACAGACTCTTGAAGCCCACGATGTCCATATCCTCGAACCGCCCCACGAAAAAGCTGTTGTGCCGCTTCATCATCGTATATTTCGCCCGGCCCGGCAGCAGTCCCAGCCCGGTGATGGTGTCGGCACTGTCGCTGTCCATGGCGGCGGTGAACACGTCCTGGGCGTTGCCCGTCAGCAGCATAAGCTGCCCGCCGTCCACCTTTTCACCGATGGCCTTCGTCCAGGGCCGCAGCGCCTCCGATGCCAGCGCCAGCCCCTGCTCCGTGGTGCTGCCCATATAGACCAGCGTTACGTCCTCGTCCAGAAACCGGGGCTTGCTGTGCAGGTCCGTCTCCACGATCTCCAGCGCCGGGCAGCTCCGCTTCAGGTAGTACACGTTCTGCAAGTCCCCGTACAGGTTGCATACCTCCGGGAACAAAATCTCCACCCTCATTCCGCGCCCTCCTTTGCCAGCAGCATTTCCTTCAGCTTTGCCTTGACCCGGTGGGCCAGGGGCATACCGTCCACACCGTAGAGGATATACACGTCGTCCCCCGGCGTCAGCGGCAGCAGCTCCAGCGCCGCGAATTCGTCCTCCGTCAGCCGTATCTTCTCCTCCGGGATGCCCGCCAACAGCAGCCGCAGCTTGTAGTCATAGGCCCGCGGCCCGGCACAGACCAGGCACGTCACGTCATCGCTGTTCAAAAACTCAAAGTCCGTGTCGTACATCCAGCTGGGGTTCTCCGACCAGCTCTTGGCCACGCCCATGCAGTTCATCATCACCAGCAGCTCCTTCCGCCCCGGCTTGGAGCGGATATAGTCGAAGTTCCGGGAGCAGGCCAGGGCGTTCTTGTCCTTGGACATCTGCATGATCACGTTCACGCCGCCGATCTTCTCCTCCGACAGCCGGCTGGCGGGGATCTTCACCTCCGCCATGCGCCGTGCGATGGTCTCGTGGTCAAAGCCCAGCTGCCGCAGTGCGGCGATGACCGTCACTATGTTGTAGATATTGTGGAGACTGTCGGTGATCAGCGTGTAGGGGTACTCCACGCCGCTTTCCCGGATACACATGGTGTGGGCGGCGATATCCACCTTCGTGGCCAGATAGTCGCTGTCCGGGGAGTGGAAGCCGCAACTCTCGCACACCGCCCGGCCGATGTGGTGGTAGCGGCGGTACTCGTACCGCAGCTTCCCCGCACACTTGGGGCAGATACGCATATCGTTCAGCAGGTTCTCGCACGCCGTCACGTCGGTGGGCAGCCGGTCGATGCCGAAGTACACCCGCTGGTTCTCCGGCGCGACAGACCCGGAGATCAGGTCGTCTGCGTTGAGGATGAGTTTGCTCTCCCGGGGGAAGGATCGGGTCAGGATGTCCGCGATATACCCGGGGTGGGCGTTGCGCATGATGGAGTCCCGGAACAGGTTCGTCACCGCGATATAGTCCGGCTTCACATAGGGATAGACCTTAGGCGCGGAGCGCTCGTCCACCTCCAGCACCGCCAGGTCATAGCCGGGCCGGACGCGGCCCAGCAGGTCGCAGCCCTTCAGCAGCGCCGTACTGATGCCGGACACGATGTTGCTGCCGGCCCGGTTGCTCAGCACGCTTTTGCCCTCCGCCGTCAGCACGTCGCCCAGCATATTGGCCACGGTGGTCTTGCCGTTGGTGCCTGTCACCGCCACGATGTGTGCGGGCTTGCCGATGTATTTCAGAAAGTCGGGACACAGCTTCACCGCAAGACTGCCGGGGAAATCCGTGCCGTTGTGGCGGGTGATTCTCAGCGCCGGGATGGACAGCTTCGCCATCCACAGCGCGAAAAGAAACCGCAGTTTACCCATTATCCGTCTCCTCCTTGGTGTGTGTTTGCAGCCATATCATCAGCGCGGCCACGTCTGCCGGGGACACGCCGGAGATACGGCCCGCCTGTCCTAGGTTCAGCGGGCGGACATCGCTCAGCTTCTCCCGGGCCTCCAGCCGCAGCCCCTGTATGGCGCTGTAATCCATATCCTCCGGCAGCACCCGCCGCTCCAGCTTCTCAAACTCCGCCGTCTGCCGCAGCTGCCGTTGGATGTAGCCCTCGTATTTTACGGAGATCTCCACCTGCTCCCGCACCGCCTGGGGCAGCGCGGGCCGCCCTGGGTCGAAGGGCGTCAGGTCATCGTAGGTCAACTGGGGTCTGCGCAGCAGGTCGATGAGACGGCAGCCGCTGTCCACCGCCGCCGTGCCCTTCTCCGCCAGCAGCGCGTTCAGCGCCGGCGTGCCCGCCGTGCCGGTGTGCTCCAGCCGCTTGATCTCCCGGGCCACGGCCTCATATTTTTCCTCCACCGCCCGCAGCCGTGTGTCGCTGACCAGCCCGATGCGGTGGCCGATGGCGGCCAGCCGCACGTCGGCGTTGTCCTGCCGCAGCACCAGCCGGTACTCGGAGCGGCTGGTCATCATGCGGTACGGCTCATCCGTGCCCTTGGTCACCAGATCGTCGATGAGCGTGCCGATGTAGCTCTCGTTGCGCTTCAGCACCAGCGGCATCTCGCCCTTGATGGCCAGCGCCGCGTTGACGCCCGCCACGAAGCCCTGCACCGCCGCCTCCTCGTAGCCCGATGAGCCGTTGAATTGCCCCGCGCCGTACAGGCCGCCGATGGCCTTCACCTCCAGCGTGGGCCGCAGAGCCAGCGGGTCGATGCAGTCGTATTCGATGGCGTAGGCCGGGCGCATGATCTCCGCGTGCTCCAGCCCCGGTATGGTGTGGAGCATGGCGGTCTGCACCTCCTCCGGCATGGAGGAGGAGAAGCCCTGCACATACAGCTCCTCCGTCCGCAGCCCCATAGGCTCGATGAACAGCTGATGCCGGGGCTTGTCCGCGAAGCGCACCACCTTCGTCTCGATGGACGGGCAGTACCGCGGGCCGACGCCCTGTATCACCCCGGAATAGATGGGACTTCTGTCCAGGTTCTCCCGGATGATGCGGTGGGTCTCCTCATTGGTATACGTCAGATAGCACACCGCCCGGTTCTCCGGCACGCGCTCCGTCTCAAAGCTGAAGGGCAGGGGATCGACGTCGCCCTCCTGTATCTCCATTTTGGAAAAGTCCACGCTGCGCCGGTGTATCCTCGGCGGCGTACCGGTCTTGAACCGCCGCAAAGGCAGCCCCAGCGACCGCAGGCTATCCGCCAGCGCGTCGGCGGGGTGCAGCCCGTCCGGGCCGGAGGACTCGATGCATTCGCCCACGATGGTCTGCCCCGTCAGGTACGTGCCGGTGCACAGGATGACGGCCTTCGCCTCCAGCACCGCGCCGGTACGCAGCACCACGGCCTTCACGTGGCTGCTTTCGCACCGCAGCTCCGTCACCTCCGCCTGCCGCAGCGTCAGGTTCTCCTGCTGCTCCAGCGTCTGCTTCATCACCTGCTGGTACTCCCGGCGGTCTGCCTGCGCCCGCAGCGACCACACCGCCGGGCCTTTGCCACGGTTCAGCATACGGTACTGGATGCAGGCCTTGTCCGCCGCCTTGGCCATTTCACCGCCCAAAGCGTCCAGCTCCCGTACCAGATGGCCCTTGCCTGTGCCGCCAATGGCCGGGTTGCAGGGCATATTTCCCACCGCGTCCAGACTGACGGTCAGGCACACGGTCCTCATGCCCATCCGCGCCGCCGCCAGCGCCGCCTCGATGCCGGCGTGTCCCGCGCCTACCACCGCCACGTCGAACGCGCCGCCGAAAAACTCTCTCATGCCGGGTCTCCCACCCTTCTTAACCTTTCTTAGGATAGATTTCATAACACTTTATTATACTATGCTCTGTCCCCGGGCGCAAGAGGTTATACTGGCCTGTTTTTGTGCAAGCTGCTACAAAAATTTACATGAATTTTATGTAAGATATACAAAATAATTCTTGCTTTTTATAAAGTAATTCCATATAATATACTTGCAAAAATGAATGAAAGGAGCGTGATAAGACTATGACCACGACATGGATCTGGGGCGACCTGGACGATATGATCTTCGCGGACTGTGACCGGCAGGTAAGCCAGCGGTAAAGTACCTCTACGAAAGACACCACCACGCTTGTAAGCGTGGCGTTTTGCTTTTTATGGGCGATTTTGCCCTGTCATATATAAGCGAAGTCATAGAAAAACAGAAAGAGGGAGGCGCAGCCGCGCCTCCCTCTCCGTTTATAATGACTTGACCGCGATGACATCCACGCCCGTGCCGCACACGTCCCGCAGCACCACGTCTCCGGCGCGGATGGGGGCTTGGGCCGTGGCCCGCCGCAGCGCGTCCGCCACCGCCAGCACCTTTTCCTTCGGCACTTCGCCGTTGGTACGCACCGGCAGCACCGGCAGCCTGCCGCCCCGCAGCGCCACCGTGCCGGTGACGGTACGCATGGGCGCGACGCACTCCTTTTTGGCGTAGTCCTCGCCCCGGCGGCAGGTATTGCCCGTCACACGGGTGACGACGCCGTTCTCGATCTCCGCCGTCAGCCGGCAGCCCATAGGGCAGCCGATGCAGATCAGTTCCCGTGTCATGCCTGTCCCTCCTCTACCACAAAGGTCACGCGCTCTGCGCCGGCAGGGATGGCGGCGGTGTCCAGGGGGAAGCTCTCCATCTCACCGGGGGTCAGGATGCGCTTTGGGATGCGTTTGAGCAGTGTGCCCCCGGCATAGGCGCACAGCGATGCGCCGCGGTAGGGCTGCCCTACCCGGAAGCGCACCGTCACCACGCCGCTGCTTCGGTGTACCTGCTGAGGGACGGTGTAGCGCACGCCGCTGTGCCCCTCCAGCGCCACGGTCTCGCCCGAGGCCGGGCCATTCCGCAGGAAACGGGCGGCGCTGCGCCCGGCGGCAGCGGCCTCCTGAGATACGAAGTCCACCAGATCGTGGACGTGCAGTACATTACCGCAGGCAAACACGCCGGGCAGGGAGGTGGACAGGTCGTCGGAAACCTCCGGCCCGCCGGTGACGCGGTCCAGCGCCACCCCGGCCTGACGGCTCAGCTCGTTCTCCGGCAGCAGGCCCACGCTGAGAAGCAGCGTGTCGCACTGGATATACCGCTCCGTACCGGGGACGGGACGGCGGTTTTCATCCACCCGCGCCAGCGTCACGCCGGTGAGGTGCTCCTGCCCGTGTATCTCCGTTACGGTGGTGGATAGGTACAGGGGGATATTGAAGTCGTCCAAACACTGGACGATGTTCCGCTTCAGGCCGCCGGAGTAGGGCATCAGCTCCGCTACTGCCAGTACCTCCGCGCCCTCCAGCGTCATGCGCCGGGCCATGATCAGGCCGATGTCGCCCGAACCCAGGATCACCACCCGCCGCCCGGGCAGGCAGCCCTCCATGTTCACCAGCCGCTGGGCCGTGCCGGCGGACCAGATGCCGGCGGGCCGCGTGCCGGGAATGTTCAGCGCGCCGCGAGGCCGCTCCCGGCAGCCCATAGCCAGCACCACCGCGCCGGCCCTGATCTGCTGCAGACCCGTCTCCCGGCCGGTGACGGTCAGCACCCGCTCCGGGGAGACATCCAGCACCATGCAGTCCGTCCACAATTCGATGCCGCGCCGGTGCATTTCGTCGATGTACCGCTGGGCGTACTCCGGTCCGGTCAGCTCCTGCCCGAAGGTGTGGAGGCCGAACCCGGCGTGGATGCACTGATTCAGTATGCCGCCGGGCTCGCTGTCCCGCTCCAGTATCAGAATATCGCGCACGCCCTCATCATAGGCGCTGACGGCGGCCGCCAGCCCGGCAGGGCCGCCGCCCACGATGGCAAGCTGTACTTCCTTCATCACAGCACCTCCTTGGTGCGTCCCGCCAGCAGGCGGCTCTCGCCGCCGCCCTTGGTCAGCTCCGTTATGGGCACGTGTAGCTCCCGGCTCAGCAGCTCCATGACCTTCGGCCCGCAGAAGCCTCCCTGACACCGTCCCATGCCGGCCCGTACCCGCCGCTTCACGCCGTCCAGCGACCGCGCACCCGGCGTGCGGCGGATGGCATCCCGTATCTCACCCTCGGTGACGCCCTCACATCGGCAGATGACCTGGCCGTAGGCCGGGTCACGGGCAATGAGGGCCTGCCGGGCCGCGAAGTCCATCTCCCGGGGATGGGGGATGTCCCGGCGCTGGGCGATGAAGTTCGGCTTTTCCGCCGCGTGGAGCTTCTCTGCCGCCAGCTCCGCCAGATACCGGCCGATGGCCGGGGCGGAGGACAGGCCGGGGGACTCGATGCCCACCGCCTCAAAGAAGCCGTCGGCGCTCTCGCCCACGATGAAGTCGTCCTCCGGGCCGCTGAGGTGGGCCCGCAGCCCGGCAAAGCTGGTGATCACATCCCGCATAGGCAGGCTTTTCACGCTCTTGGCCGCCGTCTCCGCCACGGCCCGCAGACCCTCCGCCGTGGTGGCGGTGCGGTCCTTGTCCGGCTGGTCCACGGCGGTAGGGCCGACCAGCAGGTTGCCGTGTACCGTGGGCGTGACCAGCACGCCCTTGCCCATGGCGGAGGGCAGCTGGAAGATGGTGTGCCGCACCAGTTGGCCGCAGGTGCGGTCCAGCAGGCAGTATTCGCCCCGGCGGGGAACGATGGTCAGCTTCTCTTCGCAGAGCTGGTTATGCAGCGCATCGCCGTGGACACCGGCGGCGCTGATGACCACCCGGGCATCGATGAAGTCCCCGCCGGTGTGGAGGCGGAAAAAGCCGCCTCGCCGTTCGATGCGGGAGACCTCCGTGTTGAAGCGGAAGACGCAGCCGTTGGCGGCGGCGTTTTCCGCCAGGGCGATGGTCATGCCGAAGGGGCACAGTATCGCGCCGGTGGGCGCCCACAGGGCCGCCACGGCCTTGTCCGACACCGCCGGCTCAAGGGCGTGAAGCGCCGCCTTGTCCAGAAGCTCCAGACCCTCCACGCCGTTCTGCACGCCCCGGTCCAGCAGCTCCCGCAGATGGGGCAGCTCCGCCTCGTCAAAGCACAGCACCAGCGAGCCGCACCGCCGGTAGGGGAAGTCCAGCTCCCGGGAGAGGCCCTCCATCATCCGCGAGCCCTCCACGTTGAACCGGGCCTTGGCCGAACCGAGCGGCGCGTCAAAGCCGGCGTGGCAGATGGCGGAGTTGGCCTTGCTGGTGCCCACACACACGTCCTCGCCCCGCTCTACCAGGCAGATGTCCAGCCGATAGCGGCTGAGATACCGGGCCACGGCGCAGCCCACTGCGCCGCCGCCTATGATCACCGCGTCATACATATATATTACCTCTTTTCCAAAAGCCGAAAAACGACAGGATATTCCCTTTGTATCCATATAAAAATAGCAAAAGCGAGGAGTCTTGTCAACCCGCCCGGAGGGGCGGCGTTCTTAACAGGATTTCCGGCGCGTCTTAACGATTTCTTTACTATTTCTTAACACGAGGATATGCTATAATAGCGCCATACGAACGAGAGGGGGAGGGGAAAGATCTTGTGAGCAAAAATCCGAATACCAGATGGCGGCGGTTCAGCCGGGCGGCGGGCCTGCGCTTTACCGGCAAGGACGTGCTGCTGGCGGCGGCGATGTATCTGGCGGCGGTGATGGGCTGCCTGCTGCTGCGCAGCTTCGACCCCCACAACGACACCAGCTATGTGGCCATGGTGTTCCTGCTGGATGTGTTTCTGACGGCCTATTGGACCAGCGGCTATCTGCTGGGTGTCATCGTGGCCGTGGTGGGCGTGTTCAGCGTGGACATCATCTTCACCTATCCGTTCTGGCACATCAGCTTCACCCTTACGGGCTTTCCGCTGACGTTCCTGGTGATGATGACCATCTCCATCCTGACGGCCACCGTCACCAGCCGTGCCAAGCAGACGGAGGCTATCCGCCGGGAGGCGGAGCGGGAGAAGATGTACGCCGACCTGCTGCGGGCGGTGTCCCACGACATCCGCACGCCGCTGACCAGCATCGTGGGGGCGACCAATGTGCTGCTGGAGCAGGAGAGCACCCTGACGGCGGAGCAGCGGAAGCAGCTGCTGCAGTGCACCAATGAGGACGCGGAGTGGCTCATCCGCATTGTGGAGAACCTGCTGTCCATCACCCGCATCAACAACTCGGAGGAGGCACGGGTGAAGAAAGCGCCGGAGGCGGCGGAGGAGGTCATCGAGGGGGCTGTGGCCAAGACCCACAAGCACTATCCCGACGTGGACATCCGGGTGACGCTGCCGGACGAGCTGATGCTGGTGCCCATGGACCCGCTGCTCATCGAGCAGGTGCTGGTGAACCTGATGGAAAATGCCGTGATCCACGGCGAGACCCACCGCATCGACGTGATGCTGCGGCGAGAGGGGGACAATGCGGTGTTTGAGGTGTCCGACGACGGAAAGGGTATCCCGCTGTCCCTGTTGCCCCGGCTGTTCGACGGCGCGGCCCGCAGCGACCGGCGCAGCGACGGCAAGCGCAGCATGGGCATCGGACTTTCCGTGTGCCGCACGGTGGTGCAGGCCCACGGCGGAACGATCCGCGGAGATAATAAGAGAGAGGGCGGCGCGTGCTTTACCGTGACGCTGCCCATGAAAGGAGACGACAATGAAGATCAAGGATAAGGTTCTGATCGTAGAGGACGAGCAGTCCATCAGCAATTTCATTTCCATGATCCTTACCGCCAACGGATTTGATACCATCGTGGTCCGCAGCGGCGAGGAGGCGCTGACCATGATTGCCTCCCACTGTCCCGACCTGATCGTGCTGGACCTGGGCCTGCCGGATATGGACGGCATGGAGGTGCTGAAATCTGTCCGCAAGTGGTCCAACCTGCCGGTGGTGGTGGTCTCCGCACGCAACCATGAGCATGACAAGGTGGAGGCGCTGGACTACGGCGCGGACGACTATCTGGTGAAGCCCTTCGGCACGTCGGAGCTGCTGGCCCGCATCCGCACTGCCATCCGCCACACCCGCACCACGCTGTCCAACGCGCAGATCGCCCAGTCCGGTAAGTTCGTCACCGGCGACCTGACCATCGACTACGACAAGCACCAGGTGCTGATGAACGGTGAGAACGCCGGGCTGACCGTCAACGAGTACAAGATCGTGGCCCTGCTGGGCAAGTACGCCGGCAAGGTACTGACCTACGACTTCATCATCCGGGAGCTGTGGGGACCCAAGGCCAAGACCGACAACCAGATCCTGCGGGTGAATATGGCCAACATCCGCCGCAAGATCGAGCCCACCCCCGGCAATCCCCAGTACATCTTTACCGAGGTGGGCGTGGGCTACCGTATGCGCGAGGGCGACTGAACGCATATACCGCACAAGAAACAAACGAGAGCCTCACGGCTCTCGTTTGTTTCTTTTTGAGAAAAAATTTTTCTATCAAAATACGACACTTAATACGACCTTTATAAGAGCCGGATAAAGGAAACCGGCTGTTCTGGCAACTCTGCGTTAAAGAACACCACGCCTTATTTACAGATGTTTCCTCCTGCGGTAAGATGGCCTCAGCCCGTTTTTCAAGGGGCAAAACGAGTAAGGAGAGAAAACTATGGAAGAAAGAAAAGGCTTTGGATCCAATTTTGGATTCCTCATGGCTGCCGTCGGCTCTGCCGTCGGTCTGGGCAACATCTGGGGCTTTCCCTATAAGATGGGTGCCAATGGTGGCTTCACGTTCCTGATGGTGTATATTTTCCTGGGCGTCACCACCGGCTTCGTCGTGATGATCAGCGAGCTGGCCATCGGCCGTAAGACCGGCAAGGGCGCGGTCGAGGCGTACAAGATGGTTTCCAAGAAGTTCAAATGGATGGGCTGGATGGGTATCGCCTCCGCGTTCTTCATTTTGTTTTTCTACTGCGCGCTGGGCGGCTACTGCATCAAGTACGTCGTTTTGAATGTAGGCGACCTGCTCAAGGCTGGTTTTGGCGCAAATGTATTTGCTGAAACTGCGGCAGCCAATGGCACTTCCATCGGCGCTGAAGCCTGGTCGGCGCTGATCGCCAACCCCACTGAGGCTGTTATCTATGGTCTGATCTTCGTGGCGCTGACCATGCTCATCGTTCTCGGCGGCGTGGGCGGCGGCATCGAGAAGGTCTGCTCCGTCGGTATGCCCGCCCTGTTCGTGGCTCTGCTTATCTGCATCATCCGTGCCTGCACCCTCGAGGGCGCTGTGGACGGCCTAAAGTATATGTTTATTCCCGGCTGGGCTGTTGCTAACGGCGTGATCGAAAAAGCCCCCAACATCTTCCAGGTGTTTGCTACCGCCGGAGGCCAGATGTTCTTCTCCCTGTCTCTCGGCATGGGCGCTATGATCACCTACGGCTCTTATCTGGATAAGAAAGAAAACATTCAGAAGAACGGCCTGCTGATTGTTATCATGGACTCCATCGTGGCCTTCATGGCGGCGCTGTGCGTGCTGCCCGGCCGCTTCGCCCTCGACCCCAACGGCGATTTGGGCGGCCCCGGCCTGCTGTTCGTCACCATGCAGAATGTGTTCAGCCGTATGGGCGGTATGGGCCCGCTTTTCGGCATTCTGTTCTACCTGCTGGTGGTATTTGCCGCCATCTCCTCCTCCATTTCTCTGCTGGAGGTCATCGTAGCGCACTTTGTCGACAAGGCACGTGACGAGGGCAAGGGTGACAAGCGTAAGCCCTACACCCTTATTGCCGCCGCCGCCGTCAGCCTGGGCTGCATCCTGGTCTGCGCGGACGCGCTGGGTAACAGCAACTTCTCGCCCGCGGATCTGTTTGGAATTGCAGAACCGAAAGCATGGGCCGCCGATTGGCTGGACTTTTGGGATGCCATCTCTGAGGGCATCATGATGCCGCTGGGTGCGCTGCTGATGACCTTCATGGTGGCCTATGAGATCGGCACGGACGTGGTGAAGAACGAGATCGAGCAGTGCGGCAACAAGTTCACCGCCTTCAAATTCTACAACGTTTGCGTCCGCTATGTTGCTCCGCTGGGCCTGCTGCTGGTGCTGTACGGTCAGATCAAGCAATTCTTCTTCTAAGCGGTACATCTTAACGGAATATTTATAAGTTTCCCTTGACGGACATACAGGGCCGCCGGTGTTTTCACACCGGCGGCCTTTTCGTGTATAAGCGGTGCAAACCTTTGTGGAAAAGGGCCTGTGTGGTCGTTTTATTGCCCGTGTCGCTCGCGGGTCATTGTAATAATGACGAAAAAGACGTTCACAATTTGTTAAAATAATGGAAACTGCTGTTAAGAACTTGACAATTTCTTAGCACGAAGGTATGATGAAAGAACCAATTTGTGAGGAGGTAAATCACACACTATGGAAAAGAAAAGTACAAAGATCGCGTATGGCGTAGCCCTGGCGGTCGTCGTCGTGGCGCTGGTCATCGCCAAGGTCGCCAACGACGGTTCCGGCTTTGTGGCCACCGGCTGGGCTCTGTTCCCCCCCGTGGTCGCCATCGCCCTGGCCCTGATCAGCAAGGAAGTGTATTCCTCTCTGTTCCTGGGCTGCCTGGTCGGCGCTCTGCTGCTGGCGGACTTTGACCCCTGGCAGACGGTGGTGAACTTCATCGGTGCCGGCGAGGGTGTTGGTATGATCAACGCCATCGACATCTCCATCCTGATCTTCCTGGTGGTCCTGGGTGTCATGGTGGATCTGATGAACAAGGCCGGCGGCTCTGCCGCCTTCGGCCGCTGGGCCAAGAAGGCTGTTAAGTCCCGCGTGGGCGCGCAGCTGCTGACCATGCTGCTGGGCGTGCTGATCTTCATCGACGACTATTTCAACTGCCTGACCGTGGGCGCTGTTATGCGTCCCGTCACCGAGAGCCACAACATTTCCCGGGCCAAGCTGGCGTACATCATTGACGCCACCGCCGCGCCCGTGTGCATGCTGGCTCCCGTGTCCTCCTGGGCCGCCGCCGTTGCGTCCTATGTGCCCGAAGGCTTCCCCGGCTCCCGCATCTCCATGTTCCTGAGCCAGATCCCCTGGAACTATTACTGCATCCTGACTCTGGTGATGGTCATCGTCATCTCCGTATTCAACATCGACTACGGCCCGATGCTGACCCACGAGTACAACGCCCAGGTGAAGGACGACCTGTTCACCACCGAGCATCGTCCCTTCGCCGGCGCTGACGATTACGAGGAGGGTGCGAAGCACTCCTCCGTGCTGGATCTGCTGCTGCCTGTTATCGTGCTGATCGCCCTGTGCATCGTCGGCCTGATCTGGACCGGCGGTATGTTTGACGCCGAGAGCGGCAACTATGGCGACTTCATCATGTCCTTCTCCGATGCGTCCGCTGGTCCTGGCCTGTGCCTGGGCTCTATCGTGGCCATCGTGTTCACGTTCATCTATTACTGGCTGCGCGGTCTGATCGGCTTCGAGAAGTCCTTTGAGTCCGTGCCCAACGGCTTCATCCAGATGGTCTCCCCCATCCTGATCCTGTGCTTCGCCTGGACGCTGTGCGGTCTGTGCCGTGACAATGGTCTGCAGGTCGGCACGTTCGTGGAGAGCGTTATGGCCAACACTGGTGACCTGGCCAAGTTCCTGCCCGCCGTGATCTTCATCGTGGCCTGCTTCATCGGCTTCGCCACCGGTACGTCCTGGGGCACCATCGGCATCATGGTCCCCCTGGTCTGCGCCGTGTTTGACTGGACGACCCAGGTTGACCTGCTGTCCATCGGTCTGGCCGCTTCCTGCGCCGGCGGCGTGTGCGGCGACCACCTGTCCCCCATCTCCGATACCACCATCATGGCTTCCGCTGGTGCGCACTGCTACCACCTGAACCATGTGTCCACCCAGATCCCCTACGGCGTGACTGTGGCTGCCGTTTCCTTCGTCAGCTTCATCATCGCCGGTCTGGTGCAGAACGTGGTGATCTGCATGATCATCGCCATCGCGCTGATGATCGTCACCCTGTTCGTCATCAAGGCTGTTGTCGCCAAGAAGCATGCTGCTGTGATCGCTGAGATCGCTGCGGCCAACAAGGCGCACTACGCAGCCAAGTAAGACCTCATACCTGATATAAAAAGAGACCGCTTCGGCGGTCTCTTTTTATACATTGGTATACGGCAGCAAGCCTGCTATACAGGACTATACAAACGAGCTGCCGCAGGATGATCCTGCGGCAGCTCGCTGTATGCCTTGCGGCGGTTTTTACTTTCGCGGAGCTGTGCTCAGTTGTCGTACATCTCCACCAGCTTGAGCAGGTGCTCGTAGCGGGCCTTTGCCTCGTCCTCGTTGCGCTGGAACAGAACGTCGGCGCGCTCGGGGAACTCGCGGGTCAGACGGCTGTAACGGGCCTCGTTCATCAGGAATTCCTGATAGCCGCCGGCGGGCGCCTTGGAGTCCAGCGTGAACTTCTTCTCGCCCTCGGGGTTGTAGCGGAACAGGTTCCAGTAGCCGCAGTCCACGGCCTTCTTCATTTCCTTCTGGCAGTTCATCATGCCGCCCTTGATGGAGTGCATCTCGCAGGGGCTGTAGCCGATGATCAGGGACGGGCCGTGATAGGCCTCGGCCTCGGTGATGGCCTTGATGGTCTGGGCAGGGTTAGCGCCCATGGCCACCTGTGCCACGTAGACGTAGCCGTACTGCATGGCGATCTCGGAAAGGCTCTTCTTCTTGACCTCCTTGCCGGCGGCGGCAAACTGTGCCACCTGGCCGATGTTGGACGCCTTGGAGGCCTGTCCGCCGGTGTTGGAGTACACCTCGGTATCGAACACGAAGATGTTCACATCCTGCTTGGAGGCGATGACGTGGTCCAGTCCGCCGTAGCCGATGTCGTAGGCCCAGCCGTCGCCGCCGAAGATCCACATGGACTTCTTGGCCAGGTATTCCTTCTTGCTGAGGATGTCGGCAGCCAGCGTGCAGGCCTCGCAGTCGCACAGCAGAGCGCCCTTGGCCTTCAGCTCAGCGGCGTGCTCGGCAAGCTGCGGCACGGCGGCCAGCTCCTCCACGGTGCAGATGCTCTCCTCCAGGGCCTTGATATAGGCCTTGGCGGGCTCGGCGTTGGCCGTGCCGTCATCCATGGTATCCAGCCACGCCTGCGCGGCGGCCTTCAGCTCGGGACGCGCCCACTCCACGGCGATGAGCTGACGGGTCTTGTCGGCCAGATCCTCGCGGATCTTATTCTGGCCCACGAACATACCCAGGCCGTGCTCCGCATTGTCCTCGAACAGGGAGTTGCACCATGCCGGGCCGTGGCCCTCCTTGTTGGTGCAGTAGGGGGAGGTAGCCGCAGGACCGCCCCAGATGGAGGAGCAGCCGGTGGCGTTGGAGATATACATATGGTCGCCGAACAGCTGGGTGACGAGACGGGCATAGCTGGTCTCGGCGCAGCCGGCGCAGGAGCCGGAGAACTCCAGCATGGGCTGCTTGAACTGGCTGCCCTTGACGCTGTTGTCCTGCATATCCTTCTTCTCGGAGACCTCGGAGACGCAGTAGTCGAACACATCCTGCTGGGCCAGCTCGCCCTCCTGGGCCACCATGGTCAGCGCGTTGACGGGGCAAGCGCCGATGCAGACGCCGCAGCCCATGCAGTCCAGCGGGCTGACGGCCATGGTGAACTGGTACACGCCCTTGCCCTTGCCGGCCTTGACGTCCACGATCTTGGCGGCCTCGGGGGCGTTCTTGGCCTCCTCGGCGGTGAGAGCGAAGGGACGGATGGTGGCGTGGGGGCAGACGTAGGCGCACTGGTTGCACTGGATGCACTTGGCGCTGTCCCAGGTGGGGACGGACACGGCCACGCCGCGCTTCTCATAGGCGGCAGCGCCCAGCTCGAACTGACCGTCCACATGATCCACGAAGGCGCTGACGGGCAGGCTGTCGCCGTCCATCTTGCCCACGGGCTCAAGGATGTCCTTGACCATCTTCACCAGCTCGGGCTTACCCTTGAGCTGCTTGGCGGGCTTGTTGTCCACGGCGTTGGCCCAGTCGGCGGGCACGTCGATCTTCTTATAGGCGGTAGCGCCCAGGTCGATGGCCTTGTAGTTCATGTCCACGATGTCCTGGCCCTTCTTCAGGTAGGACGCCTTGGCCTTTTCCTTCATGTAGGCGATGGCCTCTTCCTCGGGCATGACCTTGGCCAGGGAGAAGAACGCGGACTGAAGAATGGTGTTGTTGCGCTTGCCCATGCCGATCTCCAGCGCCAGGTCGATGGCGTCGATGGTATACAGCTGGATGTTGTTCCGGGCGATGTAGCGCTTGGACGCGGCGTCCATGTGGTGGTTCAGCTCATCCAGATCCCACTGGCAGTTGATCATATACACGCCGCCGGGCTTGACATCCTGCACCATCTTGAAGCCCTTGGTCACATAGCTGGGGTTGTGGCAGGCCACGAAGTCAGCCTTGTTGATATAATACGGGCTGCGGATGGGCTTGTCGCCGAAGCGCAGGTGGCTGATGGTGACGCCGCCGGTCTTCTTGGAGTCGTACTGGAAGTACGCCTGAACGTACTTGTCGGTATGGTCGCCGATGATCTTGATGGAGTTCTTGTTGGCGCCCACCGTACCGTCGCCGCCCAGACCCCAGAACTTGCACTCGATGGTGCCCTCCGCGGCGGTGTTGGGACAGTTCTTATCCTCGGGCAGGGACAGGTTGGTGACGTCGTCCACGATGCCGATGGTGAACTGGCGCTTCATCTCGTCCTTCTTCAGCTCGTTATACACGGCGAACACGGAGGCGGGAGGCGTGTCCTTGCTGCCCAGGCCGTAACGGCCGCCGATGACCTTGATGTCGTTCCAGCCGGCGTTGGCCAGGGCGGTGACAACGTCCTGATACAGAGGCTCGCCCTGAGAGCCGGGCTCCTTGGTGCGGTCCAGCACGGCGATCTTCTGCACGGAGGCGGGCAGGGCCTCGATGAGCTTCTCGGCGGCGAAGGGGCGGAACAGACGGACCTTGACCAGGCCCACCTTCTCGCCGTGGGCATTCAGGTAGTCGATGACCTCCTCGGCCACGTCGCAGATAGAGCCCATGGCGATGATGACACGGTCCGCGTCAGGTGCGCCGTAGTAGTTGAACAGCTTGTAGTCCGTGCCCAGCTTGGCGTTGATCTTGTCCATATACTGCTCGACAACGGCGGGCAGCTCGGTGTAATACTTGTTGCAGGCCTCGCGGTGCTGGAAGAAGATGTCGCCATTCTCGTGGCTGCCGCGCATATGGGGATGCTCGGGGTTCAGCGCGTGGCGGCGGAACTCGGCCACGGCGTCCATGTCGCACATATCCTTCAGGTCATCGTAGTCCCAAACGGCGATCTTCTGGATCTCGTGGGAGGTGCGGAAGCCGTCGAAGAAGTTGATGAAGGGGACTTTGCCGCTCAGGGCGGCCAGGTGGGCCACCGGGCTCAGGTCCATGACCTCCTGCACGTTGCCCTCGCACAGCATGGCGAAGCCGGTCTGGCGGCAGGCCATGACGTCGGAGT